>Ga0116183_1003568_pt1 | contig 15789 bp, 6 predicted proteins | sample AD_UKC078_MetaG_FD_89753 | JGI IMG/M metagenome (GOLD analysis project Ga0116183, IMG submission 89753) | Active sludge microbial communities of municipal wastewater-treating anaerobic digesters from USA - AD_UKC078_MetaG | ecosystem: Engineered > Bioreactor > Anaerobic > Digestate | place: USA... | reverse complement strand
TTTCGGGAAGGACAGCCCGTGCGAATGTCGACCCGGGCAGGGGAGTTTGTAACCCTCCGCGAACTTTATGATGAAGTGGGCGTTGATGCCACGCGTTTTTTCTTTACGATGCGGCGTCAGGAAAGTCCGCTTGATTTTGATCTCGATCTTGCGAAGGCGCAGTCTCAGGAAAATCCGGTTTATTACCTTCAGTATGCTCACGCCCGTATCGCCAGCCTTCTGAAATTTTCGGGGGAAAAAGTCACGACCGAAGTGGACCTTGGACTGCTCTCCTCCAAAGAGGAAGGGGAATTGATCGGTTGTCTGTCACAGTTTCCCGAGATGATAATGGCGGCGAGCCGGCTCACGGAGCCCTACCGACTTGCGGATTATTTGCGGCAAGTGGCGGCGTGTTTTCACAAGTTTTATTCTTTCCACCGAATTGTGACCGAGGATAAGGATCTTACGAGGGCGCGTCTGCTTTTGTCCGATGCAACACGGATTGTGCTTCGAAACGGTCTCGAATTGCTTGGTATCTCACAACCGGAGTCGATGTAGGATTTAGAGGATAGGGTTTATCAGATAGAAAAATTTTTTGCTATACCTCAAACACTTTACCCTTATTGGCGCGGATGATAACCCCGTACGCCCGTGAATGAAAATACATGCTGACTTCTCCCGTTGTCTTGTTGATTGTCGGTCCGACCGCTTCAGGAAAAACTTCCCTCTCAATTGAACTCGCGAAACGTCTTGGAGGCGAGATTATTTCTGCCGATTCCATGCTTGTTTACAAAGGAATGGATATTGGCACCGCGAAGCCGTCCTTAAAAGAACGTCTCAAAATTCCGCATCACGGCATTGATCTTGTCGAACCGACCCGGAAATTTTCCGTATTTCAATACCGTCAATTCGCCCTGAAAACTATCCGCGATGTTGTCTCACGCGGTAAAGTCCCGATTGTGGTGGGCGGGACCGGGTTTTATGTCAGGGCGCTTTTGGAGGGGTTGTCGCCCTTGCCCGGGGCTGACGCGAAAATCCGCAAAAAACTGGAACGAGAATTGAAGCAGGAGGGACCTGAGCGGCTCTATAAGCGGCTTTTGAAGATTGACCCCAAGAGAGCCCGCGACATCGGGCCGCATAACGTGAGGCGCGTTATGCGGGCGCTTGAGATTTATCTGGTTTCAGGGCGAAAGCCTTCCCTGCCAGCCGCTCCAAGTCCCGGTCTGCGTGAATTGGGTTATTGCCCGGTGGTCATCGGACTTAACCGGGACAGAGCTTTCCTTTATGAGGAGATCAATCGCCGGGTTGAACGAATGTTTCGAAAAGGGCTTTTGGCGGAGATTAAAAAGCTTTCGAAAAAACGGCTCTCGGAGACGGCTCGTCAGGGAGTGGGCTATAAGGAAATTCTTGCCGATGCCTTGAAAACTTCGGGTTTGGCGGCGGAGTGGGAACGCCGGGCGCGAACACAGGGTCGGGACAGGATCAAACGAGCGACGCGGCGGTTCGCGAAGCGTCAATGGACCTGGTTTAAAAAAGAAAAAGGAATCCGTTGGGTTTGGTGGCCTGAAGGTCTGCCAACCCAGGCGGTAGCGGAATTTGTTCAAAACTCCATGCTGGGCCCACTGTCATAACTTTAATTCTCCAAAAACGGGGCAGGGATCATGAATCTGATTTTTTTCGGAGGGCGCGCGGGGGTTACGGAGTGATGACTTTCTATGGCGGATAGAGTGTTTCTTGTGATTGCCAGACATTCACGCATGAACGCGGCAGATACGGCGGCCATGCTGGCCGAGATGAAAGAATTGACTCTCTCCGCTAACGGAACCCTGGTGGGGGAAACGCGCGCGAACGTCGCGGAACCGAGTCCCAGTCATTACATCCGGGGTGGGAAGCTTGAAGAGCTCAGGGTTCGTACCCTCGAAACGCGGGCGAATGTCGTCATTTTTAGCGTGGATCTTTCGGCGGTACAGGCTCGCAACATTGAGAACGCGCTGGGGGGCGTCCGGGTGGTTGACCGGACGGGATTAATTCTCGACATTTTTGCCCGTCGCGCGGTTTCCAGAGATGGGAAACTTCAGGTGGAGCTTGCCCAGCTTCAGTATCTCTTGCCGAGGCTGACCGGAAAAGGCGTGATTATGTCGCGGCTCGGGGGTGGAATCGGGACCCGGGGGCCCGGGGAACAGAAACTCGAGATTGACCGACGAAAAATCCGGAATCGGATCGAACATATCAAAGGACAGATTGGGAAGCTTTCGCGGCATCGGGCGCTGGTCAGGGCCAGCCGCAGGCAAAAGGGCCTGCGTCAGGTTGTGATTGTCGGTTACACGAATGCCGGGAAATCAACCCTCCTGAACGCGTTGACCGGGGCCGATGCCTACGTGGAGAATCGCCTGTTCGCCACCCTCGATCCCAAAACCCGGATTTTTAATGATGCCGCCGGAGATCCGGTTCTTTTCACGGACACGGTCGGCTTTATCCGGGATCTGCCTCACGGGCTCGTCAAAGCCTTTCACGCGACCCTTGAAGAAGCGACTGAAGCCGACCTGATCCTGATGGTGGTGGACGCCTCCGACGACCAGGCCCTGAAACACAAGGGTGTGGTGGAGCAAGTCTTGAAAGAAATTGGCGCGGAGGCCCGACCCAGGGTGATGGCGCTCAACAAGGTGGATTTATTGAATGATCAAGCGAAGGCCCGTATCGCTGATCAGTTTCCCGAAGCCCTGCTTGTTTCGGCAAGCCAAAAATCAGGGTTGGCGGATCTGCTGAAAAAAATCCGGGAGACGCTTTTTGTCTGATGCCCGATTTTTCGCGGGCTGTTTCAGAAAAGTTTCATGAAAGCGGGATAGGCTATGTTATAATCCCGCTTGTTTGACCCGCCCAAGATGGCTTAATTTCAGGAAATATCCAACACCACCTGTTGAGAGAGGACATTATGGAGACTGTGATGGAATCGCGCGCGAGTATTGAACTTTTTAAAGCGGGGCAGGGGCCCTGGCTTGACACGATCAGCCGGAGGCTTTTGAAATCCGGGCAACTAAAAAAATGGATCGAGGAAGACGGCCTCCTCGGCGTGACCTCGAATCCTTCCATCTTTCAGCAGGCTATCACCCAGGGTGAGGGTTACGAGCAGGACATTCGAAAAATGCTCGCCCGGGGAGCTTCCACGCTTGAAATTTATGATTCGCTTACGATCGCTGATATTCGAGAGACCTGTAATCTTTTTCTTCCGGTTTTTGAGGGAACGCGAAGGGAGCATGGGTTTGTAAGCCTCGAGGTCCTCCCGTGTCTTGCGGCGAATACTGAAGCCACGATCCGTGAAGCCCAGCGGCTGTTTTCGGCCGTCCATTGTCCCAATCTTATGATCAAGGTTCCGGCCACGCCAGCCGGGATTCTGGCGGTGGAGGAGCTGATCGCTCTCGGGATTAATGTCAATGTAACGCTGATTTTTTCCCAGGCGAATTACCGCGAAGTGGCCCGGGCATATATTGCCGGTTTGACGCGATTTGTGGCGAAAGGCGGAGATCCCGCGAATGTCCATTCGGTGGCGAGTGTTTTCGTGAGCCGGATTGATACGGAGATTGATAAACAGCTGGATCTGAAACTTGCCGGGGAGCGGGACCGGGTGAAACGAATGGCCCTTGAAGAATTAAAGGGCAAAGCCGCGATCGCGAATACCAAACTGATCTATCAGGATTTTAAGGAGATTTTCTCTTCGGACGAGTTCCGGTTGCTCCGGGATCGCGGGGCATTTGTCCAGAAAGTCCTTTGGGGAAGTACGAGTGTCAAAAATCCTTCCTATCCCGACCTTGTTTACGTCGAAAACCTTGTGGGTCACGACAGTGTCAATACCCTGCCTCAAGCCACATGGGAAGCTCTTCTGGATCATGGAGAGATCCGCGCGAATTCTATCGAGGAGAATATTGACGAGTCGCGCGATATCGTTTCCCGTCTCAAGAAATTCGGAATCGATATCCACGAGGTATGCGAGAAGCTACAACGGGATGGGGTCAAGGCCTTCGTCGTGGCTTTTGAGACCCTGATGTCCGTGATCGAGAAGAAACGTTTTGAAAATCTTAAACGCGCCGGCGCGGTCAAGACTACCTATGCTTTTCCTGAAAAAACGCAAAAAGCCATTGAGGTCGCGATCAGGGATTTTGAAAAAAAAGATCTGCATGCCCGGTGGCTCGCGAAGGATCCGACCCTCTGGACAAATGATCCGGCTCATCACAAGGTGATCCTGAACCGGCTGGGGTGGGTGGAGATCGCCGAGAAGGTGACGGGGAAACTTTATGAACTGGATCTTTTACAGGAAAAGATCGCGAGCGAAAAGGTTCGCGATATTGTGTTGCTTGGCATGGGAGGTTCCAGTCTGGCGGCCGAAGTGATGGCGTCGATTCTCAAAAAACCTTCCCACCGCTCACCGTCGGCGGCCAAACCACGCTTTCACCTGTTGGACACCACGGATCCGCTCAGCATTTCTCGGGTCAATGACGTGATCCGGTACGATAAAACGATATTTATCGTTGGAAGTAAATCTGGTTCCACCATTGAAACCCGTTCCCAATATCAGTTTTTCTTTCATGCCGTCAAGCGGTTCTACCGGGGTGACGAGGCAAAGGCCGCGAGCCGGTTCGTGATCGTGACCGATGAGGGGTCGCCGTTCGCCCAAATGGGGAAGGCCATGAACCTGGCGGGACTTTTCCTGAACCCCTCCGATATTGGTGGACGTTATTCGGCGCTTTCGCTTTTTGGACTTGTGCCGGCGGCGTCTCTCGGGATGGATGTCCGGAAAGTGCTCAAAGACGCTCAAAGGGCTCTCTCGAATATGAGGGCTTCCAGGGACTTGAAAAAAAATCGCGGGATTTACCTCGGAATTGTCCTCGGGATTCTGGCGCTTCAGGGAAAGGACAAGTTGACGTTTCTGACGTCACCGTCACTGGCTTCTTTCGCGGATTGGGCGGAGCAACTGATCGCGGAAAGTACCGGAAAAGAAGGTAAGGGTATCACTCCTGTCGTTGGAGAGCCTTTTCTCGGTCTGGAAAAATACGGGTCGAACCGAGTGTTTGTTCTTCTGCGGCAGAAAGGGGAAAATGAAAAGGGATGGGCGGATCGATCTCGCGCGCTCAAGGCGAAAGGTTTCCCGGTCATTGATTGCCTTTGGGACGATGGCGTAAACGTTGGCGGGGAATTTCTCGTCTGGGAAATCGCGACCAGCATTGCCGGCGTTGTTCTGCGGATCAATCCGTTCGACGAGCCCAATGTGAAGGAGTCGAAGGATATTACGGGGCGCATCCTTCAGAAAATACAGAAAAAGAAAGCTCTGCCGAAGCCGGCTATGTCGCTTAAGGCATCATCGGCGCGTCTTTCCACGGTTGAAAAAAATCTGCTTGGCAAGTTTTTTGGCAAGTTGAAACCCAATGGCTATCTGTCGTTGCTTGCCTACATTGACCGAACGGTGGCTTCCAAAAAGGATTTACAGGCCATTCAGCGGCTTCTGGCGGCGGCATTGCGTGTGCCGGCTCTGTCAGGCTTTGGTCCGCGTTATCTGCATTCGATCGGACAGCTCTATAAGGGCGGTCCCAGGAACGGGAGCTTCATCGAGTTTTACGTTCGCGACACAAAGGATTTGAAGATTCCCGGTGAATGCTATGGATTCAGCCAGTTAAAGACGGCGCAGGCGATGGGGGACTACCTGGCGACGTCAAACAAGGGGCTTCCGGTGCTTGTGGTGGATCTGGGACGTGATCCCAACAGGGGGCTTCGAACCTTTCGCTCGAAACTGGAGGCGTATCTGAAGTCTGCCGGATGATTTCACGCGTCGCGCCGGTTTCCTGAAGGCGCGATTAAAAATAAGCTCAAGCAAAAGGCTAACAGGGCGAAAATATAGTCAAAAGGATTTAAACACGCCATGTTTCAAAACCGAAAATCTCCGCTCCACAATCTGAGGTTTCTTTTTTTCGCGGTTTTCCTGGGGACGGGTGTTTTTTTCTCAGGATGCGCCTCGACGCCTCCGCCGCCCCCAATGCCCAATTTCCGTCCGGCAAGCGTCATGACGGTTAACCTGCCGGCTCCAACGACTGGCACCAAGCGTGACATCTACCATGTGGTCGGACCCTACGAGTCTCTTTGGCGGATCGCGATAGTTTACGGGAAGGACATGGACTCGATCATGCGCGATAACCAGATTTCGGACGCGACTAAAATTAAAAAAGGGCAGAAGCTCCTGATCCGGAACACCTATGGGCCGCGTCCGAATATTCCGCTCTACCCCACAACGCGCTGGACGCATATCGTGATCCATCACACGGCCACCGATGTCGGGAACGCTTATACGATCGATTCCGCGCACGTGAACCGCGGCTGGGAGCGGGGAATGGGATATGATTTTCTGATTGATAACGGAACTCACGGGAAAAGTTTAGGCCAAATTGAGGTGGGACCCCGATGGCTGAAGCAGATTGATGGCGCTCACGTTAAAGAGGCGGACTGGAATAAAAAGGCGATTGGCATCGCCCTGATGGGAAATTATAGTGAAAATCCCATGCCCGCGCCCATGATGGATAACCTTGTTTTTCTCGTGGCCACTCTCAAAAATTTCTACAGAATACCGGAGCAGAATATCGTTGGACACCGTGATGTCCCGGGAGCGGCGACCGAGTGTCCCGGAAAGCTTTTCCCCTGGAACGAGTTTAAACGGCGGGTCCGGATGTATTGATCGAAAATCGAAATTCCGGACGAAGAAAATTATTTCACTCACCAACCAGACGCGTATTCCTCGCTGGCCTCCCATCCCCAATCTTCTGAAATATCAGTAAAAACAAGCGCGCGTGGTCAAGATTTAACTTTTTTTGCCGTAACATACAAGGTCCGAGGCTGGGAAGAAAATTTGATGGCAACATTGTTGAGATAACCTCGGATTTAAAAAAACAGTTAAATCATTTCTAATCTAAAAGGTGGAGGGGCTATGATCAACAACATGGTATTATCGACTGAAATCGAATGGATCGGATATGAGCATCGTCGAAGCATGTTGCAGGTGGAGTTTATTGCCGGGCCGGTCTATCAATATGACAATGTCCCCGAGAAGATCTACTCTGATTTTTTGACGGCTCCGTCTCACGGAAGATTTTTCGAAAGTAACATCAAGGGAAAGTTTTCCTGTCGTAAAATACGCTAGTTCATTGTTTTTATTTTTACTTGAGAGTTTGCGCGATGTTTTTGGCGTTATTTCTGTTTATCCATCCGGTGAATCCGTCTCTTGCCCCGCGCTCGCTGACCGAGGATACTCTCGTCATTCAAAGTTGAGGATTGCCCCAACACGGAATCCTGAACGGCTCCCGTCCTCTCCTTGCAATTCGGGAAGGCTTACGTAGAATAGGCCTTTTGCGGATGGGAGGATTATGACGCAATTCACGCATACCACGAAGTCGCGGGAGCGGTGGAGTACCCAGTTGGGATTGATCCTGGCCATGGCGGCGAACGCGGTTGGTCTCGGCAATTTTCTTCGTTTTCCCGTTCAATGCGCAAACCATGGCGGTGGAGCTTTTCTCATTCCTTACTTTATCGCGCTTATTCTTCTCGGACTTCCCCTCATGTGGATCGAGTGGGGAATCGGGCGTTTCGGAGGCAAGTACGGGCATGGGACCACTCCGGGGATGTTTCACTACTTGTGGCGTCATCCCATCGCCAAGTACATCGGCGCGATCGGGATCGCGGTACCGTTTCTGCTGGTGATCTACTACAACTACATTGTGTCCTGGACCTTGGCCTATAGCGTGTTTTCTTTCACGGGGAAGTACGCGGGGCTGACGAGTTTTGAGGGGATGTCGGAATTTCTCGCGGCCTATCAGGGAAAAGTCTCCAACGCTCATTTCCCGACGATTGCGACGGCGTTCCTTTTTTTTCTGCTGACGCATGGCATTATGATGTGGGTGGTTTCGCATGGGGTGACCCGGGGGATTGAACGACTGGTCCGGATTGCCTTGCCTCTCATCATTGTCTTTGGAGTGATCCTTGTGGTTCGGGTGCTGTTCATTGGCACGCCGAATCCAGCCCATCCGGAAAACAACATCGCGAACGGGTTTGGTTTTCTCTGGAATCCGAATTTTTCAGTTTTGAAGGACAGTAAGGTCTGGCTGGCCGCCACAGGGCAGGTTTTTTTCACATTAAGCGTCGGTGTCGGGGCGATCCAGACTTACGCGAGCTATCTCAAACCCAAGGATGACGTTGTTCTCTCAAGTATCGCGACTTGCGCCACGAATGAGTTCTGTGAAGTTATTTTGGGGGCGTCGATCGCCATCCCGGTGACGTTTGCCTTTTTCGGTCTCGCTCAGACGCGCTTGATCGCGGCAGGGGGGGCTTTTGATCTTGGTTTTTTCGCGATGCCGATTATTTTCCAGCAAATGTTCCTGGGGCAGTTTTTTGGGGCCATCTGGTTTTTTCTCCTGTTTCTTGCGGGGATTTCCTCGACGGTCGCCATGGTTCAGCCCGTCATGGCATTTTTGCAGGAGGAATTTCGAATGACGCGAAAATCCGCATCATGGGTGGTTAGCGTCATGGTTTTGTTTTTCTCGTTCCCCGTGATTTTTTTTCTTAAACATGGATTCCTGAATGAGCTTGATTTCTGGGTGGGGACTTTCGGGTTAGTGGTTTTTGCCATTATTGAGGTGCTGATTTTTCTCTGGGTGTTTGGCGAGCGAAGAGCCTGGAAAGAAATTAACTCGGGGTCGGAGATCCATATACCGCGTGTCGTGATCCGAATTATAAAATATGTGACGCTGGCCTATCTGGTTGTTCTTTTGGTGTTCTGGTTTGCCCAGGACGGAATTTCTTTTTTGCTGATGAAAAATGTGCCGCGAGAAGATTTTCCTTACGTGTGGTTCGCGAGATTTATGATGCTGGCGGTGTCCGCCCTGATGATTTTTCTGGTGCATCTGGCGTGGCAACGTAAGCGTCGCATCCGGCAAAGAATGCCCGACTGATTTTTTCACGCGTCTTCTGCCTTTCCGCAACGTAGATTTGAATCCCTGAATTTTCCGAAATGGTAGTCTTGTCTAATATCTATAGCAAAAAATAGCAAAATATATCATAAAGATATAATAAGCAAAAGATCTTAAAAGATATTATATGGACATACTTGAAATAACTTTATTATGATGGCATGCTTTAAGTAGATGAAAACAATCAAGATGTGAACATTAGATTAACTGATTTCCTTCGACTGTCTTGACGTGGAGGAGCGTTAAGGCGCTTCAAACTTTTAATAACTTTTAACTAAGACGGCATTTTTTATGAGCGACAAAACTGTCAAAAACAAAAGTATCCGGTTTCGGATTACTGCCGCTATAGTTCTGGTTTGTTTTATAACCACGAGCGTGTCGTCACCTGTGTCCGCGAATGCTTCGCCCGCAGGTTCCGCGGTTCTGCCTCCTGTGTCCCTTTCCGAGTTAACCATTCCGGATGAGCTGGGAACCATTGTGAGATCGGTTGGGGTACAAGATGGGGCGGCGGCTGATCCGGACAAAACCAATGTCCGAGATTCTTCCAGGCGAACCGTTATCCTGATACAAGACGCCCATGCCGTGAATGATGCGCAGGATAAAATTCAAAAAATAATCGCGCATCTGCAAACCCATCACTATGCCGACATGCTCCTTGTGGAAGGGGCGCAAGGCCGTCTGGATCCCACGATACTCCGAAATTATCCCGATGAAAATGCAAAACAGAGAGTCGTCAGGGAATATCTCGAGCGGGCGGAACTTGCCGGCGTGGAATCTGCCGCCGTATTAAATGACACGCTTGGCCATTTCGAGGGAGCGGAAGACTGGGCCCTTTATTCGGAAAACTTCAACGCCTATCACCGGGCGCAGGCGGAAAAAGAAAGTCTCCTGGACATCCTGTCGCGCCATGAGCGCAAGCTCGAAACGGAAAATACTGGTCGAATTAATTCGGAGTTGCAGGATTTTCTTAAACGGTGGACGGGGTTTCGGTCCGGCTCTGTTTCCTTTCTTGATTTCCTTATTTCCTTACAGGAGTTTTCAAATCTGGCGAAGGAGGAGGATGGATTCTCGGAGCTTAAAAGAATTTTGGACGCGCTGGGTTATGAGAAATCCAGCCAATCGGCCGAGCTCGAACCCACGGTAAAAAAAATGGCCTCCGAATTCAAAAGGAAATTTGCGAACGTGATGGATGTTCGCGACCAGGCGAACTTTTACATGCACTATCAGAAATTCCTGACGGGGCAATCGGGAGCGGGTGAAATGTTGACTTGTCTTCTACGGCTGGGACGGAAGTTGGGGCAGTCGCCCAAGCTCAGTCCGGAAATGCGTCTTCTTCTGGGGCACACGCAGACTCTGACCGGGATTAAGGGAAACAGACTGTTCGAGGATCTGAACCGGTTTCTCGGGATGGTTGCCATGAGCCTCGCTAAAGACTCTGACGACGTGAGCGCGATCAGGCGCTATGAAGAATTGTTCGTTCTTGAAGATCTTGTGAAACTGGAGTTGACCCACCACTCGTTATTCTCACTGATGAAATCTGAGGCGCGCGGCGCGAAATTTGAAACGGATTCCCGAAGCTCCGATTTACGGACTTCCGACAAAACCGGGATCCTGAATTTAGATGATTTTGATTTGGGATTTCTTCCGGATTTGGGATTGAGCGTTCCGGATTTTGAAAAAAAATTACAGCCGGCCCTTGATTTTTACCGGGCCGCCCTGGAACGTGACCGGGTATTTTACGATCGCATTAAAGCGGCGCCCGAAAGCGCGCGCGCGATTGTCCTGATTGCCGGAGGTTTTCATACCAGCGGGATTGAGCGACTGCTTCGCGAAAACCGCGACTCGTACGCGGTCGTGACCCCCAGGATCGGATCCCTCACGGGCTCGGAAAATTATCTTCGCGTCATGAATAACGATCTTTCCTGGCAGGAATATATTGGCGCCACCTACTACGATGGATTGATCCGTCACGCGATTCGCAAATTGACGGAAGACCTCAGTGAGTCTGAGTTCCGGCAAACGGCCAAGCGTTGGCGCGACAATCTTATCCGGGATCTTGCCTCTCAAAACAGGATCACGGACTTCGGGCAATATAGCCAATATCTTGGTGATTTAAACCGGATTTATGCCGAACGTTTCGCCAAAGATCTTAAACCTCTGACCAAGGAAGATATTCTGGGGGTGATCAAAAGAGAGTTAGAGAAGTTTAAATCGGATGTGCTGGTTTCACTTTGGAAAGAAGTCGAAGATGGTCCGCAAGGCACCACCGCCGGATTTTCGGGACTGGAGGAACGAAAAGAACCTTCTGTTACAAAGCCCTCGGATCTCGCGTTTGATATTCCCAGTTCCAAGCCGTCGATGCTTAGCCCGGCTCTAAAGCTTGCTCCCGAAAATCTGGCATTAACAGCGCCGCCTCGCAGTGAAGTTCGCCAGCAGACGGTAGCGGCTAGAGACGTTTCTGAAGTCTTGAGGAGAAAACTGGTTTTATCGCCGAATGCGAAAGTGCATGAGATCGGGCCGGGGGTGGGAGAACCCATCGAAGAAGGTTCAGGACGGATTGATTGGGCTCGTAAATTTAAAGATGTCTTTAAGGATAAAGTGACAGTGTTTATTCATGAGCCCGGCGCCAAACGTCTTGCGCAGACGGATACGCGACTTAAGGATGCCAAATTCAGCGGTAAGCCATTTTCTGCCGAAGATGATTCCGCCGATGTCATTATCGCGATGAGTGTTTTGAGCCAACCCGGTGTCGGGGACCGGGGGCCCGTCGCGGACGCCATGGCGCGGGCGGTTAAGGTGGGGGGCTACTTGATCCTTGGTTATTACAAAGGTAATCCGGACGAAAAGGCGAGACACGAGGCATATATTAATCAGATGCAAGAAAAGGTAAAGCTTAGCGTCGTCGCGCGGGGAACGGATGCTCGCCACCACTGGGCTATTTACCGGGTGGACTCTAAATCTCGCGGAGCGCAAAAAAAAGGACGGAGTGAGACCCGGGTTAATGATGTGGTGAAAGAGAAAAGAGAAGACATTCGTGACGGATTGCGTCAATCGCTACGCTGGCTTCTTGCAAAAATGGCGGTCGGCCCGTGGCGGAAACAAATGCTTAAGCTTTTGCTGGAAGATGACCGGCTGGATGTTAAGATCGCCATTTCGTCGGACGGGAAAGATCTTTTTTGGATTCACCAATGCTTCGTGAGTTATGACCCTGAGACCGGGGACGCATATTTAACCCTGGGGGATTCAGTGAGCCGCTTAAGCCATTCCTCGGGGGCTACTCCGACGGCGGAGATCGATAAAGGGGTGGAGTTAATTTTTGGGGATGACGATCAACTGTCTCTGTCGGTTCGGTTGGGTCAGCTTCAGCCGGGGATCCAAATTTTTTATAACAATCAGGAAATCCCTCTCTCGGGAAACGCCGAATCTCTTCTGGTGCCGTTAACTAAAATAAATGAGACGATTACTTTTCTCAAGAAAACAGTACCGGGGTTCAGCCGTTGGCAGAAGGCGCGCGTGAAGGCAATGAGGCGGCAAAAACTCGAAGAAGCGAGATCGTGGTTTGATGTGGCTCGTGTGAGAGGAAAAATGTCCAATCCTTTTGATACGGAGCAATATATCGACAGACTGGAATATGGATCCAGCCGATTTGAGATTGGTATATCGGATTCCGGGGAGGAAGTTGTTGTCAAGGCATTGAATCGTGATACAGGAATACTGGACGGGATTCTTTTTTCCCCGTTTTTGTCCGACGCCTGGTTTACGGCAGGCCGGGGATACGCGAATGATATCCCGGTTTTGGACCCTGATCTTCCGGGGATGGCTCTGATTTTCAGAGTTGAAGAAGATGGAGTTTATGTTTCCGCGAATGAGGATAATGTTGTTTCTCATTCTGATCCCGAGATTTCAATACCGAGTTTCCAGAAAGCCGGCGCCGGTGTTCGACTTCCCCGGACCGCCAAGAAAATCAAGGATCACAGCATCATCCCGTTGACAGAGGTCACGGACACGATAGGCCCTCCTTTGTCTCACAATCCTGATGGCCGAAACGTCTCCTTCATCCTTGGGGAGAGAACCAAGATTGCTCAGAGTGAGGAAGGAAGGCGACCCGGGATGATATCCAAAGTTCGTATGATTCTCATAGCCGGAATCGTTTCCATTGCGATGATGCGCTCCGCGGTCGCGGATACGATGTCACCCAGTGGCGCGAAGCCCTCCAAGGTTGCGACGTCTTCCGCGGTTGCGATGTCCCCCAAAGCCGCGATGTCCCGCAAAAGTTTTAAAGCCTTTCAAAAAGGACTTCAGGCCCTTGGTTGGTATAAAGGAAAAGTTGACGGAAAGGATGGACCCCTGACGCGGTCGGCTGTCAGGACACTCCAGACTATACTTCGTGATGAATTGGGGTTTTCGAAGCTTCCTGTCAACGGGCAATATGACGATCCGGCGACACTGGCGGCGATTAAAGAATTGCAGGGAAAGTTGAAGGTTAAAGTGGACGGAGTTTTAGGCCCGGAAACGGCGTCTTCCCTCAAGAAACACCTGGAGGAACTTCGCAAAAAAGGAAGAGAAACCCAAGCAGTTACCGGGCAGGGGGTGTCTGAAGTTCTGACGCCCCATTTTCCATCGGATCCGGCCACCAAAGTTTTGAATAATCCAACCTTGCAGGCAGGTTTCTCTGCCTTGGGTTTTCAGGTGATCCAGCGGTTGCTGGTATCTCGGCAACTTGTCCCGAACACGCAAGAAACCAGGAATTTTATCTACACCTATCTGTATGAGACCCATCAAATAGTTCAGACGGCTAAACAAAAGCTGACGGACCCTCAATTTCAACGTGTTTTTCATTCAAAAAAAAGCGAAATGACTCCGGAACGGGTGGCCCAACTCGCGATATTCGTTTTTGATCTGAATAATCACGAGAGCATGGGACATGTTCATATCAAAAACAAACGGAGTAGCGCTTTTTCCCAAGCTCAAATCTTAATAGGAACTCGAAAAGAACTTTTTAAAAACCCCTTGTTTAAAGAAATAACGGGAATTACAGGCGCTCAGCCTGTGACAGAAAAGGAGTGGGAAGAATTCCTCGTAACTGGCTCTTCCGCGAACCGAAACCGCATCGCGATGGTGATAATTCATTTTTTAAGAGCTCCCCGTGACTTGCCTTTTGATGAATTGTTCTCGGGAGATACTGTGAAAGAATCGAACATGTGGGGAAAGTATTACCACACCCAGTCGCCTAAAGGACCGATGGAGGCTTTCAAAAAGAAGGCGGATCGTCATAAAGATGACGGGAACCGAGCGAAACAATATTATTTGTCACAGGTGAGGGGGAAGGGAAGTTCGCCCAAGGATGCTGTTCGTGCGGCGTCCGGTGCGCGCTCCGAACTTCGCCAGGGCGACATCCAGACGGCAGAAGTCAGACCCGAAGGGCTGAGGGATGAATCCAAGTATTTCGTTTCGGAGATTCGTAGGCTGATAAGTTACATTGGCTTTTTTAATACGGCTTCGATCGCGGCATTAAGCGGAATATCATTTTCGATGATTCGCTTTATGTTTCGACGTCTTCCGGATTTGAAGGAATCGATCCATCTGTTATCAGCGATTCCGTTGAGTATTTTGCCGGAAGCTCAAAGTGGTGCAGTTTTTCTTTTAGGCGCGGTCTTTTTTGCGGGCCTGTCGTCGATTTTAAGCGGCCACTTCGGGCTGAAAGTTTTTGACGCCCTCTTGTCCAGGCGTATCTCATTGGAAGAGACGGAGAGAAGAGGGCAGATGATGTTTGATGAAATTTATCGCGAGAGTCTAACCAAGGATTCGGCGCTGGCCAAGGCAATGGAAAAGACAGACGGTGTTTTTGCCACACCGGTTTCTTACGATGTTTTTGAAGGAGGTGTGGAAACCACGGTCGACGAAGCGGGACGTGAATCGTTTAAAATTCGACTGTCTCCTGCCACCACTATTTCCAAATCGATTTTGCGTTATCTGATTGTACGGCGGTCCATCGGCATTGATTTTCGGTTAAAGACGCGTGCGTTAAGACAAAAAGCGGGAAATTCTCCGCTTTTTGATCTTGTATCGAATAATTTCTGGTGGGGGTATTACGGCGAAAGTCAGACGCTGAGACGGTGGCGGTATTTCCCTGTGATGGCCCTGCTCTATGAAATTCCGCTTACTATTGGTCTATCCAGTTTCGCGCCCATTTTTTTGCTTTCGATTCTCTCGGCGGATTTTTTGACCGGGAATCAAACAGTGGTGAAATTCCTGAGGTCGATGGTGAGTGTTTTTGTTCACGGTCGTGACGTCGATGAAATCGAATTCCAGGGGGAGCCGCGCGAGAAACTGGTTTTCGGATCCCTGAGAAAGGCGTTTGCCATGTGGTCCGGAATTTGGGGCATCGTGGAGGGGATCTTTGCCGGACTCGTTTTCTTTGCCACAATGAATTTGCAGAATTTGAGCCGCACAGGTTGGGTCCTCCCGGTCTGGAATCTTCTGGGTTTTGACTGGAATCTTCTGGATGTTATGTTCATCTGCGGGAGTTCTCTCGGGATTGCTTTTATGTGGATGGCGTACCTTGTCTATCCAAATGAAAAGACACGGAGTGAGGAGGTTGTGGAGAAACCTAAAAAACGGTCGGAGGTGAGGGATGAGGGATATGCGGCATCCGGTGCGCGCTCCGAACTTCGTCAGGGCGATATCCAGACGGCGCTGTCTCGTTCTGAAGCGAGGGGGCTTGTTTCCTTTTCTGAAACGCCTGTTGATTGGGACAAGGTTTTTACCGTGGAAGGCCCGCTCGTTGTGGAAGTCGGGTTTGGGGACGGCG
>Ga0116183_1003561_pt1 | contig 15808 bp, 18 predicted proteins | sample AD_UKC078_MetaG_FD_89753 | JGI IMG/M metagenome (GOLD analysis project Ga0116183, IMG submission 89753) | Active sludge microbial communities of municipal wastewater-treating anaerobic digesters from USA - AD_UKC078_MetaG | ecosystem: Engineered > Bioreactor > Anaerobic > Digestate | place: USA... | reverse complement strand
TTCGCCGAACATATGATTGAGCTGTTCGGCCATATACATTGCTAGGTACTGATTACGTTCAAACGCCATTGGCTTCATGGCCTTGGTAGTTTCCCGCAAGGTTAAAAACATTGTTGAAAACAACGGTAATAGGGTTGTAATGGCGAATGCCACAATCAGTTTATTTCGTAAACTGAGACCATTCCAGAAAGACTTGACACCCCCGACTTTCAAAACACACTCCTAGCTGTTAGCCAACTTCCATAGACCTGTAGCGCGAATAAGTGCGTTCCTGGAAGGAAAATCCAAATCGGAGACAGCCTTGTCGATATTCAACAACTCATCCGGGGTGAACAAAACCGGGTGGGAAACACCTAAGCCCGTAGGAATCAAGCCTGGGTCATCAACCTGGGCCTTCTGCTCCAGCACATCCTTGATGGCCTGGCGTAGCCAGTGGGATACCGGGATAACCCCAGCTGCAGCCCTGAATGCGTCCAGCTCCTTTTCCCACAGTACAAGGTGAACCTGCTTACTTACCTTCATCTCTGCCGGCTTTGGTTTTCGCCCACGTTTTGGTTTGACGACACCAGTCATAACTCTGCTCCTTGATCTTCTTGCTGGCTTGCAGCTTCGTTTCTGCCGCTATTCAGTGTATATATCATATACTCTTTCTTTCTTCTAGCAGGTTTGTGCGTCTACGAGATTCACAAAACCGCCGCCAGTACACAGCCTACATTTTATCGATGGTGTTTCCTCGTCCAGATTGCCAAAAACAATTGCCAGCTTGACCTCGAAGCGGTCATCCTTATTGTCTGTTGGGGAAAAGAAGGCTTTGCCATGCCCATGTGAATGTAGATCCACCGCCAGGTGCTCGTGTTCCTCTAAGGAAGGCCTGGCAACCTCAAGGGTATCTGGTGACGCCTTCAAGGCTTCCAGTCTGCGATATTCCAAGGAACATGTTTTCTCGTTCCAGACCAACCATCATCACTAGCGCAGGGTACTCCATCCATAGTCACAGGACTTGGTTGGACGGGGAATGCGCCCCGTAGTTGTACCCGTCCTTTCGGTGTAGTAGGCTACAGTTTTTGTAGCCGGTTTCAATTTTCCCGGCGGAGGTTGCAATCACGAAAGAGCCTCTTGCCCTTACGGCTACCCTGCCGGTATGAGTGCCCTCGTATTTCCCTGATGGCACAGCCGCTTTAACGATATCTCCGGTTTGGAACCCGAAGACGGCACCACCTTTCTTTGATACCTGCCTGGGGAAACCGTACTTGTCCACCCTGGTCATCAGGCGGCTGCCGTGGCCTGTTGCCTTAACTGTTAAGGGTTGCATCCCTACCGGGATGGCAACCGATTCTCCTGACACCCCGACACACGCAGCATCGATCCAGTGGCCTTTCCCGTAGCCTTGCCTTGTCCTGTTGAACTTGGTAAGGCCGCCGCTTCCTGCTTCAACTGGAAGTTCTGTATCTTTCAGCCTTTCGTACAGAGCCCACCTGGTTGCATTAACCGCCGCCGCGTCTTTTAACGGTGCCTTGGCCTGAGCTAGGATACGCTTTAAGGTCAGAGGCCTGCCCTTCAGGAATATTTCAATAGGCTGCGTTCCTTTTTCTGTATTACACACCTCGCAGGACAGCGTCAGGTTGGATACCCTGTTGCTCCCACCCTTTGCCTTCGGGTGGATGTGCTCTACTTGCAGGGGTACGTTCTCTGCTCCACAGTAGGCGCATTTACGTCCCCACTTTTCCAGTAGATATTCCCTAACCTCGTAGCCCTGCAACGTTCCCTGCTGATACTCGACACCGGATATTTCGGGATTCTCCATCTTCTGCAAGTCGAACTTCACAAGTTGTGTGGATAAGGCTGAGACCGGCGCAAACCTCTGCAGCCTGCTCACCCAAGTTGTCACGGTATCGACCCGATGCTGCAGAGACGGCGGAAGCCAACCTTTCTTCCTCATCCTATTCAGGAAACGGGGCTTTCTGTATCTGGTTTTGCGATTCCTTCTGTTTCTCCTGATTCCTTTTCGAGACAGCAAACCATTCCTGATCTGCTGGCCGCGGTGCGTAAGCACCATAGCAAACACAACCTTCCTTGTGATTTCATTCACCAGCGCGAACCCTGTCTGCTTAGAACCGGGATCGATTTTAAGACGAAGAGGCTGGGTTTCACCTGCCGATCTCCCCTTCAACACAATCGTGAAAGGATAGCGCCTAAGAACCGCAGCCTTGCCTCTGGATAGAAGTATCCTTGCTCTCCCGGGTGCTACTGGGTTGCATGGCCTTCTATCTGTATCCACTACCAACACATGCTGCATTAAGACATGAAACCTTTCTGCTCTTACGAGCCTCCCCTTTCGGGGGTAATGTTTGCCTCGCCAAGGTTATTGTGGCTTGTCATGGCATAAGCACTGTTCCGTACCCTAAAGAACTGTTTAACTCATGCCGACAGAGCCTGGAACTGGCACGCATCCCAGGGTGTCATAACCGCAATAACGTAGTTTTCGAAGAACTTAGGCTGGTCAACCAGGCCTACGGTTTCCCGCAAGCCTCATCCATAGCCGTTAGGCTTGGGTGGGGTAATTGACTAGCCCTATCCAGAACCTTCTGAGCCGCGACAGCCTCTTCTGTAACACTCATATCCGCACGCACCGAGTTTTCCACCAGAGCAAGGCAGTCTGCATCTTCATCAGTCATTTCCTTTACAACAGCGGGGATCACGCCTGATTCAAGCCCGAACACCTGCACAGCCGCCCTGTAACGCCTTTCCCCCGCCACTATGACATAGCGTCCATCATCATAAGGCCGTATAAGTATGGGCTGGATAATGCCGTTAGCCCTTACGGAAGAACAGAGTTCATCAAACTCCTGCATGTCAAAGTATTTGCGGGGGTTGTTGCCAGCAATGATATGTGCAAGTGGTATCTCCCTCATTTGATTCTGTGGTGCGGCCATTTCAGTCATAGCGTTCTCCTTAAGATGGATTCTGTTAACCAATCAGTGTATATTTAATATACACCAAGCGAGCCGAGTTGTCAAAGAAAAGACCCCTCACTTTTCAGTAAGGGGCCTCCAAATATCACGTATATGTTCTTCTCAAACTTCAAGGTAGCGGTATTCCGCTACTGCGATCTATCAAAATCTGTAATTCAACTTAACTGAAGTTGTCACTGCCTCCATATTTGCTCCATTGAATTTTCCGACATAATCGGTGCCATTAGAATAGTATCTTCTATCAACACCGGAATCTGTCTTCCAGGACTGATATCCTACGTCAGCAGACAAGCCTAAATACCGGCTGATCGCAAAATCGGCACCGATACCCGAAACAATTCCTCGCGCATTCGCAGAGTGCTCCAAGCTTTTGGGATGTGCAAGAGTTGTCCGCAGGTTCCAGTCACCCTCAGCAGAGTATGAGGTCGCAAAATGATATTCAAAAGTACCTCTGATCGCAACTCGCTCATGAGGACTATACTTGAGGTCTACGCCGCCCCATGGCCCATGCCAGAAATGTTTATAAGTGGAGTTCAGGCCCGCGAAGGAACCGGTGTTTGGTATTGTCTGATAACCGTCGCGCATGTATAGCTTTTGATTGAGGTAAGAATACCCGGCAAGAGGTGAGATTTTCAGGATGCCACCGAAAGCCGAGAACTGGGTACCAATACCCAGTGAAGCACTGTGTTCATTGCCGTAGTCCGACTTATTATTACTTCTGGAATACTCCGATGTCCGGCCAGCCCCGCTGTAGTCAGAATCCTGGTTGTCTCCAGACATTATCCAGCCATATGCAAACGACCCTCGCAGGTAGATCGGGAGTGGCAGATTTTCTTTGAGCAGCATGCTGCCACCAACACCAGCCTGAAATATATGCAGTTTCTTCCACGTTAACTCAGATGCCACATCAACATTACCGGCGGCAATGCTCCAATCAAACTTTTCAAATTTCTGCCCGACATTCAAAGACAGTTCGTACTCGTTGCCACGCTTCATTCGAAAATACTTTTGCCGAGGCTGTTCTACGACAACAGTATCATCCTTCTCAAGCACCCCACCAGCCATTTTACCGCTCTCCGCAAGGCAATCCGATGCATGTAGCGACGTTGTTAACATCATGGCCGCAGCCAGGCAACCCAAAGTTTTAACATTTAACGACATAAAGACCCCTTTCCTTTGTTCGCGGTTTCCCGCCCAATTAACGTTATGTACCATCCTATATATTATCTGCGCAAGGGGGGACAGAGTTGCTATCACAAAAAGTTGACAAACAATAAAAGGCCATGTATATTAAATATACACGAACACAGAACAATCATGAGGTTGCTCTGCTTGATAGATTATTAAGGAGTAAACAATGTCAGGAAATTATTGTTGCCCCAGATGCAAGAACACGGAGAACTTAAAAGCGGTAGTTACTGTTACGGCAGAATTTAACCAAGACGGCGACAATTTCGAGACAGTTGTCGAAGGTGGAGACCACGAGTGGGACGCACATTCAACGATGTCCTGCGGCTGCGGCTTCCACGCCCCCGCCAAGTGGTTCACGCTTGAAGGCGTTGTTTGTGTGAAGCGTTCAGACGGTCGAGGTTATTATATCCTTAAACCAAAAGAACACTACATCGAGGGGACAGCCAACGTATCAATCAGTTTCATGATTGACCACAACTTCGAGGCTTTTCTCGATGAGCTCGGCGAAGATATGTGCGGGACGCCATCCCTGATGAATGTCACATACTCTTCTTATGGAATCTCACAAGAAGGAGATGCCGATTTCATTGTCTCGGGGCTTCTGGAAAATATTGATGAATGGCAGACGTTTCTGGCGGATCAAGTCGATTCCTCAGAAACAGTGATTTGTAAAGTTTGTGGTGAGACTGCTCTTGCCGCAACAGCGCATCAGCACGAAGGTAGTTATGTTGGTGAATGTTGTTGGGATGAACGGCTGAGAGCGACGGAATAGCCGAAAAGGTAATTAGGAGAACGGATATGCTTGAGATGCTATCAGAAGCTATTGGCTGGGCCACACTTGCCCACTCAGGACAAGTAGACAAGGCAGGGAAACCATATATTGAGCATCCCTTGGCCGTCATGAGGTTGGTTCAAGAGGAAATCGACAAAATCGTAGCCGTTTTACACGATGTTGTTGAAGACAGCGATATCACCATTTCTAACATCAGACACGGTTTCGGAGTTGAGGTGGCCGACGCAGTGGATGCTTTGACACGCCGCCCGGGAGAACGCCCCGAAGACTATTATCAGCGGGTCAGAAGAAACCAGATCGCCGTCAGAGTAAAAAAAATGGACATACAGCACAATAGCGCCCCCGAAAGGCTTGCGGTACTTCCCGAACCACTCCGGAACCGACTTTCGGCAAAGTACGCAAAGGCGCTGAATCTACTGGAAGCCGCCTGATTTGTCCCCCCTTGCGCAGATAATATATTAAAGACTTGTTGTTTGGAGATATTCGCATGAAAAGCAACGAAAGATGGGCCGACCTGAAGGTGTCCCTCCCAGGCAAAATAAATCCAGCTTTTATAAGAAGAAGATTGTTTGCAGAAAACAAAGCCACGAGAACCATACCAGAGCAGATATTTAATATCGACAATAATGGCACGCCTGCAAGGAGGCGTTCACTATTCAGGTTTGGGGGTGGGCAGCACTTCCATATCTACGCTGTTGGAGACAGATCCAGCAACATTCTGGAGTCCTCAATTTCTACTATCAGACAAACACTTGAACATATATACCAAACAGATATTGAGGCAGATTTCTCGTCTGACAAATATGTGTTCAGCGTTGTTAGCGAACCAATTCCTTATAAAATTTCGGGACTTGCCCTGATAAAGAGCCCAGATGACTACGAAATCATATCTAAACTGCCTCAGCACAAACTGGCCTCGTACATCAATAGCCTACTGAGAAATCACATAGACAGGGAAATAAGCCTTGTCGATGCCCCCGGCATAACAATGGATAACCCAGACATATTCATATCACGGCCAAGCATCAAATCTGCAGATACAGTTTCTCTTAAACCAGGTTCGCGATTCCTTGTAGCCAAAGAAGTCCATTTCGAAACCAACCTGTATATCAAGGGGATCCTGCATGCAGGGTATTTGTTGAGTCATGGCTATGGCAGGATCAGGAAGTCGAACCCAATTGCTCCACAGGGGAGATATAAGTGAAGAAAATGACCTTCTTATTGCTGTTCGCTGGCATCGGCCTGTCGGTGTACTCTCTTGCTGAATGGTGCTCCTCAGCATGTTCCGCTACTCATGACTACACCTTGTTTGGGATTGCTATGGGATGGGTTGGTATTGCACTCTTTCTCATGCTATCCGGTTGCCGGATTTTTGTAGCACGATTTCCCGATCTATCGGTTAACCGTTATATCAGATGGGCATATTCGGGAATTCTGGCCGCCGCCCTTGGCGCTGAAGCCTGGTTTATATGGATACAACATGCGGTAATCCAGAGCTGGTGTCCTGTCTGTCTGGCGATCGCCTCTGTCGTACTTATTCTCTGTCTGTTGAATGCAATCGAGATAAGTATATCGAATTGCGAGCCTCGCTAGGCAAACTAGCGACCAAGAACCCTGACCCAACACTGTCTGACGTAAACACTGCGATTGCCCAAACAGGAGTGAAGGCAACACAAGTTGAAAATGCAGATGCCCTTACCGCAATGATGGCCTTTTCCCAAGCGGCCAAAGGTATCAACGTGGAATTCACACCGACCATAGTGGTGAGCAACAAGAAAACGGGAAAAACCGTCAGACTTGTGGCTGATCAGGTTACAGAAGAAAAGCTTTTGAGCGCACTGACCGAAACATCTCCATAGAATCGGAGGAATAACATGCATCCAGAAACCTCAACTCTGATATTCCCAAGATGCGGGATCAATCTTGCCGACGTGGAAAGGATAGCCGCTTTGCGCCTCACGAAAGCAGCCACGGCAGAGAAACTAGGCGTTTCTGAAACACAGCTTGATAGGGCCATTATCAGGCATCGCCTGGAACATCTGTTTGAGAAACCTGCTGGAGAGGTCTTTCGTGGTGTTTCGGCTGCAGACATTCTTAGAACTTCTCGCAGGGCCGCCAACATGAGTGAGGCAGCCAAGATGCTTGGTGTTTCAGCTAGCCACTTCGTAAGAAGGATGAACGCAATTGGGGCAACACACTATTTCCAAAACAGACGACCGCGCAAAAGGAAAGTCAGCAAACGCGCAATAGTAAGTCTCGCTCGTCAAGGCTACACTCGGCGCGACACCGCGTATCTGCTCGGAATATCACCCGCATACCTAAAAGATCTCATAGCCCTGTGGCACTTGGCGGACAATTTTGTTGTAAACAGAGGCAAGGCTTCATGGGTAACGCGTAGAGGGTATTGCAAATGAGAATGACAGAAGAGGAGTTTGCCAGGTTAAGGGAGCGTTGCAACATCAGGGTTGCAGCCAGTTCACCACACAAGATAGATGAGCCTGCCCCAAACAGGCTGTTCCAAAAATATGACGATCAACCACTCACTGAAGATAAGGAACAAGAGGCCCTTGTCAATTGGTTGCGAATCAAAGGAATTAGATATAGTTCGACGCCAAATGGCGGATACCGTCACAGAAAAACTGCTGCTGCAATGAAGAAAACTGGTGCCGCCGCCGGATTTCCAGATATCACAATCTGGCCACCAGTTGGTTCAGCCTTGCCGATTCTGTATATTGAAATGAAACGTAGCAAGGGCGGCCGCCTAAGCGATTTGCAGAAAGAATGGCAGACATATCTCAGCCAGCTAGGGCGCGAGTACGGCATAAAAGTGACCGTTTGTCGAGGTTGCCGCGAAGCGTTAGAGTTTATACGAGCTAACGGGTATGATACTTTTGACCAAAGTCCGGTGCCAAAGACAGTCCAGCATTAGGAAACATTTGAGCCCTGTTGTACGATACAAAACTAAGCCCACTTGAAACATCCTCCCCGCCCTGAACGACGTATACAATGAGGTTCGATATGTGGTTTCTTTTATCTCCCGCCTTGACAGAATAATAATACTATAGTATTATTGAAACATAGCAGCACGACACAGATAAGGGGGGGTGCGCATGATTATCGAATCTATTGATTTGGCTTTTAAAGAGGGTTCAGCTGACAAGGTTTACCATGCCGCCATTAAATCGGTAGGAGCCGGTCACGATGTTTTGTTCGCCTATGGTCGCCGTGGTTCAACGCTTAACACCGGCGCAAAAGCTACAGGCCTGCCATACGACAAAGCGGTAGCGGTTTACCAGAAGCTTGTTAAAGAGAAAATGGGGAAGGGCTATTGCCCCGCACCAGGCGTCAGCGGAAACGTGTTTGGGATAGGCATGGTATCCTCCAGCATTACCCAAAGCGTAAGTATTAATATACCAGCCGCCAAAGCCCCAACAGGGTATCGCCCTCAGCTCCTCAACCCTATCTCAGAGGACGAAGCCACGATCTATATCAATAACTCGGCATGGGGCGCACAGGAGAAAATGAACGGCACCCGCCTGATTGTTGAAAACGCTGGTGGCAAAGTAAGTGGCACAAACAAAAAAGGATTTGCTGTCACTCCGGCGGCTGAGATCGCAGCAGCAGTCGCTCTGTTGCCGGAAGGCGTCTACGACGGTGAAGCTGTTGGCAACACGCTCTACCTGTTCGACATCCTGTTCTTGCAGGGAGTAGACCTGCGTCCGTACCCTTATATCGAGAGATACATCCATCTCACGAGAGTGGTTGCCCCTTCAGCCAACATCAAGGTTGTAACTTTGGCCGAAACCACTGACGACAAGCAACAGATGTTTGCTACGGTCAAATCATCAAAAGGCGAGGGACTGGTATTCAAGACCCTTACCGCCCCATACACGTCTGACCGCCCTGCATCCGGCGGGACACAGCTCAAAATGAAATTCTATCAGCAGGCCACATGCATCTGTGCTGGACAAAACATCGGGAGAAGGAGCATCAAACTCGTTCTGTCTGACGATTCAGGGAAAATGGTCAATGTCGGTAACTGCACGATTCCGGCGAATCATTCTGTCCCCGCAGACGGTGCAACCGTTGAAATCCGCTATCTGTATGCCTATCCCAACGGTTCTCTGTATCAGCCAACATACGACGGCGTCAGAACAGATCAGGATGTTTACGACTGTCACACACGGCAACTGGTCTATATCCCCGAAGATGCTGATATGGACGAGGCAGCCTGAAAAGGACACAAGGATGGCGAATTTAGCCAAAATTTTGGGAAACAGTAAAGACTTGCCACTGCGTAAATTCTGTCGCAATCAAGTGCTAAAATCCAAGATAGTCCTTGACGGAATAATACCACTAATATATTATATATACATCAGCAAGCGCAAAAACACTGCATGGAGGGAAGTATGAGCGAAGAATTCACCGACAACAGTTCTGCTATTGGAAACATAATTGAGAATGGAGACCTCGAAGAAGTCAGGTCAATCCTCGGCGACTCAGAACGCATTCGCTATTCTGGCATCGTAAGGGCCGGCATCAAGGTTCCCAAGAAGTCCTGCACCCCGCAGGAACTTAAACTGTTCAAGGAGCTTGAAGCTCAAGGCCTGCCTTATGATGAAATCGACAAAAAAATCGGCGGCCAGCCTCGCTCAAGGAACAGCAAGCTGTTCCCATCAAACGCAGACTATTTCGTTATTCGTGACTGCGACTTCCAGCGCCCTGCAGACGCTCAATTCATCAGAGAAAATTACGCTGATGCAGACGGTCATGTAAGGGAAATCCCGATCTGGATAGCCACCGGAGATTTGGGTGTCTGCATCCCGCACAACTATCGTGCGTTTGACGGTGGGAGCAACGTAAGGGCTTATTCGTATTATGTCGGCCCTCAGCTCATGCTCAAGTATGTTCCAAAACATATCCAGCAACCCAAAAAAGAGGACTGGGTGACAGTCGCATACGACCCCGACCAACCGCCTATTGATGCCCCTGAATGCAGCTTCGGAGGACTTTACAAGATCAACATCCCTGGCGTTCGCGGATTGGGTGAAGTAGTCATACCAACAAAGTCATGGAATGGCCTGAGAGATGGCATTGCCGTCCTTCGCAGGGTGCGTGAAATTATGGGTCGCTTCCACGGCCTCATGGACGACCAGCCCTTCCTCAAACTGTGCAAAGTCCCTCACATGGTCAAAGACAAAGAGGGGAAGAAGGTCAAGCAATACATCGTGACTATTGACACCATCCCTGAAGCGATGGAATTGGCAAAATATGCAGCCCGTCAAGGAGAACGGGGAATGGCTGCTCTGCGATTCTTCAACGGTCAGAAAGCCAACAGGGGAGAAGCGCCGGCCCCCGTCCAGCGGATCCAATCTGCCCCGTCTTTTGAAGACACGCCGGCACCTGCCGCTCCGGTCACTCCGGTTGCGCCTAAAACGACTGCGCCAGAACCGCCAGCACCCAAACCCGCTCCACAGGTTGCGCAACCAGAAGCTGCACCGGTTGCTGAACAGCAGGAACAGCCAGTGAATGATCAATCTGCGGCCGCCCGCAAGAGCGTGTACGATCTCGGTAAAACACATGGTCTTTCCGTGAACGAGGTTGAGGCTTACGCCAAGTTCAAACTTGGCAAAACCTTGGCAGAGGAAAGCGATTACAGCCGTCTACAGCGTCTTTATGGGGAACTCCGCACTCGCCTGCAGGCTGATGCAAAAGCAATCAAGGCAAAGTGCCAAGAACTGATCAAGGCCACCGCTCCGGCCAAGGCTAACAATGTGGCAAAAGCCAAAAAGCAAACGCCCACTGTTTCACCCGAAACGGAAGGCATGCTCGTCGAATTTACAAAGCTTGCGGAAAACAACGACCTGCTTCCCGAACACATGCAAGCTCACCTGGTTATGCTCACCGGCACGCCGATAGAGGAAATGAGCCTGGCAATGCTCCAGTCTTGTTATAAGGAGATTGAAGCACGCATCTCAAGGGGCAACATCGAAGGGTTCAAAACTGAAATCGAAGGCAATTACCGCGAACTTTACAAGCGCGCTGCCTGATTAGAAGGGTGGGGGAGGGAGACTATCTTGTCCACTCTCCCCCTCTTAATTCGAACACAAGGAGTTATTATGTTCAAAGCTTTCCATGCTGCTGACTTTCATTTCTCAAACAAGCTAGACAAACTTACGGAGACGATCACCACTTCTTCGTTTCTCATAGAAGCAGCACGCCGAGAAAAACCCGATGTTGCAATCCTGGCCGGCGATCTCATGGATGAACATGATGGCCCCATCAGATTTGACTCTGCTACCGTTCGTTCGGCAATCTGGTTTATCGAACAACTTGGCTCAATTTGCCCTGTTGTGATCGTCAGAGGCACACGTTCGCATGACAGGGACACCCCTGAGTTGTTTTCGCATGTAAGAACAAAATATCCTGTGTATGTTGGCTCAGTGTTCGAAATGGTGGCAATAACCACTGAAAACGAATTCATACCCGTAGAAGAAGCATCGGAACGCAATGACATCAAGGCGGTGTTTACCCTTCTTCCGTCGCCAGACAAGGCAAACATGATTGCCACTCTCGGCGGAGATACGGGCTCTTCCACAACTCTTAAAGCAAAAGAAGCATTAAACGATGTGCTCGGGATGTTCGGCCAGGTCAACTCCATGTTTGAAGGCACACCAAGGATTGCTGTCGGCCATGGCATGATTACCGGTGCGGAATACAGTTCCGGTCAGACAGCCACCGGCGAGGATCTGGAATATTGCCTCTCTGATTTTTCTCTGCTCAATGTTGATCTGGTGGCCTTTGGCCATGTCCATAAGCATCAATCTTTTGCCGGTAATGTCTTCTACTCTGGTTCGATTGGTCGACTCGACCTGGGAGAAAAGGAAGAAAAGGGATTCCTTGTTCATGACATGGAAGGCTCGTTTCTCACTTCGTCAAAATTTGTCAACACCCCTACGCGCACATTCGTTCTGTATGACGTCCAGTGGAGAGAAGAAGACGGATATGACAACCTTGTAGAGCAGTTTGAGAAGTGCTTGCAGGAGGCCGACGGCAACCATGTAAGGTTCCGCTACACAATCGCAGAAGAGTCCAGACACATGGTCAGGCGTGACGAACTCTACAGCCGCTTGATAGAAGCTGGGGCCAAATCCGCAAAAGTAGAATTGACAGTAATCCCCAAAGTGCGGCAAAGGGCTGCTGGCATATCTCAAATCGAAATCCTCCTGGACAAATTGCTCAAATGGGGAGAAACGGCATCCGTGAAAATCCCGGATCGCTCCCAGACAATTACCATGACTATTGAAAGCAGGGACGTCGATGAACTTATCGACGATGCCATCAGGCACGTCGAATCTATGTGCTCTGCAGGTGCGCAAGTTCAGCTCAGCGATTTGGAAGACGACTTGCCGTATACAGATCAGCCGGCAACCATCATGAATGTCGTAGCGGCCAGCAAGGAAAACAGCACAACGGACGGATATCTGGAATTCCAAGAGAGTCTGTTCGCTTAATATGAAGGCGCTTGTATGCGCCTTTTCTTTTGGCCTGCGCCTTGACGGCACAATAATATTATAGTATGATTGGTTTATGGAATAACACTACTTGGAGGCGGCATGAAACCTTTATATATCAAACTGCGTGGCTTTAAGGGATTCAGTGAAGGAGTGGGACTTGAGGAGGTAGAACTGGATTTCCGCAGCCTGCCAGATGGGCTTATAGGAATAATTGGCGAGAACGGCATGGGCAAAACCACCCTTATCGACAACTTGCATCCCTATCGGATCATGCCCTACAAGCTCAGGGAGTCCAAGGATTGGTCATACGGCGCCTTCAATTACTATGATCAGTGCTATGGCCGCGATGCGTTGAAAGAACTGGTTTTTGAAGAGGCAGGCGTTACCTATAAGTCCGTGGTAATGATTGATGCGGACAAGCGCAAACAGGAGGCATACCTGTTTAAAGAAGACCATAACGGCACATGGGTTCCCTACAGCGAAGCAGTGAAGGCTGGAAAGACAAAGGAATACGATGCCGCGGTAGAGGAAGTTTGCGGTTCCCCCGCAATGTTCTTTTCTTCCCGATTCAGGTCACAGGATGCCAGAAAAATATCCAGCTATCCGCGTTCTGAAATCATGAGCCTTATTTCTGAGCTGCTCAACATCAACAACATCAAAGAGCAGGGAGACAAAGCCACTAAGGTTGCAAATGCACTGCTTGCAATAGTTGCGGACAAAGAGAAGCAGAAGGCTTCAATCACCGAGCTGCTTGCATCAAAAGGCGATATCCTGTTGCAATTAGACACAGTAAACAGCTCGATTGCGACAACCGATGCGAACATAAAACGATTCCGCGAAGAGATTACCGCTAACGAGTCGGCAATCCAGGACCTGGAGCTGGCAAACGCCGCTCAAGAAGTTACCCGTCGCCGCGTGAGTGATCTCCGGTCCCAGCTCTCTGCTCTCCACTCAGACATTCAGGAGACAGAACGGGAGAAACAGGAGCATCAAAACGAAGCTCGCGCAAAGACTGCAGGGATAGAGAAGGAAATAGGAGAAACAGCTGCAAGAGTAGCAAAAGAACAAATGCAGTTAAGGGAAGCAGAGGAACGAGAGAGAACGGCCGTTTCTTCCGAACTGGAATCTATTGCATCCAAGAAAGCGCAGGCGCAAACGATCCTGTCCCGGTCAGATGAAATTAACAGTGCGGTCATCAAAGACACAGAACTGTCAGACCGCATTGAGCTGGATCGCAAGTCTCTCGACACCAAGAGGTCAAGCCTTGAAGCATTGAACGTTGATATTGCAAGCTTAAGAGCTATCGATAACGAGTTGGTTTCCGCAAACGCCCGTCTGGCGCAATTAAAAGAGCAGGCTGCCGGCTTGAATGGCCTTGACTGCAACGGAGACGGTTCTGGTGCAGTGAACAGAAAGTGTAAACTTCTTGCCGCTGCAGTGTCGGCCGAACAGCAGATACCAGCAATAGAGAGGGAAATAGAAGAACTTAAGCTCAAACAGGTCACCCTCCCAAGCAAAATAGAAGAGGCATCCCGAATCAAGACAGAAGGCGTTGCTCTGTCAAAGACTATCTCGGACAACGAGAAAGAGTTAAAGGAAGTTCGCTCACTTGCTCAGCTTGTTTTCGAACTTGATAATGCCTCAGCCCGTATCGAAGAACTGACCCAGCTTGAAACCGCCGCAAAAGAGCGCCTGGCCCGCCGCGTTGAGGAAATCAAGTCAAGTATTGAGTCACTGGCCAACTCTCTCAGCGACCGCACCAAAGAGCTTGAATCACAGCTTGCCACCGTAACAAAAACCTGCTCAGCCGTTATGGACAAGCTGGATAGCAAATTAGCTCAAATGACCAAGAAGGCGAGCGAGCTGTCAGAAGAAATACGCAGAATAGAATCCTCCCTCGAAGGAAACACTGCAGAAGAAATATCCAAGCTGCAGAGTACGGTCTCTTCGCACCGTGCAGAACTGGAAAGATTGGAAGAGTGCATCAAGGGCCTTCATGGCCAGCACGGAGGACTTCAGACTCAGCTTGTTGAGATGGAAAGCAAGGAAGTTGAGTTGGAGAAGCTTGAAACGGAAATCCTCTGTTACATGGAAGAAATTTCAAACTGGAAAATCATTGCCAAGGCTTGAAGCAACGACGGCATCATAGCCTTGGAAATCGAGGACGCCGGCCCGGCAGTGTCAGCTACAGCCAACGATCTTATGCATGCATGTTACGGTCCCCGTTATAGCGTGCGGATGGAAACACAAGGGCTTAAAGCTGACGGAGGCGTAAAGGAAATTTTCGACATCACGGTGTTCGATTCTGAACAAAATAGCGAAAAGTCTCTATGGGATATGTCCGGCGGCCAAGTGACATACATTGAAGATGCTATTACCCGGGCGTTCATAAAACATAGCCAGAGATATGACAATCATAAGGGTGGAAGTATCTTTTCGGACGAAAAAGACGGGGCTCTGGATCAGAAGAGAAAGCGGGAGTTTCTTGCAATTAAGCGTCGCGCCCTGGAATTGGGCAATCATTCGCAGGAATTCTTTATTACTCAAACACCTGACTTGGTTGATAGCGTGAATGCGAGAATAGTGTTTGAATCAGGGAAGGTCTCAATTGTTCAGTGAGGTGGGGTATGCTGTAAGAGTTGAGCCATCTCGGCGACAAACGAGGAAGAATCGAATCCATAAACGCCATTTAGTAGCGCTATGCCTTTGTATAGTTGCTCAACACCAGCATGATAGGCCATGGGATCGCGAATATAGTCAGCGCAACTTTGCATGTCAGGAGAGCACTCGCCGGCCTTCTGACATGTGATGCAAAAAGGTGTCATCAAAAAGTGAGTGGCATAGTCTCTAATGTGTTCATAAAGACACGAGGCAATTTCGTCTCTGTCTCTCTTGGGGTCGACAGATTTAGCCGCTGCCACCAAGAGAGTGATACTTGATGCAAGATTTGCCTTACTCACTCCAGCTGCACGAAGACACGATGTTTGCCAGAGTCTTTTAGCCAATATGTAGACTGTGTTTGAGTAAGAAGACATACGAACTCTCAAATTGACATTATTACTATAGTGTTATTATAATAATACCATAGTATTCATATAACGAGTTGAGTTTGTTGCTGAATTTACAATAGCATAAATACAAAATATTAAAATACTCAATTCAGACAACGAAAAACAAAATTCTAGAAAATATTACTGAGGGAGATTAATATGCCTCCAAAAGAATCCAAAAATGGTTCCTCACACAAATCTGTGCAAAGTAGTTGGCATGGCTAGGTCGCCCATGCAGTGATACAGGTTGAGAATAAAGTTCTTTGCCGTTCTGAATCCATAAGC
>Ga0116183_1003555_pt1 | contig 15828 bp, 15 predicted proteins | sample AD_UKC078_MetaG_FD_89753 | JGI IMG/M metagenome (GOLD analysis project Ga0116183, IMG submission 89753) | Active sludge microbial communities of municipal wastewater-treating anaerobic digesters from USA - AD_UKC078_MetaG | ecosystem: Engineered > Bioreactor > Anaerobic > Digestate | place: USA... | reverse complement strand
TGGAGGTGATCAGCAAAGTCCTGGCGCGCAAGTGGTCCGCCGCCAGGACTTTGCTGATCACCTCCATCTGTGCCGTCGGTCACATCGGCAGCTCTGTCGTCCTCGGGTTCGTCGGCGTCGCGTTCGGGCTGGCCCTCAAAGGTCTGGTGGGCGCCGAGTCGCTCCGCGGGAACGTGGCGGCCTGGCTGTTGATTGCCTTTGGCTTGGCCTATCTCGTCTGGGGAATCAGGCTGGTGTATCGCCACCATCCGCACCAGCATGTGCATCCACACCCTGAGCCTCACGCGCATCTGACCGACGCCGTCCCGCCACATTTGCACTCACACGCGCATCTGGGTGAGCATTCGCACGTCCACGACCTCGACGGCGGCAAGACCATTACCCCCTGGGTCCTGTTCGTGATCTTCGTCTTCGGCCCATGCGAGCCTCTCATCCCGTTGCTGATGTATCCGGCGGCCAGCAGCGGTCTGCTCGACCTGATCGTCGTCACGGCGGTCTTTGGAACCGCCACCCTGGGGACCATGCTGGCGGCCGTGATGCTCGGGCGGGCCGGGTTCAACTTCCTTCCGTTCAGGGCCATCCAGCGGTACAGCCATGCCCTGGCCGGGGCAACCATTCTGCTCTGCGGCCTCGCCATCCAGTTCCTTGGTCTCTGACTCCCTTTCCGGTACAAGACGAGCCGGCCTCAAAAAAAAACTGCACGAATCCGCGGTTTTGCCTTGTGGCCGGTAGCACGAAGGCGATATTCTTATGCACAGTAACACGAAGTGACGCTTCGTATGCGCCACGTTTCAAGGCTTGAGGGTCGGAGGACGGAACATGAGAAACGCTCTGGTGATTGGCACACTGATCGGTTTGGCGCTGACAGGTTCGCTGGGGGCGCAGGACTCGGTGGGCGAGGTGACCCACATGGAGTTTCAGGCGGTCAACGCCCCAGGAGAATCGACGTACACCGCGACGGAGAAGGTCACATTGGAAGGAATCGCACTTCACAACCCCGCCGACATGCTGGATCCGACGCCGGACGATGGTCTGACGCAGATGTACAACGTCGCCGCCGAGTGGCAGGTCTTCTTCCAGGGCGAAGGCGACGATCACGCCGGCACCGCCGTTTGGATGGGCCAGATGTACAACAATCTGCCTTGGGTATCACCGGACGGCGGCTACTCCAACGAGCAGTGGGTCGCGGAACTGACGCGGCTCAACGCCGCGCAGTTCAGCCCGGGCGACCGCATCCGCGTCACCGGCTATTTCCTGTCGTACAAGGGCAAGACCAACGTCAACGAGCAGCACAGCGACGATCCCGAGCGCGATTTCACGATCGAGCTGGTCGAAAAAGGCGTCGGGCTGCCCAAGCCGGAGGTAGTGACGCTGAACGATCTCAAGGACGACCAGGACCGGTTCATTTTCGATTCGGCGCGTCTGGTCGGAGGCGAGCGTTATCAGTCGCGTCTGGTCAAGATCGAGGGCGTCAGCGTGGTGGACCCGAACGGTTGGGGCCCTTACGGCGTTCTGACGATCACCGACGGCGTCAAGACGCTGCCGGTCAAACTCGGGCGCGGCAACGGGATCTACGCCGGCTCGTACAACCTCGACGAGGTGTTCGACGTGATCGGTATCCTCGATCAGGACAGCGCCGCTCTCGTCGATGGGTACCGGCTCTATGTGATGAACTACGATGGCAACGGCCACGTGCTGGCCGCGCCGGAGCATCGCCGGGCCGACGAGATCGTCGCGGAGCCTGTCGAAGAGCAACCGGTTCTGGAGCAATAGGTCGTTGCAGGGGGCTCGGTGAAACGTGCGTTCACACTGATTGAAGTGCTGGTGGTTGTCGCCGTCACGGCGACGCTGATGGGGATTCTGTTGCCCGTGACCGGGCGGGCCCGTCTCCAGGCGAAGGTGCTCACCGTCAACGCGGAATTGCGTGACATCGGTCTGGCGCTGGAGGCGTACTCGTTCGACCACGACAGCAAGTACCCGCCCACGCGAGTCGATTGCATGCTGGGCGAGCATTACTACCAGCTTCCGTTGGAGTTGACCGAGGCAGGTTATCTGCCCGCGCCGCCGCCGGAGACGTTCCTGTCGACAGGCATCGAAGACCGTTTCAACCGGGGCTACACCTACAAGTACCGATCCGTCGGGACCCTGATCTACAACCGGACGTACGTCGTGGACGACGGCGCGTACCTCTGGGTTCCCGACGGATTTGCCGACAACGAGCAGGAAGAGGGACAGACGTACAGCGATCCGGCGACGTCCCCGGTCAGTTGGGTCTTGTACAGCCAGGGCCCGAACTTCGACGACGCGCGGATGAGGGAGTGGAACTATCCAGTGCCTCGCGCAACGTGGTTCGATTCGCAGATCGGTCAGGGCGTCATCACGCGTTTGCGTCTGCGCAACGGCAATCAGATCGGTTCTTTCGAGAGATAGACGACAGATGAGAGCGTTCGGCTTCGCGGTTTCGTGGGCAGTCGTTCTTCCGCTGCTGGTCCTGACAGGCGGCTGCCGGGACGGCTCGGCCGCAGTCGAGGCGTCGGAAATTGCGGTGACGAACTCCTACCTGGAGGCGGTGGTGCGAGACCTCTGTGGGCCCGATACGGCGATCCTGTGCCTGGCGCCGCCGGGGATGTGTCCAGGCCATTTCGATATCTCACCCGCGCAGGTCCGCCAGCTTGGGCGCTGTCGGATGCTGTTGTTGTTCGATTTCCAGCAGAAAGTCGAGGCAAGTCTGGCGCGTCTGAAGGCCAAGGGCCTGAGGACACACATGATCCAGGGACCGAGCGGACTGTGTGTTCCTGATTCCTATGCGGCGACGTGCCGGGAGGTCGCGGCGATGCTGTCGGCCGCCTGCCCGACTCGGGCGACCGAGCTTGAGGCGCGCCTCGGCGCCATCGAGGAGCGTCTGGCAGCCTTGGGCGACGAACTGCGGACGTCGGTGCAGTCGGCGAACGTGCGTGCGGCCAAGGTTCTCGCGTCGAACCATCAGGCGGAGTTTGCCAGATGGCTCGGGTTGGAGGTCGTCGCGACCTTCGTCGGGAGCGACGTCGAGACCATCTCCAACATCGATCACTGCCTCAAGCAGACAGCCGGACAGGAGATTCGCTTCGTCGTCGCCAATCAGCAGGAGGGGGCCGCGCTGGCCGGCGCCTTGGCGGATCGCCTGGGAGCCAGGGCGGTGGTGTTCAGCAACTTCCCGTCGCAGGCGGACAAGGCGACGGGTTTCGACCGGCTGTTGCGTGACAACGTGCAAGGTCTGATCGCGGCGGTCACGCCATGACGGCCGGTTCGGTGGGTCTTTCCGGCATCGACGTACGCCGGGCGGGGCGGACGATCTTACAGATCGACGGCCTCACCATCCCGGCGGGCTCCTTCGTCGGCATCCTGGGGACCAACGGTGCCGGAAAGACCACTCTGTTGAAGATCTGTGCCGGACTGATCGGGCCGACCCGAGGGCAGGTGCGCATCGACGATGTGGACCTGGTCCGGTTGAGTTCCTGGCGAAAGTGCGCCCTCCGCCAGCGCATCGGCTACATTCCGCAATCGACCGAGTACAACGCCGAGCTGCCGTTCACGCTGCGCGAAATCGTTGCGATGGGGCGGACCAGCGTCCGTTCGCTGTTAAGTCGCCTGAGCAGACAGGATTACGCGATCGTCGACGAATGGATCGACAGACTGGGCCTGTCGGACCGGCGGAACCAGACGTTCCGCAGTCTCTCGGGTGGGCAACAGCAGAAGGCCCTGATCGCCCGCGCGATGACGCAGGACCCCGAACTGCTCATGCTCGACGAACCCTGCGCGAACCTCGATTTCCACTGGAAGCAGCAGATCTCCGAGATGATCGAGCGCCTATATCGCGAAACAAACGTCACGGTGTTGATGGTCTCGCACGAGACGAGCGTGCTGCCGCCGGCGTGCGAGCGGATCGTGCTGATGGCCGATGGACGCATCGTCGCCGATGGAAGTGCCGATGAGGTTCTCTCGCCACAGGCGCTGCGGAAGGCCTACCCCGGCGATTTCCAGACTGTGCTGTTCGGCGGACGCCGATACACAGTCGGTGGAGTTTGAATGGTGATGCGAGTGCCGACTGATTCATGCGTTGCATCCTGCCATCACCACAGGCTTGTCATTCCGACCGGAGGACTGCTGAAGGCAGGCCGTAGCGGAGGAATCTCGCTGCGAACGAGCGGCGTGTATCGCCTATGGCCAGACCCCTCGACTGCACTTCGTTTCGCTCGGGGTGACAAACTCGTTTCGGCAGGGGGATTCTCTGCAACAGGCCAGATATGACGCGATTGAATCGGATATGGACCCATTCTTCTACCTTGTGATGTTGGCGGGAGCGATTGCCGGCGCCAGTTGCGGCCTGCTGGGCGTCTATCTCGTCGCGTTGCGCTTGCCCTTCATCGGGGTCTTCATCTCGCACACGGCAATGGCCGGCTCGGTGTTCGCCTATCTGGTGGGCCTGGACCCGACGGTTGGCCCGATCGTCGTGTCCTGTCTGTCCTCGATGTGCTTGGCCGGGATTCGGCCGGGACGCTCGCGAATCGACCCGAACGTGGCGCTGGCCATCCTGTTCTCGCTGATGCTGGGCCTGACGTTCCTCGGCATCGGCCTGGTCGAGGACAGCCGCACCGAGATCCTCGGACTGCTCTGGGGCAGCATCCTGTTCGTTCGCCCCGGGAGCGTCGTGGTGATCGGCGTGGCGGCCGTTGCCTTTGCGGCCTTCGCGCTGCTGTTCAACAAGGAGCTCAAGGTCCTGCTGTTCAGCCGCACCATCGCCTCCGCCACCGGCGTGCACGAGACCTTCGTCTACGCCCTGTTCCTGGCTCTGGCGGGCATCCTCCTGGCGGTCAATCTCCCGCTGGTGGGTGGACTGATGATCTTCAGCCTGATCACCAATCCCGCTGCTGCGGCCTATCAGATTTGCCGAGGCCACCGCGCCGTCGTTGTGGCATCCACCCTCTTCGGCGTCCTCAGCGCCGTCGGCGGCTTCATCGCCTCCTACTACCTAAACCTGCCCACCGGCGCCTGCATCGTCCTGACCAGCACCCTCCTCTTCGCCCTCGCCGCCCTCTCCCGCACCCTCGCCCGCCGTACCGATTGATGGTGCTGTCGAAGCCATCGGTAAGCCTCGAACCCTCGCGGGTCGCACCGAATTTGCTTGTGAAAATGCTGGGGATGGCGTAAAATACATGTTTTATGTGCGGAATCGATTGAAGGAAGCCGATGCTGGCGAGGCTGCACAGTGTGACCCTCGAAGGGATCGAGGGGGTTCTCTGCGAGGTGGAGGTGGACATCGCCCGTCGCAGCTTGGAGAAGCCGATCATCGTCGGTCTTCCCGATGCGGCCGTGAAGGAGAGCGCCGAGCGGGTTCGTAGCGCGATCGTCAACTGCGGCTACCCGTACCCCAAGACGCAGTCGATCGTGAATCTGGCTCCGGCCGACGTGAAGAAGGCCGGACCCGCCTTCGATCTACCCATCGCCTTGGGCATGCTCATCGGCGAGGGGGTTCTTCCCGGCCCGGTCATTCGAGATGCGGTCGTCGTGGGGGAGCTGGCCCTGGACGGCCGGGTCCGCCCGGTCAACGGGGTCCTGAGCATGGCCATGACGTCGGCGGATCACGGTTTCCGACGTATGATTGTGCCCATTGAGAACGCCCAGGAGGCCGGCGTCGTGCAGGAGATCGAGGTCTTCGGCGTCGGATCGCTCTCCCAGGCGGTCGGGTTCCTGTCCGAGCAACTGCCCCTGGAGCCGACGGTCACCGACATCGACGCACTGTTCGACGTCGCATCTCACTACGAAGTCGATTTCTCCGACGTCAAAGGGCAGGAAACCGTCAAGCGGGCTTTGACCGTTGCCGCGGCAGGGGCCCACAACATCATGATGATCGGCCCGCCCGGCGCCGGTAAGACCATGCTCTCGCAGCGTCTGGCGACGATCCTGCCTGCGTTGAGCCTGACCGAGAGCCTGGAGACCACACGCATCTACTCGGCGGTCGGTCTGCTGAGGAAGGACCAGGCGCTGATGGCGACGCGTCCGGTCCGGACGCCGCACCACTCGGCGAGCGGTCCGGCCCTGATCGGCGGGGGTTCCTCGCCCCGCGCGGGCGAACTGTCGCTGGCCCACTATGGAATCCTCTTTCTCGACGAATTCGTCGAGTTCCCCCGGCACGTGCTCGAAATGATCCGCCAGCCGCTGGAGGACGGCTTCGTGATCGTCTCGCGGGCCAAGCGGACGATCCAGTTCCCGGCCCAGTTCATGCTGGTCGCGGCGATGAATCCATGCCCGTGCGGCTATTTCGGCAGCACACTGAGGGCCTGCAAGTGCACGCCGAGCCAGATCGTCAAATATCTGGCCAAGGTTTCCGGACCTTTGGTCGACCGGATCGACATTCACATCGACGTTCCGGCGGTGGCCTTTGGCAAGCTGCGGTCCAGGGCCAGGCAGATCGACTCCGAGGTGCTGCGAAGCCGCGTGATCGCCGCCAGGGAGGTCCAGATGCGCCGGTTCGGCAACGGACGCGCCATGACCAACGCCCGAATGAACCACAAGCAACTGGAAGCGTTCTGCAAGCTCGATGAGGCCGGCGAGATGATGCTCAAGGCCGCCATGGTCGAGCTGGGCCTCAGCGCCCGTGCCCACGACAAGATCTGCAAGGTGGCCCGGACGATCGCCGATCTCGACGGCGTCCCCGACATCCGGGCCGAACACATCAGCGAAGCCATCAGTTATCGGAAGCTGGACCGAAAGCTCTGACCGCCTCCCGGCTGCTGCCACCGGCCAGACGGCCTCGCCGGCGCACTGCGAAATTCCTGGGAAATCGCCCCGCCTTGAACGCCGCCCCACGGCGCCGGGCCTATTATCGGGTGCTGCCGCCGGCGAGCCGAATGCCTGAGTTTTTCGTTAATGCCCCCTGTCTGTGCGCCGATAATACGGGTGAGTATCGAAGGCACCGTAACACTAAAGGAGATTGAACATGGGGATTCAGAACTGGTCGGAGGAAATCATTCTCGTCGATCTGCCTCAGGAGCCTGAGCTGGGTGACGAACTCAAGACAGTTACCGAAGCGGTCCGCGATCGTGGGGACTGCGAAGTGGTTATCGATTTTTCCGAGGTCGACATCATCACGTCTTCCAGCCTGTCCAAGCTGCTCAAGCTGCGGAAGCTCGTCGGCGACTGCGGGCACCGGCTGGTATTCTGTAGCGTGGCGCCGGCGACGAAGGGCATTTTCACGATCACAGGGCTTGACGGCATCTTTGAAATCGTGGACGATAAATTCGTGGCTTTGGCCAGCCTGCAAATGGTCGGGTAGCCCCGGATCAGTGACCACCGAGCCATAGGGCGCCGCGTGCGACCATCGCAGAAGACCGACAGGTTTGCTGCCCTGTGGAGCGGGTCACGAAGGCCGTTCACGTGAACGGTATTCGTCATCTGCTCGCAGGATGCTCATAGAAGGGCACTTGCGCCCGCCGTGGCGGCATGCGCCATGCGGCGGGATGATGCCACATGGACAAAGACGTTCTGCACCAGATCGAGCAGATTCTCGGGTACGAGTTCTCCAACGAAGCCCTGATCCAGAGGGCCTTCATGCACTCTTCCGCGGTTGACAGCCGTCTCGACAGCAACGAGCGTTTGGAATTCCTCGGCGACGCCATCCTTTCGACCGTGATCTGTGAGACATTGTTCGACAAGTACAGCCGCTACGCCGAGGGCGAGCTGACGAAGATGAAGAGCATGCTCGTCTCCCGCGGGACGTGTGCCCGCGTGGCGAAACGCCTGGGATTGCCCAGGTTCCTCACCGTCGGCAAGGGTATGATCTCGAACAAGGCGCTGCCCACATCGCTGGCGGCCGGCCTGCTGGAGGCGGTCATCGCGGCCGTCTACATCGACGGCGGATTCGACGCGGCGCGCGACCTGATCGTGCGCAACTTCCTGACCCTGATCGAGCAGGTGGATTCCGAAGAGGCCCACGGCAATTTCAAGAGCCTCCTGCAGCAATGCTCGCAGGAGCAGTTCGGCGCCGCGCCGTTGTACGTGTTGCTCGACGAGAAAGGGCCGGATCACAACAAGTGCTTCGAATCGGAAGTGGTGATCGACCAGCGTCATTTCCCCAGTGCCTGGGGGGCCAACAAGAAAGAAGCCGAGCAGAAGGCGGCGTACAACGCGCTGGTGGAGCTGGGTGTGTTGCAGCGGTCGGCCGAGCAGGTCGGCGGCTAAAAGACCGATCCGCCGGCCATGGCGGGAAGCTGTTCGGTGACCAGCCAGGCCACGCCATAGAGAATCAACGCCGCGACCGTGACGAACACCATGATCGAGCCGATCAGCAGGGCTGTTTCCTTCGCGAAGGCTCGGGCTCGGATCTGATGCACTTTGGTCGCCTTGTAAACGACCGCGATCGCCACCACCAGCGGGATCAGCCAGAGCATCGACGCGGCATTCGTGTCGATCCGCATCGGCGTGGTAAAGCTGGCCAACACAGTGCAAGTCAGTGCCGTCATCTCACGCACGCGCCCCCTTGAGACCTTCCAGATGCGCCGTATAGATCGCGTTCACGATGCACAGCAGATTGAGCAGTCCGGCGATGCTTGTGTAGATCTGGCCGATCTCACCGGCCCGTCCGAAGACCGGGAACTGCCCCGAAGCGCTGATTTGTCCCAGGAAGAAGACCGCCGGCGAATTCATCAGTTGGGCCACGTACCAGGGTTTGGCGTTCACCGGGTCGATCACTCCGATCGAGCCGGCGTACAGCCCGACGAGAAACGTCAGGACCACCGTGACGAGAATGACGATCGCGCGACGTCGCTGGTTCAGCGCAAAGTGCCCGCCGCCGGGAACGACCCAAGCCAGCAGACCGATCACGATCAAGAACAAAGCATGGTTGTCTTTCCACGTCCGAGGCATTACACGGGGTCCTGCGGCATCTCTCTGGGCCCACTGTCGATCACAGGGGTGAGTTGTTCGGCATACCGGAAGTCCATGCGTTTGAGAATGTTTTCGGGATTGAAATGGACCACGGCCAGCGACTGGGATTCCACATGTTCCTGACGGCTGAGCAGCATGGGCCTCAGGCTCTGGAATTGCTGCTGGTTCAGCCGCTGAATCGACAGGCTGCGGAGGCAGTAGAGACTCTGGTCGGGCTTGAACTCCATGACCAGCGGCGTCTCGGCGAGGGTGTCCTTGTCGGCCGGCAGAAGGGCGTGAAGTCGATCCATGAAGCGGCGTTCGATCCCCAGCCGTCTGAGGTACTCGGGCGCTGCCGGATTGCTCGCGGCCTGGGTCGCGATCACCTGCAATTGCCCGGCCGAGATCCTCCGCAGGCCCGTCAGGTACTGCACCTCAAACACGTTCGGGTCGTTCGGGTCTTCCGTGGCCTGGGCTCCGTATAGCTCGTTGTACTTGGCCACGGCGCTGTCCCAGCCGTCCTTCGTGGCCATCGCGACGAACTCCTGGGCCTTGGCCTTGGTCGCATCCCAGGCGGCCAGCTTTCTGAGGTCCTCCACCACCTTTTCCCGCACAGAGAAGACGTCATCGTCGTCGGTCGATGCGTCACCGGCCCGAAGGGTCCGAGTGCTGTAGGTTACGTCGAGGTTCTCCGGCGAAGCCATCGGCTGGATCTCCACGATGCGGACCAGCGTCATGATCTGATCGGACAGGTTTGGACTGCTGGCGGCCGAGAGGTCGTGAGCCGGACCGATGCTCCGGAACCGCTGGGCTTTCGGAATGGACATCAACGTTACGGCACGCTCGCCGAAATCCTCGGCGGAAAACAGGATCTGTCCCAGCCGGACCGGATTTGCTCCGTATCCCGTCAGGAACAATCTGCCCAGGTACTTGTCGCTCTGGAGGTCCACCGCGCTGAGCAGCCCGGTTCGCCCGTAGTACAAGGGTACGCCGTATTTGACGCCGAAGTCCTCTGCGATCTTCTGATAATCCGCGGCCCCTTTCTTCAACTCCTCTACGCTGGGTTTCTCCTCCCTCGCGTTGAGCGGCGTCAGTTTCTCGTCCGCCACGTTACGAACGTCGATCAGGATCTGCTCAGCCTTTGTCGTGATCTTCTGCCGCATCAACTGCTCACGGATCTCAACCGCCACCTCCGAGAAGGCCCTGGTCCGGTTCACCTTCGGGGAATTTGGATCGTTGGGATCGGTCTGGACCTGCTCGGTGAAGAGCCGGGTTCGATTGTCCCGGTAGAACGTCTCGATCTCCTCCTGCGCGGGGGTCGGAACGATGGATGAGACGTCCGCCAGTTTCACGGCGATGTACTCCAGTTGCAGCCGGTCGGGCAGCTTGTACCCGAAGCCATAGGGATTGATCTCGTTGGCGTCGCCAGGGAGGACCGACTTATAGCGGTTGAATTGCGCGGTCAGTTCGGCCTCCGACGGTGTGACGCTCTTGTCGGCGAAGTAGGCGGCCTTCATCTGCACGCACTCGGCGTTCATTGTTTCGTTTTCGTAGCTGGCCAGATGACGGACCTCGGCATCCGTGACTGCCTGGACCGAGCAGATGGTCTCGGCGTACTGGAGCACGGCCAGCACTTTCCCGAACGTGGCCAGGATGTAGCTTTCGGGCCTGCCGTACTGGTTGACCATGCCCTGCATCACCGTCGCGTAGGTCTGACCGTTGAACAACTGCGGAATGACCTGGGCCAGCAGCCGGCCGACATCCTCGTTGCTGACGTGCATGCCCGCCATTCGGGCTTCTTCCCGCAGCAGAATCCAGTAGATGTCCGTCGGCGCCGTCCGTGCGTAGATCTCGCTGAGCTGCTTGTCGCCGACGCGGTAGCGGTTCCGCTGGATCATCTGTCGGGCGTAATCGAGCACCTCGGCCGAGGCGCGATCCTGGGAAAACAGCAACTCGCTCAAGACGATCCCGCGCAGGTCCTGGGCCTGCAAGACCTGGGAGGCGCCCAATCGCATGAGGACCTCGAGTTCCTGGCGGGCCTCTTCGCGGTCATAGTAGTTGATCTTGTTCTTGCCGTAGAAGGCGACCGCCTTGTCCCGACCGCCATGGCCTTGAAAGATGTAGTTGATCGACGAGCCGCCGATGAATCCGACCATCAGCACGATGACCACGACCGCCATGACCTTCTTGTTATTCCTTCTGAACCATTTGACCAAGTTCATATTCCGGCTCCGGGTTTAGGGACGCATACGCCTGTTATCCATTGAAACACAAAGGGCTTAAAGATACGGCAACCGGGCACTCATTGCAAGAAAAATGTGCACCAGGTTCCTCCCGAACGCACGGAAACGGGGCTCGGTCTGCGAATTACGGCGCGCCGGTTGCATCCGCCGAGCGATCGGCGTACCATGCACGCTCATGAAAGACACGCACGACAGACATGCCCGGTCGCAGGCAGCCTACGCCGCGGCGTGCCGGCTCCTGCCCGGAGGGGTCAATTCCCCCGTCCGCGCCTTTGGCGGCGTGGATATCGGACCGGTCTTCATCGCCTCCGCCAGGGGCGCCAGGGTCTTTGACGTCGACGGCCGCGAGTATATCGACTATGTGGGCTCCTGGGGTCCGATGATTCTGGGGCACGCCCATCCAGACGTAATCGCCGCGATTCACAAGGCGGTCGACAGGGGGACCTCCTTCGGCGCGCCCACGCTGGCGGAGACGGCGCTGGCCGAGCGGATCGTCGATGCGATGGCTTCCATCGAGAAAGTCCGGCTCGTCAGCAGCGGGACCGAGGCGGTGATGAGCGCCGTGCGCCTGGCTCGGGCGTTCACCGGGCGGGACATGATCGTCAAGATGGCCGGCTGCTATCACGGCCACAGCGATTCCTTTCTGGTTGCGGCCGGCTCGGGTGTGGCCGAGCACGGCACGGCCTCCAGTCCGGGTGTGCCGCAGGCGCTGGCGAAATTGACCGTGGTGGTGCCATACAACGACGCTGGGGCGGTGGCCGCCGCCTTCGAGAACCATCCAGACCGGATCGCCGCTGTGCTGGTCGAGCCGGTCGCCGCCAATATGGGGGTAGTCTCCCCGGCGGACGGCTATCTCGCAGCGCTGCGGCGGCTCTGTGACGAGAACGGCGCCCTGCTGATCTTCGACGAGGTGATCACCGGCTTCCGCGTCGCCTTCGGCGGCGCGCAGGAACTCTACGGTGTGCATGCCGACCTGACTTGCTTGGGCAAGATCATCGGCGGGGGACTGCCGCTGGCGGCGTTCGGAGGCAGGGCCGGGATCATGGACCGGTTGGCTCCGGCGGGGAAGGTCTACCAGGCTGGGACCCTCAGCGGCAACCCCATTGCGACGGCCGCGGCGGTCGCGACGCTCGATCTGCTGGCGAGGCCGGGCTGTTACGAGCGGCTGGAATCGTTGTCGGCGGCGCTGGAAACGGGCCTGGCCGATGCTGCGGCCCGGGCCGGCGTGCCCCTGACTATCAACCGTGTCGGATCTATCCTCAGCGGGTTCTTCTGCGACCGGCCCGTGCGCAACTTCGCCGACGTGCAGACGACGGACATTGCCTGCTTCAAGCGATTTTTCGCCGGGATGCTCGAACGCGGCGTGTATCTGGCCCCCAGCGCCTATGAGGCGATGTTCGTCTCGCTGGCGCACACCGATTCGGACATCGAACGGACGATCCAGGCCGCCCGCGAGAGCTTCCAGACTGCCATTCACCCTTAGCGGGTGCAAGTCCGAAGCACGAAGCACGGAATCCGAAACAAACCCGAATGCTACAAATCCGAAGGCTGTGAACGCTCCTGCGCAGGGGGTGTTTCTTCTCATTCTCCCTTGATCAACTCGACGACCTCGTGGGCGTCTTTGGCGGCGGTGACGGCCCGGCAGAACGCCTTCGACTGGACCAGCTTGACGATCTCGGCCAGGGCTTCCACGTGAGGCCCCGACTGGTTGGGCGGCGCCACCAGCATGAAGAACAACTGGGACGGTTTTCGGTCGATCGAGGCGAAGTCAATCCCCTGCGGTGCGATGCCCAGCGCCAGCTTCAGCGTGGACACGGCCTCGGTCTTTCCGTGCGGGACCGCGATCCCACTCTCCAGTCCGGTACTCAGTTTCTCTTCCCGCTCGCAAATGGCCCGAAGCACGGCATCGTAATCTTCGATCTCACCGGCGTCTTTGAGTATCTGAACGAGTTCTCGCAGAACGTCCGCCTTATCGGTCGAGACGAGCGGAATTTTAACAATCTTCTCTTGTACCAAGTCAATCAACGACATGCCCTGCTTCTCCTGAATACCCTGTGGGATCCCACAACACCCATCGCCGTATCAGACCAGCGATTCGTACATTTGCCAGACCTTGTCTTCATCCTTGGCGATCAGCACCGAGCACGAGACCATTCGCATGGCGCGCTCGGTCTCGTCGTACAGCTCGTCGCGCCGGCTTCGAATCCGGGCCAGCTCGCCGATGACCAGAAGGTCCACGTTCTGTTCGTCGACCAGATTCACGATTTCCTTGTGGACGCTCCCACGACTGCTCCTCTGGATCAGGGAAACGCCTTTCTTGATGGCCAGTTCGTTGACATAGTTCAGATACCGTTGGGCATCGGCTTCCATGTCGTGTTCGTACTCGATTTGCTCGTCCTGGAGGAAGATCCGGGCCTTGAGCAGGTCTTCCATGGCCTTGGTGTTGATCACGTACAGCGCGATCAGATCGGCCTTGAAGTAGGAGGCCATGCAGATCGCATACTGAGCGGCCGTGATCGATTGTTCGGTCCCATCAACATAGACGAGGATCTTTCTTGGGGTACTCACGCGAGGCCTCCGTCGGCTGCTGCCTTTTTTCTCTCCAGGTTTTCCTTGACCATCTTCATGAGCACGAACATATCCCGTTCATTCTCTTCGAGCCGGCTCTCGATATAGTGCACGGTCTCTTTGAGGTCGGGAATGGCGATCTTCTCGAGGGCATTGACCTTGCGAATGGTCTTCTTGACCTCGTTGGCCAGCCGCAGAACGGAAATCTTCAGCTCTGCGAGCTTGCCGAGCAGTTGGAGCACCTCCTTGAAGAACGACAGCGCGCTGTCGATCCAGAAGCTGTTGCCCATGAGGCTGTAGTACGGCGGGTATTCGGTGAACTGCGTCTCGATTACGGGAAGACTCACGCCCATGACTCTTCGCGAACGGACCGTGATGTCCGTCGTGATGTGCGCGGCGCCCGTAAGGTACTGGACCTTCAGTTTGCCCATGTCGAGGATGGCCTCCTCCAGGGCTTCGTAGGCCTTCTCCAGGGCCTTCTCCACGCGGCTCTGAAAGTCGACCGTCTGATCCAGCAGCGCCAGCAGTTCGACGATCAGGATGTTCCGCTTCTGGTCGAGCAGTTCATATCCCTGCTGGGCGAAGCTCAGGTCGCTTCGCAACCGCAGCAGGTTCGTCTTCGTCGGTGCGTAGGTCAATTGGGCCATGATCTAATGCTTCGCATTCAGATTCAAAAACCAGAATGGAAAGATCAAAATCGCGGTGTTCGCTTCGCGAATGCTGTTCGATGCTCTCGCCGAAGACGATCCCACAGTTCTGCTTTCTGCGTTCCGGTATTCGATTCTAACCTCCGTAATACTTCTCAATCTCTTCGTCGGTGACGCGGTGCAGCTCTTCGACGGGCAGCGTCCGCAGCACCTCCCAGCCCAGATCGAGGGTCTGCTCGATGCTGCGATCCTCATCCTTACGCTGAGAAACGAACTTCTGCTCGAAGAGTTTGCCGAATTCCAGATAGTTGTGGTCGAGCGGGGTCAGCTCCTCTTCGCCGATGACCGAAGCGAGGTTGCGGACGTCCTTGACGTAGCTGTAGGCCGCAAAGAGCTGGCTGGCCAGGTGCGGATGGTCCTCGCGCGTCATGCCTTCCCCGATGCCGTCTTTCATCAGGCGGCTCAGCGAAGGCAATCCCGCCACCGGCGGATAGATCCCGCGGCCGTCCATCTCCCGCTCGAAGACGATCTGGCCTTCGGTGATGTATCCCGTCAGGTCGGGGACCGGATGGCTGATGTCGTCGTTCGGCATCGTCAGGATCGGCAGCAGGGTGATGGAGCCCTTGCGCCCCTTGATCATGCCCGAGCGTTCGTACAGCTCCGCCAGGTCCGAGTACAAGTAGCCGGGATAACCCTTCCGAGAGGGTATTTCGCCTCGGATCGTGGAGATTTCGCGCAGCGATTCGCAGTAGTTGGTCATGTCGGTCATGATGACCAGCACGTGCATGTCCTCGGTGAAGGCCAGGTGTTCGGCCAGGGTCAGCGCCGTCCTCGGCGTGATCAGCCGCTCGATGGACGGATCGTCGGCCAGCGACAGAAACAGCGCCACGTTGTCGAGCACGCCGCTCTCCTCGAACGAGCGAACGAAGAACTGTGCGACGTCGTGCTTGACGCCCATCGCCGCGAACACCACCGCGAATTCCGTGGCGGTGCCGCGGATCTTGGCCTGCCGGGCGATCTGGGCGGCCAGTTCGTTGTGCGGCAGCCCGTTGCCCGAGAAGATGGGCAGCTTCTGGCCCCGGATCAGCGTGTTCATGCCGTCGATGGCGGAGATGCCGGTCTGCACGAAATCGCGCGGGTATTGCCGTGACGTGGGGTTGATTGCCATGCCGTTGACGTCCTGCTCGACGTCGCTGCGCTGGGCGGGGCCGCCGTCGATGGGCCGGCCGAGTCCGTCGAAGACCCGCCCGAGCATCTCTTTCGAGACAGAGAGGGTCAGCGGCTCGCCCGAGAAGCGGACGCGCGTCCCGGGCAGGGTCAATCCGGAGGTTCCTTCGAACACCTGGGCCACCACGGCGGTGGTGGACGATTCGAGGACGATGCCCAGCCGCACGTGTCCGTCTTTGTCCACGCACTCGATCAGTTCCCGGTAGCCCACCGGATGGGTCTTGCGGATGAAGATAAGCGGG
>Ga0116183_1003530_pt1 | contig 15885 bp, 11 predicted proteins | sample AD_UKC078_MetaG_FD_89753 | JGI IMG/M metagenome (GOLD analysis project Ga0116183, IMG submission 89753) | Active sludge microbial communities of municipal wastewater-treating anaerobic digesters from USA - AD_UKC078_MetaG | ecosystem: Engineered > Bioreactor > Anaerobic > Digestate | place: USA... | reverse complement strand
TCTGTCCTGCAAAGACAAGATTTTCCTGGGAATAATTTGCTTTAAAATTTCTCTAATCTTTTATTATTTCTTCTTCACTCCAGGGAGATTTTGATATAAAATGGCTTGGTACCGCAACAGGCAGGTTAGTATCCATCTCACAAGTCTGTCCCTGTCCGGGCTCTTACGCAAAATCTATGATCCTGTTACAATGAAATCTATTATTACAGAATATACAGTTTTGTATTTATTTAAGTTATAACTTTCTCCTTTGACGGCATATTTTTTGCTTCAGAGCCCGGACAGAGACAGGTGTATATGTTTTTTGGATACTTATTTACCTGTCTCGGTACTTAGAGACTGGCCATTTATCTCTGTTACCTGCTCCGACATTTTATATATTCAAGTCCCCGGGAAGATACTTCTCTGGTTTTGCTTCGAAAATATTTTCTGAATTTTTCATAAAATTTACTTAATGAGTCCATTCGCTCTTTTATATCTTCTAATTTCAGGTTATAATATATCATCAGGCATTTTCTCTTTTCTTGAAGATTTTTTTATTATAGAAGATACCCTGATTTTTTATAATTTAAACCAGAACTGAAAGGATTTAAAAAAATATTTAGACCTATAATCTAATGTGATATTGTCAAGCTACTCCTAAAGCTTTAAATGCTGCATCTATAGGGTCATTATAATGAATTAACTGAATTTTTATATAAAGTTCCGGCGGAACTGTGACGAGTTCTACCATATTGCTTACAGGTATTAGGACTTTTTTTGCTCCGCTGTCTACTGCTATCTGCAGGGCGTCTGCAAGGGAGTCTGTTTTTATTATTGTTCCTCCTATGCTCATTGAGCCTATTACTACAGTCTGAGGCTGGATAGATTTTCTTGTTATGCCGGAGACCAGTGAGAGAAAGACTGCCAGTTCTATTTCTTTTGCTTCTCCTATTCCGTTCATGTCTACTGCCTTCATATGGAAGTCTGTTTCTGTATATTTACTTGTTCCTGAAATTCTGGTCAGGTTTGCTTTGAAGTAATTTTCTCCCTCTTTTAATTCATCTCCGGTTATCTTTTTTGATCCGAAACCTGTATGGCTGAATTTTCCACTTCCTGACATTATTTGAATTTCGAGTTTATAAAGTCCTTTATGGCCTGTTTCGATACTTTTTGCTATTACATAGACTATTCCCGGGTTCTGCCTTCCTTCCGGGATAAGATTTCTTCCTCCTACTTCCGGTAAGGTGATAAATTTTTCTTCTTCTTTTTCCGGATCAATGTATGAGAAGTGGACATCGTAAAATTCCATTCCTCCGATTTTTTTTAACTGTTCTTTTATTCTTCTTCTTCCTGTAAGAGCGTATTCCAGGCAGGTCTGTAATTCTTCTTTTGTGAATTCTCCGTGGGGATATAGTATTTTCAGAAGGCCGCTTACTGTCTTTTTTACTGCTATTACGTCACGCTGATTAAGATTGTTTCCGAGTCTGTAGTATTTGTTTATAGCATCGGCAAAGTTCTTTTTTCTCATTTCCCGGAACCATTCTGCCAGATAGTCTGTAATAAAACCGAAGTGATCTGTGAAGAATTCCGGTCTCATCTTTGGGACTTCCCAGCCGGGAAGGTAGATATGAAATCTGTCGAAAAAGGCTGTGTCTATCATTTCTTCAGGGAATGGTGAAAGAAGATGGGATGTTTTTAAGAGATGTTCGATAGGCTCGTTTATATTTCCTATGAAAACCATTGCTGCATTGGCTTCTACAGGATCTTTTCCTCTTGCAAAGGAGCCGGAAGCCATATAATCTTTCATTATCTGGATTCCGCCTTTATCTTTGAAGTTTATACCTGCCACTTCATCAAAGGCTACTATATCCCATAGTCCTACAAGGCCCACCCTTCTTGTTGCCATGTTGTAAAACAGGTTTGCTACTGTTGTCTGGCCTCCTGAGACGAGTATGGAGTTAGGAGACATTTCTTTATAGACGTAAGATTTCCCTGTTCCTCTGGGACCTAGTTCGCACATATTGTAATTGTTTTCCACAAAAGGTATAAGCCTTGCTATTAAATGCCATTTGCTTTTTTCATCCAGGTTGGCAGGCTCCATTCCCACACTTCTTAATATAATATCAATCCATTCCTGAGTGTTGAAGGATTTTCTTCCTGTAAAGAGTTCATTCATCTCCATATTAGGCATCTGTATCGGTTTAAGTTCTCTTAATACAAAGGGACTGTCTTTTGCAGATTCGTCATAGAAATACTCAATAGTAAGAATACACCATATGCCTCCTGCAAGGAGCTTTTCAAATTTTTTGATATAGTCAGGAGCAGTAACAATTTCTTTCAGACCAAGATTTGTCAGGAATGCTTCATATCTGTCTTTTTTTTCATTCAGGTGGACAGTTACTTTATCTATAACTTTATAGCGTCCTTTTTCTCTTATATGGGATTTAATTTTTTCTGCTTCATCTGTTCTGACATAGTTATCAGAGAGAATTCCTTTTACTTTTTCTATTCCCCATTTTACTGTTTCTTCCACATCTGAAGAACAGTACATACCAAGGAGATATTCAAGGACATAGGTAGGAACATTGGCTCCTTCTTTTATGAGTTTGGTCAGATCTTTTCTTACTACTTTACCGGGAAAAAGAGAGAGTAATTTCTTATTAATATCTTCTTTATTAATATCTTCTTTATTATTAATATCTTCCATGGGCATCACCATTCATCAAATTCATTTCCAAAAGCTATATGCATATCGAAAAGGACTTTCTTGTATTCTGCATATTCATTTGTGTTTTCTATGAGTTCTTTTAATTTTAATTCTACAGGCTGTCCGTTATAATCTGAGGAATCACTTTTGAATCTGAAAATGCATTTTTGTTCTCTGTTTCTCATATCATCTTCTTTTGATTCGAAGAGGAGTGTATTTTCGTCAGATATTAGATTGCCGTCTTTACTATAAAATCCGCATTTTAATTTCCTGGGCAGTATTTTTTCAGACAGAGGTTCTTTCTGAACAAAATTGACAGGGAATTGATTGCTTGTAATTGCTGACTGTGTCTGGATAATATCGACTTCCACTTTTTTTGTAGTGCTTTCTCTTTTACATTTTATTTTTATTACAGGAACCACTATTTCCTGAAGGCTTGAACCGCCATGGACAAAACGGCACCCCCCTCCCTGGGTTTTCAGTCTCTGTATGGATTTTGCTATTAGAAAATCATAATCTCCTGAAATATTCAGTTCAGAAGAAGTGAATTTTTTTGTGGGGCTTATTTCTATGAGATCTGTACCTATTAAGAAACGACGATTCTTTTTTAAGATAGTTCCGCCTGTATCGGTGATTTTCTTGAAATCTATTTCTTCCGGTGTTCTGTGCTGATATAAAAACCCGTGATCGCTTGTTATTATAATATTGGTTCCGTTAAAATTAACTATATGTTTTATTAATTTTTCCATTCTTTCAAAAGACTTTTCAACTGCATCGAATACGTTTAATTCTGTTTTGAAGTCATCACCTGTGGCATCTATTATGTCATCATATATATAGATAACATTATATTTCTTTGAAAATTCTCTTCCCGTATCACGGGTGAAAGACAGGAAATTATCAGCTTTTATGGCTGTGCAGGACGGATTGAAATTTTCCAGAACTTTCTGTCTCTCATCGATTGACTGAATAGTCTGACCATCAACAAGAAATCTATCTTTTTCCATATCACAGGAGATCTCTTTGTGTGGAAGAAGAGCTGCCATACCCGGGGCAGTATAACTTGGAAGCATTGATAACATAAAGGAAAGTTCTCCTTCCAGTTTATCTTCTTTCAGAATTCTTTCATAGAGTTCTGCTCCTGTTTCATATCGGAAAGCATCGGAAATTATAACAAAGATTTTCTGGTCTTTTTTTAAGTAGGGATTTATATGATTATGGAAAAAGTTATTCTGAAGCGGATGTTTATCTGATTTCCATTCTTTGCATGAGTCTACATATTTCTGCCATGTATCATTCAGGGAAGGCAGAAATACGCAGGAATATATATTTTCTATAGTGTTATCCAGTTCTTTTAAAAGGGTAGTTTCTCCCTGATTTCTGGAATAGTAGATATATTTTCTATAGAGAGTATCGAATTTATAAAGGGATTTACTGTATGCAGACAGTCCTTCTTCAAAGGAATTAAAATCAATTGCCATATTTTTAATTTTATAGATTTCCAGAGCCATATTCAGCGCTTCATATATCTTTTCATATTCTTTGTACCAGAGGGATAGTTTTCTTTTCTGTATTACAGAGATAGCTTCGTCTATATTTATAATTTCTTTTAATAATTTGTTTTTAATGTCCTGTATGATTTTTTGTTCTACAGATTCAAGGAGATCACACTCTTTAAGAGCTCTGTAGTCATACTTAAATAATTTATTTTTAAATCCGCTTTCTTTTTCTATTTTCGTTACCAGAGAGATGAGGCTTTCTTTGTTTTTTGAGCTGTCCATCCATCTGTTAAGGAATATAATACTGTCCTGTGAAAGTTTTGTATGACTTTCTTTTACATCGGTTTTTAAAGAGGAGTAAAAATGGAAAAGGATAATTTTTATGAGAAGATCTTTGAGTGCAGGGTTATCGGTTTTGTAATGAAATGTATCTTCTATCATTTTCCAGAAATATTCTTTTAATCCATATTTCTCTATGGTGTTCCATGAGTCATCACCGTCTTTATCCATTTCTTTAAAAAGGCTGTAGAGTATCTCTTCTGTCTCAGGAATAGTTCCTGTAATAACTGATATCATCTTTAAAGCAAGCTGTTTCTGTTCATCTTTTTCTGATATAAGGCTTTTGAGTTTTTTTATTCTTTTCTGGCTTTTAAAGAAAGAAAGGTGTTTTTTTATGAAACTTTTCATTTCAAGGCCCAGGTTTAAATCCTGTATTATCATTGACGGGTGGTCTGCGGAGAAAGATATATTTGCAATAAGGAGATCTATAAGCCAGTTTGCTTCTGCCGGAGGTTCACCGTAAGGAGCATAGATGAGGAATTTTTTATCAGGCTCCTGAGAGATAACTTTATATTTTATATAGAACTCATTATTTTTTATTTCTATTTTTTCTATATCAGGCAGGTCAATATCCTGATATATTTGCTGCATATCTCCTTCTTCATCATACCAGAAGATAAGACGGCTGGTTTCAAATAACTGGTTGAGTCTTTCTTTTATTTTGTCCATATTATTATTTTCATTTCTCAATCAACCTGTTTATCTCTTCAGAAGGTAATCCTACATATTTACAGACCAGTTCTACAGATAATCCGTCTCTGAGCATATTTTTTGCAACCTCAAGTTTACCTTTTATCTTTGCAGTTTCTAAAGCTCCACCTTCATCACGAAGAGTTTTCAGCCTTGCTTCATAAATTTCTCTCTGATCTTTATTCAAAGATATCTTATTTAAAACCTTACTTGCTTTTTCAATGGATTTAACTTCTTTAAGGGGTTCAGGCAATGATTTTTCTGAAAACTTTTCGGCATGTTTCAGGAAATATATCCACCTGTCAAGTGTCCTTTTCAGATCAGGCAGTTCCTTTGAAAATTTCTTCAGTTCTATAAAGTGAACTTCTATCTGATTTGTAAGTTCAATATTATCTTCCATATTTTTCAGCCGGTAAACACTGTGAAAATTCTTTCCTGTAACAATAGCGTCAAAGTTAAGGATATTTATACTTACAGTCCTTCTCAGATCAAAATATGTTTCACCTTCTTCAATCTGTGAACAGTAGAGCTTTGACCAGTAATATAAAGCTCTTTTCTGATAATAATGCTGATCTGTTATCTGCATTTCTATATTGTAATACTCACCTTTTTCATCCCTTGCTCTTATATCAAGTATTACAAGTTTCTCTTTATCATAATTCTTTTTCCCTATAGGATTGAGTATTTCTATCCATTCTATGGGAGACGACTGGTAGTCTTCCAGTATAGAATTTAGAAGAGATATGAGTATATCCTTGTTTTGTTCGTTTCCGAAAATCAATTTAAATGCGAAATCAACACGGGGATTTATTTTGCACATAAAATTCACTCCTTTTCGAGTCCTGCTATAGGAGCAAGGACATCTTTAAACTTACAATAATTCACTCTGACTCCATCGTCAGGGTCAATTTGATTATATTGTTTTGCCATATAATCCAGTTTTTTATCATATTCTGCAAGGTCTTTGAGGATTTTATCAATTTCCTTGATTTCTTTTTCTTTTTTTGTCTTTTCTTTTCCTGAAAGAGTATCCGAATCGATTTCATTCTTAATCTGGACTTTTCTGTATTCCTGTTTTGCAGAGTATTCTCTGAGATAATCGTTTAATACTTTACTGCACAGATCAGGTGTGTAGCGGTGCATGTAGATTAAAGCCTGGAAATGTTTTTTAGGAGACTGAAAAAGCCAGTAGATGGGCCGTTTTTTGTATCTTTTTACATGGTCATTGTAAAAGTCTCTTTCAAAATAGGCTCTGATGGTTTTACCCAGTTTTTCTTCAATAAAAGCAAGGTTTTCATGGAAAGTATCTTCGCCGAAGGTTACTTTCAGGAATTTATTGAAGAGTGACACTATATCATTTTCGAAATATTCATCTGAAAGGACTGGAAGGATATTGTCTTTATCAGGGTTAAAAGAAGGTATTTGATTGATAATTTTCATATAATCCTCAACCGTTTCTCCCTGATTTGCAAGGATAAGCCCTTCTTTATCCAGGGAATACCTTCCGAAGATACATCCAACACAATAGGAAATGAACTGTTTCATTACCTCATCAGGTCTGAATTCAAGTTCTCCTCTATCGTTTATGAAGGTTTCTTCTTTTAATATGGTAATGTCTTTTAATTCTACATCAGGAGTAAGTTCATCCTGAAGGCCGTAGATTCCTATGAAGATTCTGTTTAATTCTTCTTCGTTTTTGTGGAGAGTGTGAAATTGTAATTCTGCAGAGGATTTCCAGGTGTTGTAGGCTTCTTCTATTTTGACCTTTTTGCAGGCAACGATAGCGTTACTTTTAAAATCCCAGTTCATTTCATGGGAGTTCCAATCTATTTTAGAGATCAAAACATTTATTTTTGCAATTTCATTAATATTTTCAACATTGTTATTTGAAGATAACTTTATTGGTATTCTTGCAATATCACCAACTAAAAAATGTAATATAGGATTGATTAAATTTAACAAAGTACTAACCACTTTAGAATTTAGCAGAGATAAATAATAATATGTCAGTTTATCTTCTTTATTATAAATTGTTGGGCTTTCTGAGTTAATTAAAAAACCTTCTGGTAATATTCTAGCAGAAAATAAACTTGAACTAGTCTCACTCCAAGATATACCTTTACTAAAATAATATTGTTCATTTCGAATAATAGCACCGGGGAATTCTTTTAATTCTTTTCCATTATTTTCCCAGTTAATTACATATTCATAGTTTCCGTACCATTTTCTAAATGCTCCGCCTTTCGTTTGTGGATACCATTTTTTTAGAAAATCTTTATATTTTTTTTGATCAAATTCTATAAAATTATAATTTACTTCATGCCAAAATTTTAAAAATCTATCATTATTTCCTGTTGATAAGCCTTTTTTTATAATTTCTATATCACCTAATAATTTAGTTTTGTAGAAAATTTGCATTATGAGACTACTTACCCAGTAAGCTATAGGATAACCTGGAATTTTCATGAGATTTATTTGATTAAATGCATATCTGTAGTATATATTAGGATTTTTTATAGCTTCTAGCGTTTTCAATGGTTGATTTTGTGAACCAGTAAAATTAGATAACTTAATATAATTACCATTTATTGGAATATATTTTTTTCTCAAGCTAAATGTGCATACGGGTACACAGGCTGGTTCAAAAGCATTATATTCTAATTGAATTAAATTATTAATGGTTGTATTTTCTAGAAGGTATTTCCTTAACCATTCATAATTTTTTATAAACATCCATACATAAGGAGTAACAAAACTAAGCATAGAATTTACTTGAATTAATTCTATATTTCTAACCATAAATGAAGCAAAAAGATCAGATTTTGTTTGAGTATATTCTTTATTTAAAAAAGCCTGAAGAGTATTTTCCATATACTTGGAGTACATATACGGCGGATTAGTTACAACACAATCATACTTCTGCCACAAAAACCTTGCCTGCTTCCTCAACCTCTCCTGTACCGCCTCAAAAAGAGGCCCTTTATCTTCTTCAAGCCTCTTCATATCCTCATCACTTACCCTTATTAAAGACCCGAAGACCTTGGCATTCTTAAATATCTCATACTCCTCAGAATCCACAAAAGCCATAATATTCGGCACAATCCCCCTGTCAAAAAACCTCCGATAATATCCTCTCGCCTTCATCATAAGGGCAAAAGAAGCAAGGCTTGCCGCTCTGTCGTCTATATCGATACCATACAAATTCTTCTCAAGAATCAGTGAAGCTATTTCACTCTTGCTGTATCCTTCCTCTTCATATATCTTTATCAGAAGATCAAAAGCATAAACAAGAATATGACCTGATCCGCAGGCAGGGTCAAAAATCGTTATATCTTCAGGAGAATTTATTGTTCTTGGAGGTATCTTATCCTTATCAGTGGGTTCTATGTAAAACTCCATAAATTCTTTAAGACAGGAATCCGGCCTTGCTTCAAGCCATAACTGACCTAAAGTATTATCCACCATATATTTTACAATCCACTTGGGAGTAAATAACTGTGTAGCTGCAGGAATTTCGTCAGGTTTATATCTCTTTTTTGCATTTATTACTTCATCCTTTTTCTCAGAAATATAATACTGATAAAGCCAGCCTATTATTTCCACATCTTCACAATCATCTGCAGAAATATTTTTTACAATTTCATCCCTCACAGATCCGGCCTTCAGCAGATTTTCAGGAATAAGGAGTTCCGTATAATCATCAATCCATTCAAACATAAAAGGCATAATCTTATGATAATAGTTACATACTGCTGTAAGGAGCATTCTGTAGACTTCTTCTTCCGGGTCTCTGCTTTTTATCTTTCCATCCAGAAGATCATTTATTTTATCTCTATCCAGGCGAAGCTCTTCATCAACAAGCCCTCCCTTTGCCTGTTCAAGTATTTCAGGCACTGTTCTTTCCGGCAAAGGAGACATTATCCTTGATTTAGTATAACCCTTCAGTTCCATAAATCTGAGAGATACAAAACGGTTAAACCATATGTAAGACACCTTTTCTATTACTCCATCAAGACCAATAGAATCAATTTCTCCTTTAAGCTCATTTATCTGTTTTTCCCTGTATTTTATTTCTATATCCTCACCTGTGAGATAATAGTTTATTTTTACGCCTGCCATTTCCCTGAGGCGGTTTCTGAGTTGTCTTGCAAAATTTTTCAGATTATTTTTATCCATTTTTAATCCTTTTAACTCTGAAATTATTCAATCAATCCCCGGTGGACTATAAAACGAAATATCTATATGTTTCGAATAAAATCTAAAATCCTTATCAGTCGTGAAAATCTGCAAATTATATTTCTCCGCTACGGCACATATCAAAAAATCGATATGAGAACCCTGTATGCCATTACTGCGGCACAGATTGTAAAATTCTGAGGCTCTCTCATATTCTATGTAACTGACAGGTAAATCTTCAAAGGCTCTTAAAAGTTCTTTTAGTTTTTTGAATTGTGCAGGATTGGGAATGCCGGAAAGTATTTCCTGTCTGATAGGGCCTATAATAACGGCTCTTGTTTCCACGATTAATTTTTTTAAGGCATCCAGAAGAATAAGTTCTTCCGGTGAAAGATTATCTTTGTTTCTTCTTAAAGCAAGAGACCATAAAGACGTATCAACCAGCACATTCATTTCTTTTTCTGCTTTCTTTGTAATTATAATCAGGGTCGTAATCGATTTTTCCGAAAAGATTTATAATTTTTAGCTGTTTCCTTTTCTGTATATACTCTTTCAAAGCTTCGGTAACAGTTTCTTTTTTTGTCTTATGGCCTCCTATTCTCTGGGCTTCTAGAATTAAATTATCATCAATTGCAAGGTTTGTTGGCACATAAATCACCTTCTTTCACACATTATTATACACTAAGTAATGTGTGGAAACAAGAGATATTCTATCCTAATTATACAGTTCCAAAAACTCTTCTACGGTCACCCTCTAATAAATTTCATCACTAAATTGCTTCGCTGCATATTATCTATAAATTCCTGTAAACTATCTTTCTAAGCTTTACCTTTGCAATTTCTATATTTCCATCTTTATACTTCCATAAAATTCTATACTTACCTACCTTCACTTTATAGCCTTTATCACATCCCTGCAATCTGTCAGGTTTTATAATACCCTGCTCAAGTTTATCTATAGCCTTAAAAATTCTATTCCTTATTTTTTCGTCTAACTTTACAATGTCTTTTTGTGCTGACTTCGAAATAATTACTGGCATTTATACTCTTCCTTTAACTGAGTAAAGGTTTTATACTCTCCTGCTTCATATTCTCTATCTGCCTGTTCTAAGTCCTTAAGATCTTCTTCATCCAGTTCCTCAAATTCATAATCATCAGCCTCACCTGATTCCTTGTACTGTTTTATACAGTGAAGAATTAAGTCTTTAATACTTCCTCCTCTTTTTGTGGCAAGTATTTTAAATTCCTTGTGCTCCTGTTCGCTTACCTTCATAGTTATGGTTTTCATTTTAATCACCATCCTTTAAAAAAATTATATTATAAATAAGTAAATAAGTAAATATAAAATTATAAAAGTAATTATTTACTTATTAAAGGAATATTTTACTCTATCAGCAAGATCAATGCCAATCAGAGATATATTTTTCTTTTATTTTTCACTTCATCAAGGAGTTTATCTCTCAAATCCTTTACATAATTTTCCACATCGTCTGCTGTTTCAAGAGTAGCTTTTTTATAAGAGAGCTTGATTTTTTTAATATTTATTATCTCATCAGGAGTTACATTACTTTCTTTAGCAATTTCACCGGCTATTTTCTTTAACTGTTTTTCATAAAGTTCATCAAGTTTCCCTGATTTATCATTTATTACAGGGATAAGCTCTTCAGTTATTCCTTTATTGATGAAATCTTCAAAAGGCTTCAATATTTCCTTCTGCATATTCTGCGGTAATTTTTTGTAATCTTCATAATTTTCCAGTTTCCTTATATAAGCTTCCGCTTTTCCCATAATTCTCTTTTTTGCATCATCAATTAAAGGAGTAAGAGAAGATCTTAAATCTTCCAGGAGATTTTTTGATTTCTGCATATAGCCTGTCCTGTAAGGTTTCTTATCTTCCATTACCATTTTAAGAGAACTTATTTTTTGTTCATCACGTATTTTTTCCAGGTTAACTTTTTGATTTGATATGAATTTTTTTATTTCATCATAAATCTGTTTCTGAGGACTGTTCATAAAGGTAGTAACAGGCTCTATAATATCTTCATTAATATCCAGGATGGAACCCATTTTATCTTCGATTTTTTCGTAAAATTCGTTCATGCCTGTAATGGAAATTTCTTTTAATTTTTCCACAGGTTCTATTAATTCTGTTAAAAAATGATATTCTGAAGATTTACTGATAAGGAGCTCTAATTTATTTATTTCTTCCTTCAATTTATTTCTGAATTCCTCATAAACATCTTTCTGGTCAGTTACAGTGAGGGATATATTGAAGAGTTCCTGATAGAATTCTTTTGCTTTAGCTATCTTTTTCTCTTCGACTGTCCTCTGAATTTCTACTGTAATGCTGTCAAACTCTTTTGAGTTAGTCAGTTTTTTATAGATTTCTTTAAAATCCTGGAGCTCTGAAGAGTTGTAATATATCATAATTTTCTTTTTAGAATAGAGCCCCGCAATTTGAGATATAATGGCAGGCTGATACCACCCGTAGCCGTTTCCTGTAAAGTTTTCTATAATATGTTTTACCGTAACCCTGCCATAGGGCCTTTTTCTTTCAATGAAAACTCTTACTTCATTTTCTCCCTCAGTAAGTGTTCCGAAGATGTCACTTCCACTGAAGAGTATTTCTTTAATATCTTCTTCCCTGTAAACTCTGGAAAGCATTTTAAGTTTCGGGAAAGTTACTTCCACAGCTTTCTGGAAAGCTTCATTAATACGGTTTTTTACACCGGCTATAGCGCTGACTTTTATTTCTTCTCCATTCAGATAAAATCTGGCTTCATTTATAAGATCCCTTACCTGATCAATCAGTTTCGTCTTTCTTTCATTGTTCTGTGAAGCTGTTTGATCAAATAAAAGTCTCTTTCTGTCACTCATAGATGGTGAGGTTTTGTTAATATATTTTTTAGTCTGAATAATCAGTGTTAACTGATTTCTCAATTGATTTCTCGTATTTTCCAGTTCAGGAAGCCTGACAATTATCTCGTTACATCCCATGCTTTTACTTTTCAAATCTATATCTGTAAGGTTTTTTTCTTCTATATAGAAAGGGGTTATGAAATGAAGACTGAGAAAATGTTCTTTGCTGTAAAGACGATCATCCATTTTCTTTGTAAAGCTGTAGCTCTGTTTTATCGGTTTATAATCAAATTTAGTATCCCCTATGATTTCATTAAAGATTATATCTGCAAGGAATGAAGATATTTCAGTATCTTCAATATCTATTTCTTTAATCTCTGACTGTATATCTTTTTCTTCATCTGTGAGGTAATAATAAATATCTCCTATGTTCTGTATATAAATATTCCTCTCAAGTTTTTCCAGTGAATTTTTTATATCTCTCTCCAGAGATATTTCATCTGTATTCACACTATCAAGAAGTAAAGTGGTCAGATGCTGGATATTTGTTTTAAAGTAATCAATATATCTGACCAGAAAGAGGGCCTTTAATACTCTCAGATCAAAAGGCTTCAGAGAATCGTTCTTTTCTGCATTGTTTAGACCGATAACAGCTTCTGTTTTAAGCACTCCTTTTATGGATGAGAAAAACAGATCAAAGGGAGCAAGTGATGAAATTTCTTTGCTACTTAATTCTATTGCTGCAAGCTGATAGACTTCAAGCATTGATCTTTCACCAAAGCTCTGATGTTTACCAAGAAGGGCATTATGTCTTCCGAGCTGTATTATTGCATCCTGCATAAGTTCATACTGGTAGGGAAGAAAAGGATAATCTGCTATAAAACCTTCTTTATCTTTCACCTTTGCAAGGTTTTTGCCTGCTTCTTTAAACTGGATTGATTTCAGTCTGGTCTGGTTTTCGTGATATAATTTATCCAGTTTTTCAGTTCCTTCATCTATTTTTGAAAGAAGTCTTTTCTGAATAACTTCATCTACATTTTTGGATGTGAGATTTAATTTTGTCCGAAATCGCCCCATAATCTTTGAGAAATCCTGACTCTGATTTTTACTTATGTCTCCAACTATTGCTTCCAGATTATGCTGTGATGAGACTATAAGCCATGCTTTCCCTTCACAGATTGTGCCGAAGGTTTCGGCAATAGTCTGGAGATTAAGCATTAAATGACTGTCATTTGAAATATACTGTCCTACTTCATCTATAAGGAAAACAAGCCTGAATTTATCAGGCTGCTTATCTATATAATCTTTTACTATATATGCAAAATCTTCAATAGAGAGGTTTTTCTGATTTTCTGTTACTGTTCTGAATACTTCTCTGCCGTCTTCCCTGGAGATATTTTTTGTCATAGAGAGAGCATCTATAAATTCAGTGATTTTTAAATCAATTACCTCTCTATCTTCCTCCCAGGTCTCTCCTTCAGATACTTTTTTGTAATTTTCCTTAAATGTTTCGTAAAGGTTTAATCTGTCAAGATTTCTTTCAAATTCTGCAATATTAAGATTTCTGTGGTAATAACCGGAAAATTCGTTAAAGACTTTCATCATTACAGATAGAACAGGCTCTTTCTGATTATTTAACTGATCTGCTTTTTGATCTATGTTGAAGAGAATAGTTTTAACCGGTATGGAAGAAGCAGATTTTATATTTGCAGCAAGCTCAAAATCTCCTTTTTTGATTTTATTCAGAAAGATATCAATTGTTTTCTTATTATCTATTTCTCTATTTTCCAGAAGATATGATAAAATTTTAAGAAGATGGGATTTACCGCTTCCAAAAAATCCGCTTACCCAGACACCGGTATCACGGTTGGATTTTGATGATATGTCTTTAGTGTAGATTCTAAAAAAATCGTCTAATTTTTCTTCTACTTCATTTGTAATGACATATTCTTTAACTTCCTGAGTTATATGGCTGTAATCGTCAGCTTTGATTACTCCTTCGATTTCTCTTGCTATATTCTGTTCGAATATATTTTTTATTAACATTTTCTCCCCACCTTCCTATGTACGGACAGAACATTGTTCTGTCCTTACTGTCCTTACTGTCCTTACTGTCCTTACTGTCCTTACGATATGTCCCTACGATAAATTAAATGCTCTGTAGTAGTTTTCAGCTTTTATTTTGCCGAAGAGACTGAGAGACTGACCTGTATAGATACCGGGATAGAAAATTACTACAGGTATATCCTTAACCCTGGATTGCAGGTTATTTAAAAGGTTATGCACTCTGATATATGGATATATCAAGCCGGTGCCTGTTATAAAAAGAATATTTTTATTGCTTTCTTTTACTTTTTTCTCAATGGCCGGTCCTATTCTGGTTCCTGTATCAAGGGCACCTTTAAGGTTATCCATTAATTTTTCCTTTGTAAATTCAGGCTCTTTTTTTATAAATAGCTCAAGAAGTTTTCTCTCTTTAAGTATTTCTATACAGAGGTCGTATAAATTTATATTTAAAATGGTTATACCGTCTTCTTTTAAGAGTCTTTTTTCTAACATTTTAATTTCGTCTGATACGAAATATTCAAGCTGTGGTTCATAGGCAAAAATGTAGAATGGGATTTCATTGCCGGTGCATCTGCTGTTAAGGAAGTCCTGAGTTTTGAATTTTTCATAGAGATCTTTAAATCTCTCTACAGTGATTTTTTTATTCATTGGGAAAACGCTCCCTGTAGTTTTTTATGTCAGTGTCTGATAAAAGAAATATTTTAAAATATTTGTCAGCATGTTTATCATTCCTGTAGATTAATTTCAACAATCCCTCATCTACATAAGGTCTCTGTATCTGTCTTTCTTTTACGTTATTTAAGAGTCCTCCCTGTTCAAGGATTTTTAAGAGCATGTTTTTTGTTTTTCTTGCCGTTTTATCTGTTACCGGAGAGAGTAATTCTATTTCTTCTTTTCTTCTTATGAATTTTTCATAGTCCATATCCAGAAGAGTATAATCAAAAAGCAGGTATTTTTCTCTTATTACTTCAATGATAAAATCATAGATTATATGGGTTGCTTTGCATATTGCGTAGATAAGAGTAAGTTTTGCCATGTCATGGGTTGAACTGACCAGATACTCAAGTAATGGAACAGGTAAATTTTCCAGTCTCTTTTTTAGTTCTCTGTATTCTCTTTTTGTAGTGGCCAGTGTATTTTTTTGAAGTATATTTTCTTCCAGGACTATTTTCTGGAGTTTTTCCCAGTTTTTATGGTCAAGATAAAGTTTTGCTAGTTTAATTGATTCATTTGGAAATAATGAAGCGCCAATGAAGGATAGATTGTATTTCATAATGATAAAGTTTAAATTCCATATCTTTTATTAATTTAAAATTTTTATTGGCTGGTGACGTTTTATGTCAGATTATATTTTAATTCCACAAAATTTTTTTTAACCCTTCAAAATATAGTCATTCCTGGTATAAAACTATTATTTTATGGCTAATTAAATCTTTATAGATTAACCAGTAAATTTAGTTTATCTTATTGATTTTACTAGGTTTTTTGAAAGTTTATGAGAGATAAATTTTTAAGCATTTCTTATGCTCTTCAAAACCCTTGTAAACACTGGATTTACAATTTTAT
>Ga0116183_1003513_pt1 | contig 15933 bp, 12 predicted proteins | sample AD_UKC078_MetaG_FD_89753 | JGI IMG/M metagenome (GOLD analysis project Ga0116183, IMG submission 89753) | Active sludge microbial communities of municipal wastewater-treating anaerobic digesters from USA - AD_UKC078_MetaG | ecosystem: Engineered > Bioreactor > Anaerobic > Digestate | place: USA... | reverse complement strand
GCCACCATGGCGGACCTGCTCTCATTATTAATCCAAGCTGGGTTGTGGAAAAAATTTCTGTCGACGGGTCCCGACCACACGGTCCCCTTGCCTTTGGATTGAGGGGTCCCTTGGGGGGTGGATCTGAAGGGTGCGTCGGCATCTTACGATATGTTGAGCGTAGTCTCCCAGATTGTGGCCGTTTCTCGTGTGCCGTGACCGTACGCGTAGGCCGTGACCGCGGCCACGCAATGCAGGTTCTTGTTTCCAGCAGTCGTAGGACCAAAAAAGGCTCGAGAAAAAACGAGGGGATGGCTCAGGATAGGCAGAGCACGGCCACGCAAAGCAGGTTCTTGTTTCCAGCAGTCGTAGGACCAAAAAAGGCTCGAGAAAAAACGAGGGGATGGCTCAGGATAGGCAGAGCAGCTAGCAAACATTCCAATTCGGCTTGGGGGATTTGGACACAAGCGGTTGTGGAATCGAGTCTGGAAGGCAGGGAAAATATGCATATAGACAGTCGTTTACACAGCAAAACTCGACTCATACTCGCGGCAGATCGAGAACGAGCGGGCGGTCGTGGTGCCCCAGCAGCCAATCGAGCGGTCGACCCGGACGAGCGAAGTCGGGTCGAGCGGTGCCAGCGGAAACATGCATCCCGCTCGTGAGAAGGTCATTGGACTCGCTTCCACCCGTGCCTCGGCTCCACGCCGCGTTTCCTTTCCAGCTCCTCGATCGTGTTCTGAAGCAGGCGCGCAACGTACTGCGGGTTGTGGATGCCCCCGCTGCCGTCGCGTGCGACGAGCACGAAGTTGTAGATGGCCTTACTCAGTAACGGATCCTCCGACGGCAACGGTATCGGCGGGCCGGTGCGCGAACGCAAGGGACGGCAATCTGCGCTCGCCAGCACCATGCGCTCGTCCACGATGGCGAACGTGGCCGCGACGACGCCGTTCGGGTCGCGGATCGCCATCTCGGAGAGCTGGCGCTCGATCTCCTCGCGGAGGAGTGAGAGCAATCCGTCGACCTCGTCGGCGATTCCTCCGACCTTGCCGTTGCCGTCGTAATCGCCGCGCGCGACCCGGTTGAGCCCTCCGCCCGGACCGTGGCAGCGAACGCAAGAGGGGGGGAGGGGGGCTTCGCGCTCTTCGGCGAAGGACATCTTCCGTGCGCAGCTCACCGGTTCCTGGATGCCTGGGTTGGCGATGAGACGAAACGTGTGTCCACGTCCTTCGTCGTGGCGTGAGTCGCGGTCGTAGTGGCAGCCGACGCAGCTATCGGGGACCCCCATGTGCGGGTACTCGGGGGAGCGGGCGAAAGACTTGGGCAAGGCGAGGAACCTGCCCCCGCGTCCGGTCAGCACCTGAAGTTGCGGCGCGTGAGGCGCGGCATCGGGGTCCGGTGGGGGCGGCGGCTCGGAGGAGCCGTGGCCGTGCCCGGCACGCGTGTCTCCGCCCGGGATGAAGGGTCTCAGCAGGGGACCATGTACCACGTTTGCCTCGCCGTTGTGGCACGACACGCAGAGGGCGCCCTGGCCCGCATCGAACGTGGTCCCCGGCACCTCGAGGAACCCGCAGAGCCGGAGCTGCTTGTTACAGGGCGTGCCATGGGGGTCATGGCACACGGGGCAGCCGATACCGCGCGGGTGTGTCTCAAGCTCGCGGTTGGGCTTGGACCGCGAGTGATACCCACGCACGGAAGCGAGGTATTCGCTCGCCACGTGGCATTGTGCACACACCTCGTTGGCCCCGCGCCCGCGTACGCTCTCATGAGACACGGACATCCGGTTGCGCCGCGCTTGGCCGTAGATGGCATATTGGGGAGGCAGGTCGTGGCATTGCCCGCAGACGTCGTCCCCATATCCCACGTAGAACCAACCGGCACCATGGCAGTTTTCGCACTGCACGTTGGCGCGCTCGCGCACCGATTCGGGCACGTCGCGCCAGGCGGCCTCCGACGGGTGGTCGGGGAACTTCCAGCCCGTCTTTGCCACCCGCTCATCGAATCCGTCGTTGTTCGCGCCCACTTGGTCCCCGACCGTGTGGCACGACGCGCAGTGTCTCTCGTAAGGGCCGCGAGATCGGTTGAGCCGGCCCTGGATGCCGCGGGTGAAGACGGAACCATGGCGGGTTTGCTGCCAACGGGCGTACTCGTTGGGGTGGCACTCCGCTCTGCCGCAGTCCTTGCTCCCGAGCCAGGTGCCCGACCGCAGGTCCCAGCCCTCCAAGTCCGGGTGTCGCACATTGTACCAGCGAGGCGTGTCCGCGAGCACACGCGCGAGATAGGGCGCGGGAGAAGGCAAGATCCGCAGACCGGAGCGCGACAGCGCTTCCTGCTCTTCTGGTCGGAGGATTGCCACGTAGGCGTCGATTCCCACGGGGGCGCGGGGCCAGGCCGCTGACGGGAACGCGGGCGTGATCTCGACCGAGGTCTCGAGCGTGGTGAAGCCCGATGCGGCCTCGACCCGAAAGACCATCCGACCAGCCGCTCGCGCCGTGATGGGGACGACCCGTCCCGAGTAGTCACCCACGTCTTTCGGCGGCGGGGGAGGGGGTGTCGTCAGCTCCAGCGTTGGGCCCGAGACAACTAGCTTCTGTGGGTCAGATCCCCACACCTGCGTCCATCGGAACGTCCAGTCATGGGGGTTGGATGCGCCGTCGACGCGCGCCGTGAGCTTGATGGGTCGAGCGAACCCGACCTGGTCCATCGGGCCCTCGACCACGAGTCGCGCCGCGCTCTCGGCCGATACCAAGGGCACCTGCTCCGTGCTTTTCTTGCGAGCGCACGAGGTCGGGGCCATCGCCGCCAACAGCAACAAAAAGCACAGCGCCGCCGTCGCGCCGCAGCCCTTCCCCTTCGAAGTCATGGCGAGCCCCCCTGGCCTGCGATTCGGCCATGAAGCCCCGCGAGGAAGGGGCGAGCGAGCACCTTGCCCCACGGTGCCATCGCAGTCCCCTCGCGGCCTTCCTCCGCGACCTTGGCGAACTCCTCGGGAGCAAGCCGCGCTGCCATCTCGACCATGTCAGGCGGCTGTGTCGCGAGCACGACCACCTTGGGATCCCGCGCAGGGCCGTGGCATGGGCCGCAGACTTCCGCGAGCACTCTTTCCGGAGCGGATGGGAGCAACGTTCGTTGCAGCGACAGGTAAGCGAGCACGGCGCCGAGCGCGGTGGGGGGTAGGTCGAAGACTGGCATGTACGAGCCCGGGGCAAACGCTTCGGGATGCTCGAGTGCCGTGCGAAGCCGTTCCGCCGTGGCGTACCAGCCGACGCGCCGTAAGTCGGGCACACCCACGCCATCGTCATCGAGGCGGTGACAACCGATGCACCCCACGGCATGCATCCACAAGGCACCGGACGCGGCGGTGGGCTCAAGGGGCAGGTTTTCCGGGAAGTGGTCGATGGGGCGGGGGATGGTCGTGGCGGCCAACAACGCTTCGGCCGGGCTGGTGCCCAGCTCGTGCTCGGGACCTATCTGCGCCATCAGAAAAAGCTCGAGTCGCTCGGCATCCGCGTCGGGGACCGCCAACGGGGGCATGGGTGAAGCCACGGTGCCGCGCTGGGGGAATCGCAGCCTCGAGCGGAGGAACGCCGCGGTACGACGTCGACCCACACGGCCCAGAGCCGGGCCGGCTTCACCGAAGGCGGCGACTCCCTCCAAAGCGTGGCAGGAGCGGCAGCCCTGCTTGATGAACACCTCGAGGCCGCGAGCGATATCCGGGACTCTCTGCGGGTCGTAGCGGAGCACGCCGGTGCTTCGGTCCACGTGGCAGGTGGCACAGCCCGCCTCGATGGTCCGGACGCCGTGTTCGGTGAGACCGCCGGAGAGCATCGCGCGTGGCGTTGGTGTACGCGAGGCGTGGGCGTCGGCTTGCGTGAGGCCGAGGGGCTCCCCACGGTGGCACGCCGTGCAGCCCTGCTCAGCGGGTCCGAGCGCGCAGGACGTGTGGGGGTGACGCTGGAACGGGGCTTCGAAGGCAGCAGGCAACGCCATGCCAAGGTGGCATGTGACGCAGCGGTCCTCACTGCCGCCGCCGGGCGCGCGAAGCGACCGAACGCCGACGGAGACGGGAGGCCAACCAGCGTCGACCAAGCGATCAGAATAGGCGAGCTGGACGCTCTGCCACGCGGCTGGGTGTGTTTTCTCGTACGCGAGCGCGACGACCAGCGTCCCGGCGAGCCCCAAGACGGCTCCCAGCCACGGTTTGGCTTTCACGGCCCCACCTGCGGGGAAGCCGCGCCGGCACCGATGGGCATCGCGCTCAGGAGCAGCAGGACCGCCAAGACTGCGACCCAGGCGTGACGTAAGCGCATACGCATCGGGGGCGTAGCAGCCCAGGGCAGGGCAACGGCCAGAGCCACCAGGGCTGCGGTCACGATACGGGCGAGCGTGAGGCTGCGCTCGGCGAGGAACTGGAGCCAGCGGAGGTACCACTCCGCTGCGGAGCTGGTCGAAGGGGTGAATCCATCGAAAGGGAGCCCAAGCGAAGGGCGCAGCGCGAACGCGGCGGCGGCGACCACCGGCAAGACAGAGAGCGTCAGCAGAGGAAGGCGCTCGCGTGCGAAGCTGCCGCCCCTGACCACGGCGCGCCACGGGAGATGCGAGGCCACGCACGCGACCAATGTCGCGGCGCTCAACAGGTGAAGGAACCAGACCGCGGGGAGCACAGCGGGCTGTGGGGCCTCGGAGGCCACTGGTGCGAAGCCGAAGAACGACAGGGCGATGGAAAGAGAAACAGCGCCATGAACGTCCCACGGGAGCACGCGGCCGAGGAAGGCGAGCAACCCGAGCAGGGCGAAGGCCAGGAGCCCGGTTGCCCACGCGAGGCGGCGCGCATCCCGACTGCGGTCCTTCCAGAGCAGGAACGCAAAGTGCGGGAGGGCGAACAAAATGGCCAGGTGAGCCGCGATACGGTGCATCCCACGAGCCCAGAGGGCGTAAGGCCGCGCGAACGCCAGCTCCCTCACCGAGACGTAGGCCTGGTCGTGCGTCGGGACGTAGAAGCATGCAAGCAAGAACCCGGAGGCCACGGCGAGTAGCAGAAGCAACACCGCGATCCAACCCAGGAGCTTCGACGCAGGCAGAAACTGTCGAGCGGTACGTTCGGCAGAGAGCCAAGGGAGCAACACCGCAATCCAGCCCAGGAGCTTCGACGCTGACAAGGCTCACACCTGAACAAGGCGTCGTTCCGCGAGAGGACGCGACGGATAGAAAAACAGCTTGCGGTCGGGAGTGACGCCTCCCTCGAACCAAGGCAAAGGAGCGGGCGGCGGGCCGGCGATAACGGCACCGTCTTGCGAAAATAGCCCTCCATGGCAGGGGCAGACAAGCTCGTGCCCCCTGAGGCGCAGGGCGCAGCCCAGGTGGGTGCATCGCGTCGACAAAACCCCGAATCCCCCGTCGGTTCGTACCACGGCGACCTGGTGAGCGGGAAACAGACGGAGGCCGGTTCGCGGGAGGAGCGAGAGGTCACCGAGGAGCACAGGGACGAGCGCGCGCTCCAGCGGACGAAGGGACAGCGCGCCGAGCCCGAGGCAGCTACCGCAGGCAGTCCACGCGAGGGCCTGGACGAACGGGCGTCGGTTCATGTCACTCCTTGGCATTGCCCCCCGTGGGCGGGGAGCTGAGAATTACGGGCAGGGATAGTAATGGTCCTGGATGCAATAGCCAAGATCGCAAACCTGGCCGGCGGGGCAATCGGAGTGGTGGTAGCATTGTCCGCCGTACCAGTGCCCGGCGCACTCCCCGAAATCGCACATTCCATTCGCTCCGCATTGGGAGTGCGAGGTGATTTGGGCGACGTTGCAGGAGCCGTCGACGAGACATGGACCCCAAGTGCCGTCCGCCTGGCACTTGCGGTGAACACCGCAGTAGCAGTCGCAGGATTGATAGGCTCCTGGTGGGCAGGGCTCGCCGTAACCGTCGCATACGTTACCTTCGTCGATTCGACCGTCCCCGTTGTTGTCGATACCATCGCAGCACTCCTCCCCGGGAGGGCAGAAGCCGGGGCAATCCGGGTCCAGGCTGTCGATCAGCCCATCGCCGTCGTTGTCTATCCCATCGGAGCAGTTCTCCTGACAGGGCGGGCAGTCCGGGTCCAGGCAGTCCACTAACCCATCGCCGTCGTTATCGACACCATCGGCACAGTTGTTCTCGGTGCAAGGCGGGCAGTCCGGGTCCAGGCAGTCCACCAAGCCGTCGCAGTCGTCGTCGACCCCGTTCGAGCAGTCCTCCGGCGTGGGCCTTTTGCCCGGAGGACACTGAGTGTCAGAGCCATTGTCGGACGTACCGTCGCAGTCGTTGTCGATGCCGTCGCTGATGTCCTCGCTTGGCAACACGGACCCGGTGCAAGCGCCCCACTTGCCGGAGTCTTCGCATACCTGCACGCCGTCTTTGCATGCGCCTACCCCGCGGGTATTCGGCGGGCCCGGGTAGCAGGGCTGGGAATTGCCTGGCGTGCATGAACAGATTTCGTCCACCTGCCCATCCTGGTTGTTGTCGAGCTGATCGCAAATTTCTTCGCTCACCGGCCAATCGGAGCTACCGGAGTCGGCGCCCGTGCCACCTGTTCCGGGGAAGGGCTGGGAGCCCGCGGTTCCTGCCGTACCCGCGGTGCCCGTGGTGCCGCCCTTGCCGCCGGAGCCAGCTCCCGTGCTACCGCCAGAGCCCGCGAGCTTGGAATCTTCGCTGTTTGAGTTCCCGCAGCCTCCCATCGCAAAAAACGCGAGAAGGGCCGCGATAGGGACGGCAACAGAGAACGCACGATTCAGCATCGAAACCTCCTCTGTCTCAACATGCAAGAAGCGTGCGCTCAGGACTGCCGCGACAACCATCAGAAATCCCGCGACTCCGACGGTCCACGCAAGGTCGCCGTTGCGCAAACTGTGCTCTCGGCGTTCCAATTCTGTGAAGTGTTCATGCGCAGTGCACACAGCCACCCGGTGGGACGTCATCCCCATTGGGATTTGGCTTGTACGGATAGTTCCTTGCCCATTCTTTCGAAAAAAGCTTGTAATTTTTCTTCACTATATGTCTGCGCAGCGCTTTTCACCAGCTTTGCAAACTCGGTGGGATGGGAAGTTTTGTCCTGACAAGATTTTCCTAACTGCTCGAAACTATTAGCAAATTGTACACACTGGGCGGGAACGTCGATGGATAGTTTACCGACGGGGTAGGTGGTTTCCGTTTTTATCATATTGGCGATGCTTTTTGAGAACGCTTTCAATCCAGACTCCAGGCCCGTCAGCAAGCCAATGATTTCTTGGCACGCTTTCATTCCTTCGGAAAAACGCCGGTGGTGGTGATTGAGTTCCGCCAGTTCCGGAATGCTACCCTCCAGGTCCGGCCGATCGGGCTGCAAACGCTGTGCGCAGATATGACAAAAACGATTCGACGCCGCATTGCCGGACTTGCAGCGGGGGCAGACAACGTCGTTGCCTTGGGGGGGAGGCGACGGATACTTCTCAAACAATACACGTTCGAGGGTGGTGCGCTCTACCAGGGAAGCTCGCGTGACATTCAACAGGTCAATCTTGGATTGCAGAGTAGAAGCTTTCGTCGTCGTCTCTCGCCATTTACGCAATAACTCGTCCTGTTTGACGTTGAACTCCTTTTCTCTTTGGACCCATTGTGCTCGGATGGATTCGATGCGCGCGGCGACGTCTTCATGCTCTTGGTCCAGCCGTCGACGTTCCGCCTGGAGGCTTCGCATCTGGAAAATATTGAAAAGAAAGCCAAAACCGCTTCCTAATTCACGGATTCGCGAGTTGTAGGAAGCGATTCCTTGCAGGAGTTTCTCGTTACGCGCCTTCAGTTCCTCTTCTTTTTGGTCGAGATCCACATGTTTTTTATGGACGCCATTTTCCAATTCATGGCTTTTCCGCCGTATGTTTTCCGCTGTCTGCATGAGGGAGGCATGTTTCGTTTGAAGGTTTTTCAACTGCTTGTCCATCTCGGCCTGCGCGCGCTCGTGCTCCCTGTCGAGGGCCTCATCAAGCCGAAAGGGAAGGGAGCCTCGGCGACGATTGAACTCGACAACGAGTTGGGCGAGTTCGTGTTCCCGAACCTGGCTGACTTCTTGGAAAAACGTCTCGTAATGCGCTTGTAAGGCAAGCAATTGCGACTTGATATTTTGAACGACCTGCAAGCGGTTTTGGATGAATTGGTCGAATTCACGAAGGTTACCCATGGCTCATTTCCCCTGGTCACAAACGGGACGAGGCACCCCAAAACTACCGCCTTCGATGCGCTCTTGTTTCCAGCGCTGCCAATCGCTGGGATCCGAAGCGTTTGGTTGTGGAATCTCGGAGAAGTTGCCAACAGCATCCCAATAAAGTGGGCAAGCTCCCGCGCATACATCGACATCCGGACAAGTGCGACATGCCGGCGGTATGTATCGTCGGTCGCGCCAGTAGCGAGCTTGGGGACTGTCATAGATCTCTTCGAAGGGTCGGTGAAGCAAACTGCCGATCCCCTCCTGAAACGAGGAACACGGCAGCAGTTCGCCAGCGGGATTGACCGAGACGATGCCGCTCACGCACGCGCAAGATTTGGCTCCTTGTCCCAACAAGACGGGATTGACAACGCAATAGGGCAATGGAGAATACCATACGAACTTGACCTTGCGGCGATGGGCCTCTTCGATCAGCATGGGCAGTGTTTTCGCGATTTGCGCATAGGTGATGGGAGGCATCGAAGGGTCCAATCCGTTTCCCGTCCGAATAAGCATATTCATCGATAATGTGCTCAATCCGAGTTCTTCGGACACGAATGCAATGATATCTTGGGCTTGATCGATGTTGGTGGTGCATAAGGTGCTATTGGTATGAACATGGATTCCCAACTGGCGAAAGGCTCGAATTCCCGCCACCGTACGTGCGAAAGCGCCCTGGCGACCGACAATTCGATCGTGAAGTTCAGCGGTGGCCGCTTCGATGGACACTTGAGCCGAGGCCAGCCCATGGTCGACGAGGCAGCGGGCATAATCCTGTTTGGCCGCCCGAAGCCCGTTGGTGATGAGATTGATGCGTAATCCCAACTGGCTGCCATGGCGCACCAATTCGGGAAGGTCTTTGCGCAAGGTAGCTTCTCCCCCCGTGAAACTGAGCGTGGGAACATGGGCTTCGTGGTAAATACGGTCGATCACCCGTTTGACCTGCTCGGTGCTCATCAGCGGCCCGTGGTCGCGACGGGTCGGGCTTGCGGCATAGCAAAACGTGCAGCGATTCTGACATCGATACGTGAGCGCGATTTCCGCGAGTACGGGATAACGCAGCCGGGAGCGGTCAAAGGACACATATTTGACATTGGCTCGCGGTTGAAAGTCATCGCGCATCATGGAAGCGATGGTATCGAGCAAAGCGGCGGCATCGGAAGCGATCCGATCCACTTCGACGCCATAGCGGGAAGCAAGCTTTTGGACGACCCCGTGGGACGGGCCAGCTTTGGGGTCATAGAGCGCGGAAAGGATTTCCACCGCGGAATCGTTGATACCAAGGGTTTTTTCGGGCCGGATCATCAGCAGACGATCTTGTCGTCGCACGTGGATCGCCGTGCGGGTGGCGGCTACGAAACTGTCGATCCGAGCGAATGGAGCAGTATCCCGTGGGGTGGTATCCATCAGAAACTCCCTGCGCAGCTCGAGACACAGGCGCTATGGCAAGCGGAATGACAGGCGCAAGCATCGTGACAGGCGCTATGGCAAGCGGAATGACAGGCCGAATGGCATGCAGAGGGGCAAGCAGAGTGGCAAGCAGAGTGGCAAGCATCGTAACCGACCGCAACCGCCACACCTTTTTGGATACCGGGACGTGCACCCGCCTCGCCATCGAAGTTGAACAGATTCTCGATCCGGTCGATGGTGGCTTTCGCCCCCGATTCGATGGTATCCGCCACGCCTTCGGCAAAATCCTGGACCCGTTCCACACCACCCCATAGGGAAGATTGTTCCCGAGCAGCCCCAAGGGTCGTCAGGGGACGATCAGCAGGAACGCTGGTGGGAATGGCCCCAAACGTCGTGCCTAAGTCCTGAAAAAACGTGTCTTGAAGGTAGAGATCGGCATACCATGTATTGAAAAACTGCGGGCGAGAGGTGGGAGGAGCCGCGCGCAACTCATCCCAACGCTGTTGCGCGCGCTGCCGATAAGCCTCGACCGTCGCCGCGGTATCCGCACGCCATATTTTGGGCTGCACGGAAGCGGTCAGGCTCTTGAGGACCTCAAGCATTCCTTGCTGGGTCAAGGTTCCCCGCCCGGTCAATGACTTCAAAAAACACTTTTCCGGTTCCGTCGTCGCCCGAGACGCATCCACGACTTGCACCTGCAAGGGATTGCGGCTCAACACCTGGATGGCCCCTCGGGCTTGAAGATTGAGAACGAGCAAATTGATGGCTTTGATAGGACGGTCCATCACCACCGCCGCTTCCTCGGGAGCCAGCGTGGGCACATAGCCGTCCTTTCGAAAAGTAGATACCGTAATTTCAGGGGATTCATATACAGGCGCTTTTTTCTTGATGTATAATTCAATGATCGGATGAAGCCGAAGAAGAGCAACCACCCCGCTGCCCAACCCCGCAATAATCGCCCACGTCAACCGAAAAGGCACCAGGACTGCCGTCCAGCCCAAAATCGTGCCTTTCGTGGGATGCGCAAACTTGAATTCGTTAGCAGGCAGAAATATTTTACGAAGTAGTGTGGTTTTAGCGATTTTATCGATGATCCACAACGGCAGGCCCAGAACCAAGAACTCGGCAAACAATGCAATTGGATTGAGAAAAAATGATAGTATCGCTAGAACGATGGCGCGAGCTGCGTAGTCCCCGAAAGAAATGGGTACGTCTCGCGGCGTGACCGGGGCTGACGTCGCGGGGGACCCGGTATCCGTTGGAATGGCGGGGATGGTGGCGTCAGGACGCGTATTGCTCGTCTTCGATAGGTTCGGCATCGAAGATTGCGGGATGTAGATCCGCACCATGTGGACCCCTTGCGCCGGGAGCGATTTTTTTTCGGTATATACCGTGAGCCGCCGCGAATCCTGATAATCGGAATACACGAAAGCGAAATGATCCTGCAAACGCTTGTTTTGATCGTCCGTGATCACCCCGAGCCCGTCGACCATGGCGGGCGTGATATCCTCCGGACGCTGTAGATTCCCTTCCAAAGGCAGAGGGAGCACCAGTTTGACGATAGATTTCTCGATAGGCATCGTCCAGCGCACGGGGTTGAACCAGACGGCAAGCAGATTTTTGCCATCGTTCGACACCGTGGGCTCGGCGAACCTTTTGTCACTTCGATAATGCAGTTCAAGCGTATAGGTGCCGCGCGGAACGGCGGAGTCGAAAGACGCTTTGTAGTAGCCGCCGCCATTGGGAGACATGGTTACAGCTATTGTATTATTTCCAGCATGGAGGATTCCGCGGGTAAAAGCGACGGGTTCATAGAATTGTCCAATGGACTTGATGGCCGAGCGCCCTTCGTTGTCCTGATAACGAAGCGAATAGATGACATCCATGGCGCCGCTGTCCTGAACGAAAGCCTGGGTATCCGCTTCGAGCAGGTCGACGGGACCTGCCCAACCTGGTGCAGCAAACGTGATCGCCGCCGCGGCAAAAGAGCTTCGGATCAGGAGTGATTTTGGATCCATCGTAACCTCGAGGACAGTTCCTGGGGACGGACGAGAGGATATCAGTGAGGAACCGTTATCTTCAATACCCTTGTGAGTTCCGTGCGGTCGACACGGTGCTCATTGGGACCTGGGTTCAGACGAGCGACGGAATCGCAAGGATTTTAGATTATCCCTGAAAAATCCGAAGCTTACGGTTTTCTATCGAAATCGAAGCGTCGTTTTTCATCGCTACAAGAAAAGGCTCGATGACTAATGAAACAGGTTAATCATAAGGCTACCGCAAGAGGGTGAATGGTAGGGGAAAGTGCCAATGTCCGGGGAGCGGCATCGGTGTCCGGCTTTTTGCGTCGGAGTCATGACGATCGCACCGACCCTCAGGCCGAGGGCGGAGCCACAAGCTAGAATACTTCAGTCCTTCAAGGATTCACAGCGATGACGACCTCATGGTTTGCATAATCGAAACGAATAACCGGAATTTTTCTACAAGAAATCCCGTGTCGCCCTTGCAGGATCCTGAAAGCCGTGGTTTCTTTGTCCGGTGAACATTGTCGACGATTGGGTCGTGGTATGCGGTCTTACTCTTCGAAACGGCACGACGTAAGGAGTATTCAAGAAATGACCCTTGCTTTTCAAAAAATACCGTCGTCGGCATGCTTAGCGCCGCATAGCGATTGCGGCGGGGTAGGTGTCGCGCCTGCCTCGATGGAAAAGGAGTACGCATGAAAACAAATCGTTGGCTTGTGGCCGTAGGGTGCGCAATCGTCTTGGTGATGGGGGGAGTAGCGGGATGCGGTGATGATGACGATGACTCGGGAACGAAGCCGAGCACCGGAGGGTCTGGAGGGGCCGGGGGCACCGGGGGGACCGCAGGCACCGCGGGGCAGGCCGGCTCGGGCGCTAGCGCGGGAGAAGGGGGCGCGGCCCAAGACCGAAAACTTACCTTGTTGTTCACGTCCGATGAACACTCCGATTTCCTCGGCTACAGCCCTGAGCGCGATGATTATCCGTTGCCCACCCAAGCGGGGTCGGGAAGCATTCGCGCGGGCATCGCTCGTCGCGCCACCCTTCTCGAGAACCTTCGCAATGAAGCTGTCGCCGCGGATGTATCATCCATTACGGTGAGCGCGGGGGATAACGCAATGGGAACGCTGATCCAAATGGTGCGCGGCTCGGCGGCCCTCGAATGGCGCCTCATGCATAAACTCGGTTATGATCTGACGACTCTTGGGAATCATGACTTCGACTTGGGGCTGCCCAACCTCGTGTCGGCTCTGAAAACCGCCCAAGCTCTCGGGGAACTGCCCGGAATCGTGGCTTCCAATATCCACTTCTCCGCGTCCGACCCCGCCGATGATGAATTGGAAGCGCTGTATTCGACCGATCCGGCCGCCAAGGCCGCCATGCATTCGTATCGCGTGATCGAGACAAGTGATGGAATTCGTGTCGGTTTTATTGGAATCATGGGCGTGGATGCCTCGGCGGTTGCCCCCTTCAAAACCCCCGTCACTTTTTCTGAAGTCCATGTCGACCCAAGCGATGCCAACAATACCGACAAAGTCTTGCCGCACCTTTATGCCGACCTACAACCCGTCGTCGATACCTTGCGGAACGACGAAAAGGTTGATCTCGTGGTTGCCCTGTCTCATGCGGGACTTGCACCAGACCTGCCGGAACTGAGCGAAGACGACAAAATCGCGGCTCATGTGGCGGGCATCGACGTCATTATCAGTGGTCACGCTCATGAATCATCGGCCACGCCCGTAATAGTCAAAAATGAAGTGACGGGCAAAGAGGTCATCGTGCTCAATGGCGGCTCGCGCGGTCAATTCGTGGGGCGCATTGATTTGACCATTCCCGCTGACCCTTCCCAATCGGTTCGTTTCGATACCGGTACGCAAGCGTTGGTTCCGGTGGACGACACCATCGTTCCCGATACCCAATACGCTTCCATGCTCGAAGAAGCCATCGAAACCATCGAGTCTTCCGGAGATATCGGGGGCAAGACGGCATTGGAGCACTTGATCAGCAGGTCGTTGGGAACCGACGTCAAGAACGATGCATCGCAAGCCGGGGACCTCTATTTCTATCCGCTGGCGACCATGTCGTTTGACATGAAAGGTTCGCGGCCTTTGGCATTTCTCACGGCGGATGCGCATCTGCACATGCTCGACACGTTGGGAATGACGGCCGATTTCGCCATTCAGGCCGGCGGAACGATTCGCACCGAACTGCTGAAAGGAAAAACCGGCGCCATCACGGTAGGTGATGCATTCCGTATCGTGCCCTTGGGAACGAGCCCCTTCGATGGCACGATTGGTTATCCTTTGGTGCGCGTGCGCATTCCCATCGGTGCCGTTCGGCTATTGTTCGAGTTTACGAGCGGTCGTGGCCCAGGGGCCAGCTCGTTCGATCTGACCGGTGGTGGCATCGTGGCGGAGTATGATTGTTCGAGAGAGCCCATCACCACGGTGGCGCAGGCATTCGTGCCCGAAAACGGCCGCGTCATGAAGTTGTGGATTGATTCCGACCATAGCGATGGCATCGAACAATTCGATACCCTCGTGTGGGATCGCGCCAATCCCCCCGCATCGGTTCTAGGCGGGGATAAGTACGTCATGGTGACGACCAACTATATCGCGCAAGTGATGGCCGATTCGATGATACCGCTGTATGACGAAAACGATAAGATCATCAAACCGAACGATGCGGTCGTCTTCCGTTCGGACCATACCGAGGTCAAAGAACTGGAATCGTTCTTCGCCTATATTCACGAACAGGCTTCCATTCCCGATCGCTATGATCCCTCCTCGAAAAACGCCACGTCCCGTTTCGAGGGAATGGCGTTTTGTCCCTGATTCGACTCAACCGTTGCGATCTTCGGTTTCCATGGACGCGTTGCGTTAGACTGGAATCGTAAGCGGACCGTTTCCGCCGACAACCAACGAACCTCAACCAAACCGCTTCGGTTTTCTTTGGACCGTTGACGCAGGGACATCGTGAACAACTCGGCTCATGGTTCTTTCAACGAAATCGAAATATGAATCCGTCGTCCCGAACGCAAGGTGAACGTCGCGTAGCCCGGTTCGCTTTTTCGCGGTGGCGAAAACCCCAGCGCGTACGGCCCCGCTTGGGAAGGATCGTCCGAAGGAGTAAGCTCGATTTGCTCGATCCTCGCCTCCAGCAAAAACGTTTCGCTACCTTCTTCGGTGGACATGCCTCGCAACGCAAAGCGGCCCGAGCGAAGTAAAATCACGGTTCTTTCCACCAGACGCGTCAAATGATTCGGCCGTTGCGCCGGGTCTGTCGGTTTCGCACTCACAATTTTCCCTTCGCCATCCACGTCGACCTGGACTTCCAACGTTCCCGCATTTCCCAACGGAAGCGTCTCCCATACCGGGTCTGTGGTATTCGCAATAGGCATGGCTCGCGCGAAGGCGGTCGCCAGGTTGCGCACCCGCCGCGAACCCGCAGCGCCGAAAGAGGAGGTCCCCGCCACCTGCCCACCGTCGGACCGCCCTGCCCACAAACCATCTTCCTGACCACCGTCGATTCGGTTTGCCAACGCGTTGGCATCCGCGCCACCGTCGAGTTCAAAAGATTCATCTTTCACAGAAGCAGTGGGTGCAGGCAGAGCCGACGGGTTCGATGAAATGGACGGTGCTGCAAGTGTGGAAATCGGTGACGGGGATGGCGCGGGCTTGACTACGATGGGTGGCTCAGGTTCTTTGGGTAGGTTTGCAGTAGGACGAGGGGCAAGCACGGTAGCGGGCGAAGGGGGGGGCACCACCGCTGGCGGGTTGGTTGATACCCTAGAAACATTAGTAAATTCAACAGGTTTAGAGATTTCCTCGACATTGATGTCGATCGCGTTGCCCGTCCATTCATCCGGTGAGAATACGTGCTCCACATCTTCGATCCCCGTCACCGTTCGAAGTCCCATCCCAAGCATGACCCCGTGCAGAATCAGGGAAGCGAAAACACAGAACAACGTGGGAACGTCAACCTTCATGCTCAACAAGTCATTCGTTGCAACGAAAGTAGCGTGATGGTATCGAACCGTCATTGGCTTGTCTTGTGGGTATCTCCCTTCGTTCGTGCATCGCTCGACAACCGAAGGCAACACGAGTTCCGAATAACGATGGATGGAAGGAAAAACGTTGCGCTGGCAGATGCAGCGAGGGAGCCGTATGATGACCAGAACAGTCCTGTGGAGCCGGAAACATGAAGAAACGTATGTACGCATGCCTCGGTCGCGTGGGTGTCGCGATCTTGGTGCTTGGATGTTGCCATTGCGGTTCGAGGGAAGAAGGGGATACCGCACAGAATGAGACGGAT
>Ga0116183_1003509_pt1 | contig 15941 bp, 13 predicted proteins | sample AD_UKC078_MetaG_FD_89753 | JGI IMG/M metagenome (GOLD analysis project Ga0116183, IMG submission 89753) | Active sludge microbial communities of municipal wastewater-treating anaerobic digesters from USA - AD_UKC078_MetaG | ecosystem: Engineered > Bioreactor > Anaerobic > Digestate | place: USA... | reverse complement strand
TTCCTACACCTGAACTGTACATACCACCTTTATTCCAGAAAAGTAATTTTCTGGCTTCCTCAGCCTTTTCTTCCTCCCCCTTTTTTAGAAGTTTCAGATATACATATATTCCGTCTGCATGGTTTGCTACTGTAAGAATATCCTTCTTTAAACCCCTTTTATGAAAATCCTCTGTTCTTTCAATTATTATATCAAGGGCATCTCTGGTTTCTGCAGGAGAAAGGTCATCGCCGGAAATCTGTCTTCCTCTTCCTGAATAGGCCAGATGATAAAAACATGCCCGTTCTATTCCTTCTTTTTCTATAAAATCAAAAATTCCATGTAAATCTCTGTAGTTATGTTTTGTGAGAGTAAGACGAAGACCTACTTTCTGCCCTGCCTGCCGGCAATTCCTGAAGGCCTTAACTGCTTTTTGAAAGACTCCTTCCTGCCCTCGAAATCTGTCATTTATCTCTCCTATACCGTCAAGGCTTATTCCTACATATGTAAAACCTGATTTTTTTATCTTTTCTGCTATTTCTTCTGTAATAAGGGTGCCATTTGTAGAAAGAGTACATCTGAGGCCAAGAGAGTTTGCATAATTTACAAGGTCAAAGATATCTTTCCTTATGAGTGGTTCACCGCCAGAAAAGAGGATGGCAGGGATTTTAAAATCAACCAGATCTTTTAATAATATTTTACCTTCTTTTGTAGTAAGTTCACCTTCATAGATTTTATTATGAGAATCTGTATAACAGTGAATACACTTAAGATTACAGGTTCTTGTAATATTCCATACAGTAACAGGACGCCTGCAGGAAGCACTTTCCGGTACATCTTCACTTACCGTGGAAGATGAAGAATGGACTCTTTTACCATATCTTATTCTGTCACCACTGGTTTCCTGAAAACAGAATAATTTACTTATGTTAATCATTTTTATTTTTACTGCCTTTCCTTTTTACATTTATTATTATATTTCTTTTATATCATTTTCTTTCCTTTATTGATTGAAAAAGATTGGCATGGTTCAATCGTGAATAAAAACTCTCCTATTGTGATATAAAAAAGAGGAAAAAAAGAAAACTATTGATCTATCTGTTTATTTCCATAATATGAAGGTTACTCATATAATTACTGAAAAAGATAAAACGGATAAGGATGTTAAAACAGAAGTCATCCCGGCAAATTCTGTGACTATTGATGTGACGCCGGTATTTCTTGAAGGAGTAAAATAAGATGGTGTTTGATAAATCCCTTAAAGACTGAAACATTCATGAAGAAGATAAAATCTGATTGCAAAAGATATACCGGAATTGTATAATATTGATTAGGTGTTTTCTATGGATTATGAAAAGGTAATAGAAGAATTACAGGGAGGACAGGTGGATCTCAAACGTCTGATATCAATTATGTCTGCTAACTATATAGCCCTGTGTCAGTCCACTGAAAAATTAAAGAAAGCTAATGAACAGAATAAAAAAGAACACGAAGAGTTCTGCAAGAAACACGAAGACTTTTGTAGAACTTTCCTGGAACTTCAAATACAACAGAAGATCATTGTAGAAGAGAATAACTATATATTAATAGTAACGCTGGTAATTTATGAAAATTGGTATAATAAATAATCCCGGAAATAAGTTAATAGATGAAATCATATGGGCCGGTGAGTATGGCTTTGATTTTATAGATTTAAGCATAGAACCTCCCGGAGCTTATGAAATCGATATAAGAAAGACTAAAAGAGCTTTGAAGAAGTATAACCTGGGAGCTATTGGACATACAAATCCATTCTTACCTTCCATTTTCCCGATTGAATCAATTAGAAAAGCCTGTGGGGAAGAATTTAAAAAATATATTAATATATTTAATGAACTTGAAGTAGATTTAATGAATATTCATCCTTTTTACCTGGGGCCTTTTTTTTCAGATGAAGATAAAATAAGAGAAAATATAGAATTCTTTAAAGAAGTTAATAGGTACTGCAAATCTAAAGGTATTACCCTTATGGTGGAAAATTTTATAAATCCTTTTCATAATCCTGATGTTTTTGAAAGAATCTTCAGTGAACTCCCCGGGGTAAAGATGCATTTAGATGTGGGCCACTGTAATATAAATCAGGAGAAAAATCTGACAGAGGCATTTTTTTATAGATTTGGAGAGAAAATACTTCATCTTCATTTTTCTGATAATAAAGGATTTCAGGATGATCATCTTCCTCTTGGTTGCGGTAATATAGACTGGAAGAACATAATTAAAACCATAAAGAAATCTGGCTATGACAGAACAATAACACTGGAAATATTTTCTCCTGACAGGGATTATCTTTTATTAAGCAGAGATAAACTTAAAAACTGGTGGAAAGAACGTTAAAATTAAGTTATGGGTTATATTATAGCTATAATTCTTTTAATAGTCTGTGTCATAGTTTTTCTTAAACTAAATAAACCCGGTGAAAAAGAGGAAGCCTATGAACCGGGTGAATTTGATGATTCTAATTATCCTGACTTCAGTCCTTATCTTAAAAGCAGGTTAGGTGTGGAAGAGGAAGAAGAAGATGACGAAAATCCCAGTTATGAGGGATTTATAGAGTATTAAAAATACAACAGACAACCATTTGCCTGTTGTATTTTTATTCAGGCCTTTACAGAAGCTCCTCCTGCTGAACCGCTCATAAGAAATCCTATATCACCTTTAGTAGTGGCCATTAAACTCTGAGCTCTGGCAAAAATTTCAGGTAATTCTCCCTGGGTATCTGATGCTAACTGTACAGCTTCAGGGGGATCGATACTTCCAGCTCCCTGGGCGTGTTTCTTTAGTCCCATATCATCAGCTGTTTTAGTAAGTATATCTTTTACCTGCCCGGGGGATAGCTGTGGATTGACTTCCAGGAGATTAGCTACTATACCTGCTGTTATAGGTGCTGCCATAGAAGTTCCCGGCATTCCAACATAATATTCATTTACATAATTTATATTGGGAAGATTCTTCTCAATATATTTTCTTATTTCTCTGGGAGATTTATTCACTATGGAAGGATTCAATCCCAGTCCTTCAAATAGCTCTTTAGGTAGTTCCTTGAGTTTTTCATCAGGTAAATCCTTCAAATATTTAACAGCTTTAGCTATTTTATCAATCTGACTATCTTTAATATTAAGAGATATTATATTGGTGCCAGGTGCAACTAAATCCGGCTTGGTAATACCATCCATAGTGGGGCCACGGCTTGAAAACGGAGCTATTTCATCATCACTTTTATCTATGGTATTCTTATCATCTATAGCTCCAACAGTTAAAGCCAGAGGACTGTTACCGGGCGCTCCACCAATAGTACCCATCTTGGGTCCTTCATTACCTGCTGCTGCTACAACAACTATTCCCGCATTGACAGCTCTTTCTACTGCCTTATCAATAGGATCAAACTGAAAGCCTGCAGAAGGTACCCCTATAGACATATTTATAATTCTTATATTATATTTATCCCTGTTCTGAATTACCCAGTCTATACCCTCAATTATATCTGATACTTTTGCTCCTCCATCGTTGTTTAATACTTTTACACCAACAATACTTGCATCAGGTGCAGTACCTTTATATTTTCCTCCGGAGGAGACTCCTGTACCTGCAGCATCACCTGCTACATGAGTTCCATGTCCATTGTCATCATAAGGAGCTTCTTTATCATTAACAAAATCTTTAAAAGCTACAATCTTATTCTCTATATCAGGATGAGGTGCAACACCTGTATCCAGAATAGCAATGGAAATACCTTTGCCAGTAGTTTTTAATTCATCAAGTCTGGTAGATGCATTTACTACATCGAGCTTCATAACACTGGTAAAAGCAGGTTGTTCCTTCCTTACCCTGCTTTTAGTAGAACTATCACCTGGCATAATGGGTAAGACAAACTGTTGCTCATCATTGGTGACTTTAAAACCAGCACCTTCAAGATGACCAATGAGTTTTTTATCTACCCTTGCTACAATATCACCGCTTGACAGGGTTCTGTCTATTTTAAGATTTTTCGGTATTCCCTTATCTTCCTGGGATCCGGCGGTATTAGCACTTAAAAGAGCACTTCTCTTTTTGGGATCACCGGAAGATATTACTACACTTACATATTCTTTTTCCGAATTCTGACTGGAAAGTTCACCTTTTACTATTCCTCTATCAGAAGGACTTCTTTCCATCTGAGGCGTAGCTTTATAAATAAAAGACTCGCTTTCAGAAAGTTTTGTAGAGGAACTGAGATCAACTTTATCCTGTGTTAATCCTCTATCAGAAGGACTTCTTTCCAGTTTTGGGGAAGCTTTGTAATTATCCTGATTGAGATTTCTCAAAGCTGTTAAAAATTCATTCGTTTTAGGAGTGAATTTTTGTATACTCTTCATCTAGTTTCCTCCTAATCAATTAAACTTGCATATTTATATTCTAAAACATTCTTTATTTCAAAGAGGTTACATATACCCTATAATACTATCTGAATTATAACATATTTTTCTTGCTATTTGAGAATGAATTTGTTAAAATTTTGTTAACAAAAAGTCAAAGAAAGGAATTATATGAAAGAATTAATATCTGAAATATCTCAGCCGGGTATACCAATGTATTTATTTATTATTTTAATAGTCTTTATAATTATTGTTCCTTTAATAATAATTTTAATATTCAGGAAGAAAAGTGGTAAGAATTATAATTTTGAGAGAGTATCTGATTGTATTTCAGCCTTAAATGATAACCGTGAGGAAATAAGGGTCAGAGCCTGCTGGTCACTCCTGGTTCATAAGTCACCTGAAGCAGAAGAACCCCTGGAAAGACTTCTTCTGGATTCAAGCAAATTTGTTAGAGGAGCAGCATCATCAGCTCTTGGAAGTTTGAAAAGAGAATCCTCTATTAGAGCGCTGGAAGACGCAATTAAACTGGAATCGGATGAACATACAAAGGCTCAGATGAAAAAAGCTGTAAGAAGAATTATGGGAGAAGAAGTGCCAGTGCATAACATGGCAGAAAGTCTTGATGATATGGATACTATTGTTGTTAAAACCGATTCACCCTTTGATAAACTTCCGGAAAGAAAAAGTAAAAAGGAAAAAAAATCACTCTTCAGAAAAGAAGAAGTTATAGCTCCTGATATTACCAGTTTGCTAATTCCCGAAGATATTTCTTTGAATAAACCGGGTCTTTCTGCTATGACAGCTAAACTTGAGAATTTAATATCCACTGAACAACCTTCTTCTTCCTGTACTCTGGAAATAAAAATAGATATAAACTCTCAGACAGAGGAAGGAAAAGAAATATTAAAAAAAATGCAGGAACTGAGAAGAGATAGTAAAAATTTTACTTTTAATATAACATTTAATTTTAAAGAGCAGTAGATATAAATATTTCATTTAAGTATTGCTTCTCCTGCTGATTATATCCTCCTTAGATACCCACTCAGTCCTTAACTCTCCTGCCAGATAAAGAGAACCAGTTATACATATAAGGTCTTTTTCTCCTGCTATGGACAGGGCATAAGAAAGAGCATCAAAGGGGTCCAATTTAATTATGGCTTTTCCGCCGCATTTTTTTACTATAGATACAAGCTGTCGGGGGCTTACAGAAACTCTCCCTGCTACTCTCGGAAGGGTTGCTATTATAAGGGTTGCAAGTATTGAGATCTTTTCAAGCATAACCTTTATATCTTTTCCCTCAATTACTCCCAGTATTATTATGAGTTTATGAAAGGTAAAATTTGTCGTAAGGGCACGATAAAGGACTTCCATTTTAGCAGAGTTATGAGCGCCATCTATTATAATTGTGGGATTTTGAGATATAACTTCCAGTCTGCCAGGTATTCGCACTTCTTTTAAAGCACATCTCAGGGTATTTTCATTTAGATTTAAACCTTTCAATTGCAATACTTCTTCTGCTGCCTTTATTGCTATGGAAGCATTTATCATCTGATGTTTACCTGTAAGTGGCAGCTTTAATTCTCTATATTCACCATATCTGCTTTTATAATCAAAAATATTTTCCTCTCTCAAATTAACTTCAAAATCTCTCTCTATAACCATTAATTGAGAGTTTTTCCTCATGGCTTTTTCTTTTATAATTGCAAGAAGAGAAGGTTCATTACAACCGGTTATACACATACTGTTTTCACTTATTATATCGGCTTTGTTAGAAGCAATACTTTCAAGGGTATTGCCAAGATAATCCATATGATCGAAAGATATATTTGTAATAACAGACACAAGAGAAGAAGGAAGTATTTTTGTATAATCATTTTTCCAGCCCAGTCCTGTTTCTATTATAGTAAGATCAGGTATTTCATCTTTGAAATATAAAAGAGCAGTAGAAAAAATGGTTTCATGATAGGAAGGGGGGCCGTATATATCATTTTCATACATATCATCAGTAGCTTTTTTAACCAGATTCAGATATTTTACGAAGTTTTCGGGAGATATAAAAAGATCTCCTCTTTTTATTCTTTCCATAACAAGGGTAAGATGGGGAGAAGTATATAAGGCAACACTGAGAAACATTCTTTTGAGTATTTCATAAGCAATAAGGGAAACAGAACCTTTACCGCTGGTGCCTGCAATTTGAAGAACTTTCTGCCCAATGTAAGGATGTCCGAGTCTATCCATAAGGGCTTTCATTCTTTTCAGCCCCATTCCCTTGCGAACATCTTTTTCCGGGACTCCTTCCTCCCGGAAATACTCAAGATAGGTTTTATCTCCTATATTAGAAGGTCTTTTACCGAAAGGAACTTTTTTTACTATAGACAGGTTCAGGAGAGAATTCAGATATCTTTCTGCTTTAAAATAATCTCTTATAACGCTTTTCATATTTTATCTCAATCTAAAAGCCTTATATGGCTATCCTTTTCCTTTCCACATTTACTACAGAATAAAGACATAGATTTGGCCTTTATCTTTCAGACCATAATGGGACAGGAAGAAGGGCTTTACCTTTACTGATTTCAGAAGGATAGACAGGAATGAATTCGCCCTTCTGGATTTGCATAACTATGGTTTTATGTTTATTCTGATTTGTAAAACCATCATAATCTTCAAAACGAACTCTTCCTATAACAGTATCCATATCGGTTTCTTTCAGTGATTTTTTAAGGCTTTCTCTATTTTCACCTGCTGCTCTCTTTATGGAATCGGAGAGAACTGTAAAAGCTGCATAGGCAAATGCAGCGTGATAGTCAGGTTCATAGTTAAATTTTTCTTTATATTTTGATACAAATTCCTCGCTTCCCGGTAAGTTAGCATTTTTATTCCACTGGTTTACAATAAGAATATATTCTGCATCTTTACCGGCAGAAGGAATAAACTCCGGATCAGTAAAACCTATGCCTGCACCTACAAATATCTTCGGATTTACCTTTAATTCCCTGGCCTGTTTCATAAGAAGAGAAGAATCGCCCTTATAAGCAATAATATACAGTAGATCAGGGTTTTTTTCTTTGATTTTCTCGAGTATAGGTTTGAAATTAAGCATACCTTTTGTATATTTTTCCTCTATTATTAAATTAATTTTTTTCTCTGCACTGTATTTTTTTAGATATGCACAGGCTGTAGTTCCAAAGAAACCACCTTCGTAAAGGATAGCTATTGTTTTTGGTGGATATTTCTTTAATAGGTAATCTATAACAGTGATTGAATAATATCTTGAGGGTGCACAGGCACGAAATACCCATTCATTTCCTTTACCTGTTATCTCATCCGCTGCTCCTGATGAACATATGAGAGGAGTTTTAAGATCTTTGCAAATTTCTGCCATTTTCAGTGTTGAGGAACTTGCAAAACTTCCCACTACAGCTATAACCTGTTCTTTTTCAATCAATTCCTTTGTTACTTCTCCGGCAATTTCAGGACTGGAAAAATCATCTTTATTTATTAATTCTATCTGTTTTCCATTTATGCCACCTTTCTTATTTATCTCCTCTGCTGCCAGTATATAGGCATTTCCTTCCAGTAGACCATAGATTTTATCTTCACCTGTCTGGGGGTAAACCGCACCTATTTTTATAGATTCTGGAGTAGATGCATTTTGATTACAACCGGAGGTAATAATTAATAATATGAAAGATATGATAAATATTTTTTTCATAAAAATAGACACCTCGAAAAATTATCAATTTTTACATTCAGTAGTATATCATATTGAAAGTTTTCCTGCTATATTTTATTCCAGAAGTTAATATTTTTTAACGGTAATTTTGAATCGATAATTATAGATATTATTTTTGTTAGTCCTCTTTACTTTTTTAAAATTAACGTGATAATTATATTAAGTATACATAACATCATTAATGAAAAGAGGCGATAAAATATGGGAATAGGTTTTAATGGTCAGAATAATATTAACAGCTTTTATGGCCAGGGTATGTCAGGTTTTCAGGGAGGGCCTATGATGGTTCCCCAGAATCCCTTACAGATGATGACTGTGTTAATGAATATGATGATGAATATAATGGGCGGTCAGTGTCAGATGATGGGTATGCCCGGTATGATGGGTATGCCCGGTATGATGGGTATGCCCGGTATGATGGGTATGCCCGGTATGATGGGTATGCCCGGTATGATGGGATTCCCAGGTGGATATAGTCCAATGATAGGTAACTGTCTTGGAAATTACCTTGGTTGTCCTGGCTATGGTATGCCGGGAGTATGTGGTATGCCTATGGGAGGCAGTTATAGTCCAATGGCAGGAGCTTATGCTGGAGCTAATGGAGGAGGAGCCTATGCAGGAGCTTATGCTGGTGGATCTAACGGAGGAGGAGCTAAAGCAGGAGCCTATGCGGGAGTTGATGGAGGGGGGGCTTTTGGTGGTGTAACACCGACAGATTTAACGCCTGCCACACTTCCCGGAGAGGGTAAATTTCTTAATGTACCCTGGTACAGTCAGTTTGATGGACGACATGTGGAGAGAGCAGGTTCTATGGCCTGTTATAGAGGTTCTTATGCCATGGCCAGAGCAGCAGGCGCCAGTCCACTCGGACCGGATCAGGCTTTCCAGATTACCAGGAGTGAAAATGAGGCTACAGGCAGATTAAGAAATATTAATACAGAAGTAGCTAATAAGGCCAGGGAATATATAGATACACAGATTGCGAAAAATAAACCTGTCATAGTTGGTGTAAGTCATAAAGGTGGGACAACTTATAATGCCGATAAGACCACAGATCACTTCGTCCTGATTACAGGAAAAGGAAAAGATGAACAGGGCAGAACTTTTTATACCTTCCACGATCCGGGGGCTAAAGATATCAAACTTGGAAGTGGAAAGTTTAATAGCAATAACAGATTTTATGTTGATTCTAAAACCGGTATGCTCTATAGACCGGGTAACGGAAAAAGCGGTCTTACCAATCGTCATTATGAGGTAGCCCAGGTGCGACGGAATGCCTGATAGATGACTGACTGAGAAAAGAGGGACAATTCTTTGCCCCTCTTTTATTTTCAGGAGTAAGTTATGGAATTTAATGGTTATTCTTTAACAGAAAGTTATGAAATGGGTAAAATTTTATTTATCCATGGTGAATATGAAAAATCTCTTGAATGTTATAATAGGGTATTAGAAATGGATCCCCTCTTTGCAGAAGCATGGTATAACAGGGGACTTGTTTATGGAGAAATAGGAAATTATAAAGAAGAAATATGTTGTTATGATAAGGCCATTGAAATTAATTGTAATCTCCTTGAAGCGTGGTATAACAAAGGTTTATCTGCAGGAGGAACAGGTAAATATGAAGAAGCTCTGAAGTGTTTTAATAAGGTAATTGAAATTAATGGATCCTTTATAGAAGCTTTGAATAATAAAGGACTAATTTTATGTAAACAGGGAAAATATGAAGAATCTATAGAAAATTTTGATAAGGCTCTCAGTATTGATGAAAAGTTTATCCAGGGCTGGTATAATAAAGGATTGACTCTATATAACCAGGAAAAATATAAAGAGTCTGTAGATTGTTATAATAAAGCTCTGGAATTGGATATGGAATTTACCAGTGCCTGGTATAATAAAGGACTGGCTTTATTTAACCAGAAAGAATATAGAGAAGCAATTAAGTGTTATGACAAGGTTATAGAGATGGAACCAGAAGAGCCCCTACATGCTTTGATAGAGAAGGGAAAATCACTTCACTGGCTTAAAGAATATGAAGATGCACTGGAATGTTTTGATAGAGTCCTATCTATAAAACCCGGACATTATGAAGCTTTGAACAATAAACAATTCACTCAGGAAACCATGCAAAAAGAACAGAGTTGAATAAAGCTTCAGCTAAAAGAGTCTTCTTAATAAGTTAATATATTTGCTATGTTATAATTTTTTTGAAAGATATGCTATGATATATGTTGCTTACATACGAAATTTTCAGGGCTTTCTGATTAACAGAGTTTAACTCTGTCGGGTTCGACTCCCATAACAGCAACTTAAACTTGCATATCTTTCAAGATTTTTTGTAGAGGTGAGATAAATGGATATAGGTTTAATAGGTCTTGCGGTAATGGGACAGAACCTGGTTTTAAATATGGAAAGAAATGGTTATTCTGTAGGTGTTTATAACAGAACTGCTTCAAAGACAGAGGAATTTATGAAACACAGGGCAGAAGGTAAGAAAATAAAACCTTCTTGGTCAATTCAGGAACTTGTAAATATGCTGAAGAGACCCAGAAAAGTTATGATAATGGTAAAAGCCGGAAAACCTGTGGATGATAATATGGAAGAACTTTTAAAATATCTGGAACCAGGAGACATTATTATAGACGGAGGAAATTCTCATTTTACCGATACTAAAAGGAGATATAAAGAATTAACCGGTAAGGGAATTCTTTTCCTGGGTACAGGTGTGAGCGGCGGGGAAGAGGGCGCTCTGAAGGGCCCATGTATAATGCCGGGTGGGCAGGAGAAGGCCTATGAAGAGGTAAAAGATATATTTTTTAAAATAGCAGCTCAGGTTGATAATATTCCATGCTGTAATTATATTGGTTCTGAAGATTCTGGACATTTTGTCAAAATGGTTCATAATGGAATAGAATATGCTGATATGGAGCTTATTGCAGAGGCTTATGATTTCTTAAAAAAGGGATTGAGAATGTCAGTGGAAGAAATAAGGGAAATTTTCCTTAAATGGAAAGACAGTGATTTAAATTCTTACCTTATAGATATTACTGTAGATGTCCTTGCGGCTATAGATGAAGAAACAGGAAAACCCATGGTGGATGTTATTCTTGATAAAGCGGAACAGAAAGGGACAGGTAAATGGACTTCCCAGGCAGCTCTTGATCTTGGTATGCCTGTTTCAGTCATTGATACAGCTGTTTTTGTAAGAAATATGTCTTCCTTTAAAAAAGAAAGAGTTGAAGCTTCAAAGATTTTAAAAGGCCCTGCTAGAGAGTTCAAAGGTGATAGAAGTCATATTATAGAGGCAGTATATGATAGCCTTCTCTGTTCTAAAATAACTTCCTATGCCCAGGGAATGGCTCTTCTTCACTCTGCTTCAAAGAGCTATAATTACAACCTTAAACTTAACGAAATAGCTCAGATATGGAAAGGTGGTTGTATAATAAGGGCAGGCCTTTTAGAACCAATAAGGCAGGCGTACCTTAAAAATCCTGATCTTTCAAATCTCTATAGGGATGATAATTTTAATAAAATATTAAATGATAAACAGGATAACTGGCGTTTTATAGTCTCAGAAGGAATTTTAATGGGAATTCCATGTCCTGCTACGGCATCATCACTTCAGTATTATGATTGCTATAGAGCTGAAAGACTTCCTGCCAACCTGCTTCAGGCCCAGAGAGATTACTTCGGTGCCCATACCTTTGAGAGAATTGACAGAGAAGGAACATTCCATAGAGAGTGGATTGCAAAATAAAAAGCTATAGATAGAAAAGAAGCTTTTTTCTAATTTATATGCATAGGAATTTTCATTATTGTTAAATTATTAGCTTCAGTAAAAATAAACCGTTTAAAGCAATCAGCAATCAGTTTAAGGAAAAAAGCTGAAAGTTGAGGGCTGAAAGCTGATAGCTAATAATAATTTAAAGGTCTTTCTTCTTTAAATATTTTTGGGGCATTTTTATACAATATGCTTTATCAGATTGGCTTTTTTTGAGTGTAAACTTTCTATCCGGGGTTTTTTGTTCCTGTTTTAATTCCTTCATTCTTACAGGTGGAGGTGAGTCCCAGAAGGAAATTTTTTCTTTTTCTGGAATAACAGGTTTTTCTGGTAAAATAATTGCTTCATTATCTTCTAAAACTATTTCTTTCAGTAAATCATCTCCATCTATTTCTTTTTCTTTATTAAAGTAAATAATTTCTTCCAGTATGTCTTCCTTATAATTTTCTTCTTCAGCAGGTAAGGCAAAAATATTTTTTCCACACTCATTACAATACTTTGCTTCACTCCTGTTCAATCTGTCACAGTAAAGACACTTTTTTGTTTCTTCCTCTTTTAAGGAATATATAAGATTTTTTTGAGCGATTAATTTTTTTATTACTAAAAGATTTACCTGTGAAGATACAGGGAAGCCGCCCTGAAAAGCTTTTTTTATAGTTTTTTCTATTTCATCCCAGGAAGTATCACTTTTTAATATATAACCTGAAGCTCCATTATTAAAGCAATCCCAGAGTTCATGTTCATCAACATAGTCACTTACTATTATAATTTTGGCTGAAGGTAAGAGAGAGAGAATTTTTTGTGTAGTTTTTATTCCATTCATTACGGGTATATGTAAATCCATTAATATTACATCGGGTTTGTTTTGTCTTAGTACTATATCTACTGCTTCTTTACCATTATGAGCAATACCGATAACTTCAATTCCCTGTAAATGTTCTATAGTTTCTTTATAATTATTACACATGTCGATATCGTCATCTGCTATTAGAACCTTTATAGTTTGAGTTATATTGTCCTCTTTTCCTGATATTTTTTTAGTTTTTACTTTCGAAATAATTTTTCTATTATGATCTTTTCTCCCGAAATTTTTACTGTAAGCTGCCAGGAGGTTTTCTTTCAGAACAGTGGCATTATTAAATCTATCTTCTATATTAAATTCCAGACATTTCATTACTATACGGTCAATATCAGAAGTAAGATCCGGAATTATTTCACCAGGGGAAATAAACTTAAAATGTTCTTCTGCAAGCTCTCCTGTGAGAAGTTCATACATAGTACATCCCAGTGAGTATATATCACTTCTTATTTCCTGAACACCCATATACTGTTCAGGTGCAGCATAACCCTGAGTTCCATATTTTTCTTCTTTATCAGGTTTCAACGTGGTAAAAGAAGCGCTTCCAAAATCTACAAGCATTAACCATCCGTCAGATTGTCTTACTATAATATTGGCCGGTTTTATATCACCATGAATAATAGGGAATTTTTGATTATGCAAATATTCTAAAATTCTACAAATCTGTATTGACCATTCTATTACCTGTTTTTCAGGTAATCCGTCATCTTCACTCTCTTCAAGGATTACTTCAAGGTCTTTACCTTCTATATAATCCATTATAATATAACAGGTATTTTTTTCTATAAAGTAATCTGTTACACAGGGAAGATTCGAATGGCGCAAATTAGCCAGCATTTCTGCTTCCTGTTCAAAAGGTTTTAATATTCTTTCTCTTATTTCAGATGGTAAAGTATCGAGTCCTTTTTTATAATGACCCTTAATTACACATAACCTTTTTAAATGCAGATCATAACCTATGAAGATTTCACTCATACCACCTGAAGCTAAAGGTGAAATTATCTCGTACCTTTCTTTCAGGATTTTTTTCTCTTTTTGAATAGAATTTTTCACAGGACAACCGCAATTCTCACATATACCTGTATTATTAGATATTTCACTATAACATTCAGGACAGAACATTATTTTCTATCTTTTCTTTTTATGATTTGAATTTATGAATAAATTTGTATGAAGTATGACTAAAAATATTACCTATTTTTTCATAACTTACCGTCTTTTTTTCTGTCTTTTTTTGTTTCAGAAAAATATTTTTTAAGGAGAAAGTTTTTCAAAGATTTTAATAGCTTTTCTATAGAATTGTTTAATTCTTTATATTCTCCTCGATTTATTGTAAGAGGTTTTTGTAGTTTTGAATAGGTATAAGGTGTATCTATTCTTATAGTTTTACTGTCAAGATAGATATTCTGTATATTAGACAGTAGTCTGTAATAGAGATCATCTGTAATGCTCCTGTAACATTGAGGCTTTCCTGGGATATATTCTCTGCACAAATTGGGTTTAAAGGCATGAACAGAACAGTAATAGAGGTCAAGATCTCCTTTTTCAAGGAATACACATTTTTTTTGATTATTTTTATCCAGATTTTTCTTTATTAGACCACTTCCAGGATTCCAGCTATATTTTGGTGGTTCTATATATTCTTTTCTGAATTCTTCCTCTGTCATGTTAAAGTTATCTGCCAGTCTCCTTATATCAGATGGTTCTATTTCCACAAAGAATATTCTGCAACATAGACCGCATATATAACATTTTTTAGTATGATTATCCAACACACGGGGATGTTTTTCTTTTATAAAGAGACAGATATCTTTCATAAAAGATGTAATATTTTTTAGTATAGTTCTATCTTCAGAATATTTTATAATATAGTTATACTCCTGATTATTTACTTTATAGATTAAAGTCATTGTTAAAGGGCAAAACATAATTTCTTTAAGGTAAAATTTATCTATAGAAAATAAATTTTCAGGAGTATTTTCTTTACTAACAGTAATATCATCCTGGGAAATATTATTTATGTCATCCATTTCCAGTTTTGAGATTATAGTCCATAGTTCATCTATTTCTCTGGTATAGATTACTCTCTGATCTGATATAGTAGAAAGTATTTCTCTCAATTTATTAATATTTTTTTTGAAATTTTCCAGGGGATACTCACCTGTTTTAACTTCATTCAGAATGTCTCTTACTTTTCCCAGTATAGTTTTTGTTTTATTGGCCTCATCCTGTTTCAATTCTGACAAAATATTGAGTATGTTCAAATACTCTTCTTTGATTTCTTCTACTGGAAGATGGTTATAAAATTCACCTGAATGGAATTTTAAGGAGATTTTATCATCTTCTATATCCAGATATGAAATCTGTTCTATAAGGTCTTCCTGTTTCTTATAACAGAGACTGGATGTAGCTCTGTATAAACGACAGCTTTGAGGGCGATATTCATAGATTGAACAATTATATCTATCAGTAGGTTTTTCTATCAGAAAAGGACATTTTCCATCAATAAGTTTAATAAATCCATCATATCTGGACCAACTTTTGGCAGTGGTAAGATATTTATCATAGAATTCTTTTTCTGTAATACCCAGATGTCTGGCAATAGAAAATAAATCTCCTCCTGTGATAAGTATATTCTCTTGTTTACAACAATTTCCACATTGAGAACAATAGCTCCCAAAGTAAAGAGAGTATTTATTAACAAAGGAAGTTATAAAATTAATTATTTCTTTATGTAAATCAGGGATGTCGCTATAATTAATTTGAAACTCTTCTGATTCTTTTGGAGGTTTATAGTAAATTGTTAATTTTCTGAATTCAAATCTTATTTTTCTTATATTGTTTATATCCATTAATTATTGCACCTGCTTTATTTGTTGTATTTTAATTTACTGTAAGCCCAGGCAGATTTCTTACGAACTTCAACATTTTTTTCTTCCTTTATGGAACGCATAATATCATCTATTACTGTTTTATCATTTAATGTTACCAGAGATTCCGTTGCAAGTATTCTTATTTCCGGAAGAGGATCTTCTAGAAGTAATTTAGACAGTACCGGTGCAATTCTTTTATCCGATAAGAGAGAGAGTGATAACATTGCTTTTTCTCTATCTTTACAGGGAGAACTGCTTTTAACTATCTCTAAAAGTTTTTCTACCTCTGAGAGATCTTCTGTTTTCTTTGTTTCTAACTGGCCTG
>Ga0116183_1003502_pt1 | contig 15959 bp, 12 predicted proteins | sample AD_UKC078_MetaG_FD_89753 | JGI IMG/M metagenome (GOLD analysis project Ga0116183, IMG submission 89753) | Active sludge microbial communities of municipal wastewater-treating anaerobic digesters from USA - AD_UKC078_MetaG | ecosystem: Engineered > Bioreactor > Anaerobic > Digestate | place: USA... | reverse complement strand
GCTAGGCTCCGGAGGCATAGGCGTGGGGGGCTCGTATTCCCTGGCCTCGTTTATCGTGAGGTCGACCTGCTCGTACGTTATGGGAGCGGGGTCTTTAAGGCAGCCGACCATAAAGCTTAGGCGTTTGCCTTCGCCGCTGTATACCATTTCGTTGAAGGTGACGGTATAGCTGTGTGCGCTTTTCACCACTACTTCTATGTTCTCGGGCTTATCCTGCTTAAAGCGGAAGCTGTCGAGTATCTTGTAGGCGTCTATTTGGTCGGCAGGGTCGTTCGGGTCGAGCGTTATGCTGTTGTCGGTTATGTTCACCGTAATGGTAACGTGCGTTCCCTTTTCGAAGGCCGTAGGGTTGGTCTCTATCGAGTAACCGGTGACTATCGGGCTGTTCGCAAACGCAGCCGTCGGAACAGCCATGACGGCCATCATCACGGCCATGCTTACAATCAGAAATTTTTTAGCTGCGGATATCATTTTTTCTCTCCTTGTCGTTGATTTCGTCGTTTATTATTTCGCCGTCCTTAAGTGTTACTATACGGTCCGCGAAGGCCGTCATCTCCGGATCGTGGGAAACGAGGACAATGGTCTGATTAAACCTTTTGGCCATATCCACTATCATCTGCATAACCTCGATAGTGGTCCTGGAATCCAGATTTCCGGTAGGCTCGTCGGCAAAGACCACATCGGGTCTTGTAACGAAGGCCCTCGCTATGCCAACTCTCTGCTGCTGTCCGCCGGACATCTGGTTTGGAAAGTGCGCCAGCCTGTTGGGCATGCCCACCAGCGTGAGCAGTTTTTTCGCGGCCGTTTCTCTCTGTGCTTTAGGCATTCCCTTAAACATGAGCGGCAGGGCGACGTTTTCGGCCGCCGTCAGGTTGGGAAGCAGGTTGTAGGACTGAAATACAAAGCCCAAATGGTTTTGTCGAAAGACCGCCAGAGCGTCTTCGTCCATGGCCGAAACTATTTTTCCGCCTATGCGCACGCCTCCTCTGGTCGGTTTTTCCAGGCCGGCGAGCTGGTTAAGCAGGGTGCTTTTCCCCGAGCCGGACTGACCGAAGATGCAAAGGATTTGCCCTTTGGGAACCGTAAGGTCTATGTCCTTAAGAGCAACTACCACCTCGTCCCCGACGGGGTATTCCTTGCTGAGCTTCCGCACTTCTATCATCGGGTTGTCCCGAGATCTCGTGTTTGTCATTGCAATACTCCTTTTGATTTTTGTGTGCGCTGCGCGCACCGAGCGCGTCGTAAAAACGACGCGCCCAAAATTCAAGACGCCTTTTATGGCGCTGTGGTTACAATTATTTTAAAAAATTTTTGCCGCCCGGCGTTCTCCCTATTCAAAGAAACGAGCCACGTCCTTAAGGTTTTCTATTATAGACAGTCCCTGAGGACAAATATTTTCGCACTGACCGCATTCCAGACAGTCCGAAGGCTTCCCGAACTCCTTGCACAGACGGCTGAACTCCGCCCTCTTTCCTGCCATATCTTCTCTTGCGGCGTTATACAGGCGGAAGTACTCCGGAATGTTTATATTGACCGGGCAGCCTTCCGTACAGTAGGCGCAGGCGGTGCAGGCTATGGAGCCGCTCTCTCTAAGGTTCACAACCACTTTTCGGAGAATTTCTTTTTCCTCCTCGTTCAGGGGCTGCAGATTGTCGTAGGTGGCGATGTTGTCTTTCATCTGCTCCGGATTGCTCATTCCGGACAGCACCATCATTACGTTCGGAAGCCCTGCGACAAAGCGTATGGCCCACGAAGCTATGCTTGCGTCCGGATTGTAATCTTTCATCAGCTTCTCGTCTCTCGCCGGAAGGCTTGCGAGCGAGCCTCCTTTAACCGGTTCCATAACTATTACCGGTATGCCTCTGCTCTCGCATATGCGGTAGCATTCGCCGGAGCGTATATTTTTGCAGTCCCAGTCAAGATAGTTGATCTGCAGCTGCACAAATTCGACCCAGGGGTTGTCGTCGAGTATGCGTTCGAGCACCGGCGGAGTGCCGTGGAAAGAAAAGCCCGCGTGCTTTACAAGACCGGCCTTCTTTTTTTCCAGCAGCCAGGGAAAACACTCTTTTCGGACGCAGGATTCGTAGGCGTCGTCGGTTATGGAATGGATAAGGTAGTAGTCGAAGTAGTCTACTCCTGTTTTTTTGCACTGTTTGTAGAAGATGTCGTCCTTGGTGACCCCGTCCTTTACGTAGGATTCATGAAGTTTGGTGGCCAGACTGTAGGAGTCTCTCGGGTAGCGCTGCGTAAGAGCTTCTCTTATCGCGGTTTCGCTGCTGTGCTTGTGATACATCCAGGCGGTGTCGAAGTAGCTGTATCCGCTGCCTATAAACAGGTCTACCATTTCCTTGAGTTCTCCCATGTCTATGGATCCGGGGTCGCCTTGGTCCGTCAAGGGAAGACGCATGAGGCCGAAGCCCAATTTCTTATCGTTCATCGTTTCATCCTCCTGCTTTATTCTATCCGCGCGGGGGTACAAATACAAGCAATTTCTTTGTTTTGTATTGTCGCAACTTCGCCTCACGATGCACATTGAGACACGCTTCCGCTATTTGCGTCTCGCTCTCATGTTGTACCGCGGACAAGCTCTCGCTAACACGGGTACCCCGAGCGGTTCTAAGCTCTGCCTTCGCTGGCGTGTAATTTGTGTCCTGTACAAGCCAATCAATATGCTTTTAACGTTATACGGTGCAAGTCTGCCCCTTCGCCGGTTTTCATAGTACAGACACGTAATTGTCACGAAAATGTAACTGTTTTTTGCGTAAAATGTGCTATAATTAACTTGGCTGAAAGGCTGACCATAACCTGGGGGCGTAAAGGTTTCGACGGGGGTGTGGAAGCCGGCTAAGCGAGCCGCAGTCGACCGGGTCTGCGTTAAAAACGGTCCGTTTAAAATAAACGCTAAAAATAACAACAACTTCGCATTTGCTGCTTAATTAGCAGCCCGCGCGTCGGCCCGGATTTACCTGTAGGTCCGGATCCCGGCGTCGATTATACAGGGAACCCACCCGAAAGCTCCCGGTATCGGGCGGATTAACGGGATAGGAGTGTGGGCGTCGTGCCGGCGGGCCGTCCATATTCCGAAACACAAACTACCGGCTGCGCTCGGAGAAAAGCTTGCGGAAATGCTTTCGGACGTGAGTTCGATTCTCACCGCCTTCACCAAAACGTAAAGCTCGTAATCTCAACGGTTACGGGCTTTTTCGTTGCGATATCAATACTTCGCGCGGTTTTGTTTGTTCCGTTCTGTTCCCGTTTGTTCCCGTCTTTTTTACTTAAAAAATGCAAAATACAAAACGAAATGCAAAACACGAAGTGAAATCCCAAAAAAAGCCTGTGATTTTTTGCAATATTAAAACCCGTTCCGGAGTCATTTTCGGGCGGGTTGTTCTCGTCTTTATTTTTTAAATATCCAACTTGAAATAAAGCGAGTGATATAGCTACCTTATTTCAAGTTGCATTGACAAATTGAAATAAACCGGCTATAATATACTTGTTATTTCAATTGGAATGGAGATGCGGATATGAATAATCGAGCAGGATCATATAGAATGAACCTTTCCGGAGAGGCGGAGTACAAATCCTTTATACCAAATCCCCTGCCGCCAAAGCCTGAGGTGGAAATGAACGATAGCATTGTTTCTTTGCTTGTAAAGGCGAACAAGACGATTTCAATACTTGAGGGCATATCCTCAAGGATTCCCGATATGGCTCTGTTTGTCTCCATGTATGTCAGGAAAGAAGCTCTGATGTCGTCTCAGATTGAAGGAACGCAGGCAACGCTTGAAGACATCTTCGACCCGATGATTGAGAAGAATACCAATAGAAATGTGGCTGATGTCGTCAATTATGTTAAAGCAACAGAATATGCGATAAAAAGATTGAATACGCTCCCACTCTGCAACAGGCTGATTAAAGAAACACATGCGGTATTAATGGAAGGCGCACGTGGACAGGAAAAGAGTCCCGGAGAGTTTAGGCGCTCTCAGAACTGGATCGGCGCTCAGGGCAGCACGTTGAAAAATGCCAGATATATTCCCCCAAATCCGGAGGATATGAATTCGGCTATGTCTGACCTCGAAAAATATATGAATAGCGAGGACGGTTTGGACTTTCTGATCAGGGCAGCGCTGATTCATTATCAATTTGAGACAATTCACCCGTTTCTTGACGGAAACGGCAGAGTCGGTCGTTTGCTGATTACTCTGTTTTTGATGGAGAAAAAAGTTCTGACAAGCCCGGCGCTTTATATTTCCTATTTCCTGAAAAAGAACCGCCTAGAATACTATGACCGGATGACCGAGGTGAGACTCAAGGGAAATTATGAACAGTGGATCAGGTTCTTCCTCATGGCTATTGACGAGTCGGCACGGGATGCTATCGCTGCAATTGATGAAATAACTGCCTTGCAAGCCAAAAACCGCGAAAAAGTAAGTGCAATGGGCAGGGCGTCGAAAAACGCACTGTTGGTATTTGAATATTTAGCGTCCAATCCGATTATTGATATTGGAAAGACGGCTGAAGCATTGGATGTTTCCTATAACACGGTTTCCGCCGCGGTGAAACGGCTTATGGATGCGGATATTCTTGTTCAAACAGAAAACGTAAACAGAAACCGCAGCTTTGCCTACAGGGATTATCTGAACATCCTACGTAAAGGAACTTGAAATTAACAGAGCAAAGAGCGAAAGGCACACTCGTCTTTAGGTTTAAAAACGGTATGGAGATTGAAGGATAAGTCTATATGTGGCGAAAGTCCGTATTCCTTGAGATTTTAGGGGGGATTACGGACTTTTTGTTTTCAAATTTCTTGATGAAGACAATGCAAAATCGTATAATATTATCAAGCGGATACGGCGATAAATTAACATTTATATCAAAGAAAAGCCGTGCGTATTGGTTTTAAATAATACAGCGGCCATGATACGTTATATTCCGGCAAAAGCTCCAAAAGATTGCGGCATTGCTTCAACAGATTCGATAGTCCGACAGTCATGAAGGATTGTGATACTTTGTTGGCGCTTTACAAAGAAATCATGAGATATTTGCCGGAACTCCGGACGCTTTCTTTAAAGCTTCGTTGTTAGCGACAATTCATGGGTAAGAACTTTTTTATTTTAAGGGAAACAGCACATGAGAGGCAAAAATACGGTGGCAAAGCTTAAGAATAAAAGGGCAAGCATCAAACGAGTTTTTTCAAATATCGCTTGGCTCTGCAAGCCCTATTGGCGAGAAAAGAAGCTCTTTTTCATTCTTTATATTCTCTTCGGGGTGACGATCACACCGATTCAGGATTTCATTTACGTCTATTTCCCTAAACAGATTGTCGATATGCTGACCCGGGGTGATGGATTCCGTAAAGTGGCAACTTACGCCCTGGGGATACTCCTGATCTCCTATATTCTGATCATCTTGCCCATTGCTTTTCAAAGGTACTTCGTGAAGTCGGGCAAGTTCGTAAATCTCAAGATTAAGCGCAGCGTCTATGAACAAGCCCTGGGGACCGATTATCGCTTTATTGACAATCCTGAATACTATGATAAATACGTCTGGGCTCTCGATGAATACGCGGAGCAGTCGAAGGCTGCCCGGGAGCAAGTGAAGCTCTTTTTTACGCTCCTCGCCTCAATCGGGGTCCTGTTTTCACTGATCGCCGCAACGGCCCCGTGGATTCTCGCCCTGGAGGCCGTGCAGCTGTTCTTTCACGCGCGCATTTATAAGTACCAGAATCCCGTGCAAGTGGCGTACAAAGACGCGCTGGTGCCCTCGAACCGCAGGCTGAACTACATCCACCGCCTTTTTTACCAGCAGCAGTACACCGGGGATTTAAAGATGAGCGAGCTCCCGCAAAAGGTCTTCAGGATGTACGATGATGCCTCGGAAGAGGGGCTCGGGATAATCAATACCTATGAAAAGAAGCTCAACCGCTACGACATCATACATGAGACCCTGCTCGCACTGACCGAGCTTATTATCATCCTCTACGTGATCTATCTTATCGCGAGCGGCAGAATCAGCGAAGTCGGCCAGTACATCGCCTTGACCCTGGCCTTCTACCGGATCGATGAAAAGCTGATCTTTTTGCTCCGGAGCTTCGCCGGGGCTCACGAGCTCTCCCTGAACGCTGAAAAGATCCGCGAGTTTTTTGCCATCGAGCCCGAGATTGAAAAGCCCGCCCCGGCAAACGCCTTGGTTCCCGCGGCGGGGTCCTTCTCGCTCAAGCTCGAGAACGTGCACTTTGCCTATCCCGATAGCGACTTCTCCCTTTCGGACATCGATCTTGAGATCCGCCCGGGCGAAAAAATCGTTATCGTTGGAGAAAACGGCGCGGGCAAATCAACCCTCATGAAATTGTTGCTCCGCCTCTACGATGTATCAGACGGGGCGGTGCGGGTCAACGGAGAAAAGATACAGGACTACGATATCCACGCCCTCAGAAAGCAAATCGGGGTCGCCTTCCAGACGTCAAACGTCTATGCCATGACCTATGCGGAAAACCTTGCCTTCTACGGCAAGCCTTCACAGGAAGCCATGGCGGAGGTGACAGAGAAGCTCGGTCTTACGACGATCTTCGAGAAGAACCGCGCGGATTTTGATCGTGAGTTGACCCGCGAATTCAGCGAAGACGGGATTATGGTTTCGGGTGGCGAAATTCAGAAGATTGCCCTTGCCCGCATCATGACCAAAGACTTCGGACTCCTGCTCCTCGACGAGCCTTCCTCGGCTCTCGACCCGATAAGCGAGGACCGCTTGATTAAAATCCTCCTCGGTGAGGCTAATAAGACCACGACCATTCTGATTTCCCATCGCCTCTCGACTGTTCGCGACGCGGACCGGATCCTCCTGATCCGGGAGGGGAAGATCGCCGAGGCAGGGACGCACGATGAACTGATGGCGTTAAAAGGAGACTATTACGAAATGTTCACAACGCAGGCGGAGCATTATGTGGCTTAAAGAGGGCCGTTTGCACCCACAGGTATCGATTTGCACCTATAGGCAAAAATTCTATCAATAATATGATTTCCTTTCCGGATAAGACAGCAGATTTTGACAGAAAGTCTGCTGCCTTTTTCGTTTGCTTTGTGTGGGTTAAAGAATCCGATTTATCAGATTTTTTATCAAGGCATCATCTTCTATTTTGCTAATGCCGAAGCTCTTTTTACCCGCGTCTTTTATTGAGGCTCCTATGTGATAAGCCTCCTGATCGTCAATGATTAAAAAGCGGTCATGAAAATCATTTCTCATTTTAACCTTTAATGTCGGGTATTGAGCGTTGAACTTCGAAATATCCTGACCCGTCAAGTCTCCCGCCCCTGAAGTTAGTATAGTAATCGAAACGCCTTTGTTTTTCTTGCACAGCAGGTTTAAGGTATTTGTGTCAACATAATTATCAATCAATACAAGTTTATTTTTGGCTCTTCTGATGATATCCACAATGAGGCTAAACGCATCATAAATTTGGCCATCGAAAAAAATGTGCTGCTTTTTCTCTGTGTTGGCGGCAATATAATCAAACACTTGCTCTAATTTTTTATCGTTTTCAAGTTGCTTAAGTTCTAATCTATCAAGTCGTGAAAAAAGTTCTTGATTGGAAACAATAAATTGGCGCATTGCGACAAACGCTCGCATAATATTAATGCTTACCCTTGTTGCCGTATCACTTTTCAGTACTGATGAAAGCATCGCTATTCCTTGCTCAGTAAAGACAAAAGGCATATATCTTCTACCGCCTGACGCGGATTCAATATTTGAGGTGACTTTTTGGCACCTCAAAATCTCATACTCGTCTTTTGTTAACTGAAAGCAAAAATCCTCCGGAAAACGATCGATATTCCTTCCCCTTTGTCTATTCAGATATTTGGTTTCAACCTGATACAATTCGGCCAGATCGCTGTCAATCATAACTTGCTTACCTCTAAAGGTGTAAATCATATTCTGTATTTTTGTGTCGATTGTGTCGGCAAGCGAATTATTTTTCGTCATGTGTTTATCCCTTTCTTGTCTGCTAAACATAAAAGCAATCAGGAATATTATAACATAATTGTTATATAGTTACAATAACTTGCTCTAGCTTAAGAACGAGATGTAGTGTGAAGAATAATTTTGCATCTTTCGCATATAATAAAAGTCTGTAATTCCTTGAGATTTTAGGGGGGGGATTACGGACTTTTTGTTTTCAAATTTCTTGATGAGGACAATGCAAAATCGTATAATATTATCAAGCGGATACGGCGATAAATTAAAATTTTAAGGAGGCATAGCGAATGAAAGTTATACATATGATTGAAGATTATCGAAAGTTGAGTTCTAAAAGCCGAAATAGTGCTGAAACTAATGTTTTTGAATTATATAAAAATTACACAAAAAAATATGCACCGCTTTTCAATTCGGTATTTAATCAACTATACCACGCTCCTATAGAAGCGCTGCAAAAATACATTGACGAAACAAATTTTGAAGATTTACTCCACAAAGCTGAAGAAAATTATAACAACGGCATTTGCGATTATATTATCTCGGTCGCGAAAGAATCAGCAAAGAAAATGAATGTAAATTTTGAATTCGAACTCATGCTGGGTTTGGAATTAGGAAATATTGGCGGCTGCTCGCTGCCTTTGGAAAACAACGTTTCTTATGTCTATATCGGCATAGACCGCCACGTCACGGAAGAAATTGTCGATATATTAATCCCGCATGAAATGTACCATATGATTCGCATTAAATCCGCGCCGCCTGCAAATCCGGAAACGCTTCTATCAAGAGCGATAGAAGAAGGGCTTGCTTCCTATGCCCCCATGTGGATATACAATATGGAATGGAGCATCGACAATATAGCCGAAATCCTCGGCGTTAAACCTCAGCAAGCCGCATTTCTCATGGAAAATACCGAGCAAATTATAAAAACCATATTTCAGGAAGGCAAAGAAATCCTGTCACCTGAAATCATGAAAAAATATTTTTCAATAGTAGACCCTAACGCAGAGCTCATACTGCCGGGATATTATTTCGGTCTATATCTTACGCATAAAAGTATCCAGGCCGGTACAGATTTTAACCATTTTGCATCTCTGCCTGCCGGCGAAATAATTAATCTATGGCAGGAAGTTTTACAAAATCAACCCTCACCACCGTTGTTTGGAGGAAAATGACTATAACAAATCGCGCAATCAAATAATGCTTGCCGGATTCAATCAGCGTTTTTTCTCCAATAGTGCCCCCAGCACTCGGTGATGATTTTGCGGGCGGCGAATGTCGAAGCAAGTGACGAATCTAAAGACGGGGCCACCTCAACGACGTCGAAGCCTATTATGGGCAAAGCGAATACTCCCCTTAAAAAATCTAAAAGCTGTCTGGGCGACAGGCCCCCGAACTGAGGAGTTCCCGTGCCTCCCGCGTAACCGGGGTCCAGGCAATCTATATCGAGGGTAATGTAAACACAGTCGTATTTGCTCATGTGGTTCACCACTCTCTTTACAGCCTCCCGCACGCCGATGGCGCTGAACTCCCTCGCGTTTATAACATGGACGGGATTGTTCCTGCGAAATTCCACCTCGTCCATTTCTATGGAACGAATCCCCACAAAGTATATTCCGTCGCTTCCGTCGACCGAAGCAAGCTCGGTGGCTCTCCTTGCCGGACAAGCATGGGACAGACGGTTTCCGTCCAAAGAATCGCAGAGGTCGAAATGTGCGTCTATATGAATGATTCCGAACTTTTTCCCCAGACCTTTGTCGAGCCCGCGGTAAATCGGAATGGAAACCGAATGGTCGCCGCCCAGCATGGTGAAGAACTTTCCCGCCTTTGCAATCCGCTCTACCTGCTCTTCAACTTCGGCAAAGAGCAGTTCCTGGTCGTCTCCTTCAAAATCTCCGATATCGACCACTTTCAGGTCGTCAAAAACTTCGAAATCCTCCGTCGTCGGCGTCACGAAAACGCTGTATTCCCTTATCGATCTCGGGCCGTCCGCCGAACCTTTTCGCACGGATGCGGCGGCGTCGAAAGCCATGCCGAAGACCACTATGTCCGCGTCCTCAATTCTTGCGTCGGGCTTATTCAAACCCGCCCATAATGCAGTATCTTTTATCATTTCTTTTGTGGTTTTCATGATCAAATCCTCCAAATTTCCTTTACTATCTGATGAATTTAAGTATACCACGTTCGAACGAATCAGAGCAATCTGTAAACAATCTGACGTTTGCCCGTCACAATCCGTTGTTGACGAATATCTTTTCTGGTATACTGAAAATGCTTATTGATTATGACAGTCAATGTTGTTTGCAAGTTAAACGAAAGGGTGGTGCATCTATGATTATTACAACAACCAACAGTATCGAAGGCAGAACGGTTATAGAGTATAAAGGCATTGTGTTCGGAGAAGTGGTAAGCGGCGTTAATTTCTTCAAAGACATAGGCGCGAGCATAAGGAATCTGGTAGGCGGAAGAAGCGCCGGATACGAAGAAGAATTAATGCAGGCCAGAGGAAATGCTTTATACGAAATGCAGAATCGGGCCATGCAAATAGGAGCAAATGCGGTTATCGGAGTCAAAATGGATTATGAGGTTCTGGGCGCGGATAACGGTATGCTCATGGTTACATGCAGCGGAACAGCGGTTGTGGTGAACTAAAAAAGATTAGAACAGATTCGACAATATGTGTAACTCAACTCTTTGATGATGAAAAAACACAAAGCAAGCCGCCCCGGAGCCGTTTCCGAGGCGGTTTTTTCTTGTTTTTGAGCTTGCTCTAGAATTTTCCCGGTTTTAACTGTCTTTCTATTAAAGATAAGGTGGCGGATTTTAATAAAAAGTCTGCTACCTTTTTCATGTAAACATGATAAAATATTTAGGTAGCAAAATCCTTGAAGGGAGAACACGCGATGCAGGTCAAAATGAATTACAAGCTGGGGATGACAAGCGCCTTAGCGTGCGCATTTATATGGGGAGTATTGCCTCTGTACTGGAAAGCGCTCATTCCGATAAGTTCCGGCGTAATTATATTTTACAGGATACTGCTGGTAAGCATAGTTTGTTTTCTTTCTTCGCTTAAAAAGTACGGGGCAAAGGCGACATTCGAGCCTGCGCGGGACAAGCGCTGCGCCTTAAAGCTCATACTTGCCGGCGTTATTATCACTCTCAACTGGAGCACATATATCTGGGCGGTCAATGCCGGTCATATAATACAGACCAGCATAGGCTACTACATGGAGCCGCTCATAGTCAGCCTTTTCGGAATTATTCTTTTCAAAGAGGAGTTTACAAAATACAGAAAGATAAGTTTTGCCTTAGCGGCTGTGGCTGTCGGTATTTTGATAGTTCACTTCGGAAGAATTCCCGCAGTGTCCATCATTTTAGCCGTAAGTTTTGCTTGCTATGCGGCCCTGAAAAAGAGTCTGGGCACTCCTCCCATGATCAGTCTCTTTTGGGAAACCGTCTTTCTTGCTCCCTTTGCCTTGGGCGTTATAGTTTGGCTGGAATGTACCGGCAAGGGAGCCCTTGCGGTAAGTCAGCCGTATCAATACTTTCTTTTGCTGCTTGCGGGGGTTGCAACCGCCATACCTTTGGGTCTTTTTGCCGTCGCGGCAAACAATCTTCCGCTGATAACACTGGGGCTTACCGAATACATATCCCCGTCCATCAGCCTTCTTCTGGGGATTTTCATGTTCAAAGAGCCCTTCGATATATATCAGTTTGCGACGTTCTTCATCATATGGATAGGGCTTGCCGTTTTTACGGTCGGAGAGATAAAGCTTGTGAAAGCTGAAGAAGAGTAAAATCCTTTAAGACGATAATTCGGGTGTCGGGTATTTTATTTGCGACGGTTTAAAACCCGAAGTTCCTCATCGGTTATTTCGCCCTTGGCCACTATGTTAGTCGGCCCTGTAAGATGGAGGTTTTCAATATTTTTGCCGTCCGATTCGACGTCTACTATCAGTCTGCCTCCTTCCGTATCCACCCGGACAGCTTTTCCCGACACCTTGCCGAGCAGCGTAAGAGCCGTAACGACGGCGCCCGTTCCCGTCCCGCACGAATACGTGAAGCCTTCGACTCCTCTTTCCCACGTGCGTTCGAAAAGCAGGTCTTCTCCCAATATGTCGTAAAAGTTTATGTTCGCGCCCTTGGGGAATGCCTCGTAATAACGCAGTTCTCTGCCAAGCTCGAACAGTTCTTCTTTGGATATTTCTTTAAGATTCTTTATCGGAACCGCGGCATGAGGAAGCCCGGGATTGCCTAGTTCGACATAGGAGTATTCTATTTTTTTGCCGCATATATCCGCTATTCCTTCGAGTTCTATCTTGGACGGATTGTTAAGCTTTACGCGATAAGTTTGTTCGTCTATGCGTTTTCCCGTAACCGGACCGGCGGTGGTTTCAACTTTTTGTATCTCTCCGGCGAGGCCGTTCTCGTAGCCGTACCTGCATATGCATCTCGCTCCGTTGCCGCACATTTCACCCATGGAGCCGTCCGAATTATAAAACAGCATCCGATAGTCTCCACCCTCCATAGGTTTTTCGACAATCATAAGGCCGTCCGCGCCCACCGACATACGCCTTTTGCAGATTAGCCTCGCAATATCCGGCCGGCTTTCCTCCGGAATCTCTTGGTCGATACTGTTTATCACTATGAAGTCGTTCCCGGCTCCGTTCATCTTCCAAAACTTCAAGGCAGATTCCTCCCCTTTGCGGCCAAACTATTACCTGTCGTTCAGAACTTAATTTTAACAATACATATGGGGAAGATTGTCGTTTAATACTCGCTAATCGTTTTTCGTCAATAAACTGCTCTTGCTCTGCCCCCACTCGCAGATGCGCACTATGCAGGCGTCGGCGGCCTCGGAGTCCCGCCTCTCTATATGATCCACAAGCTCATTCAGCTTTTCGGCCCGTTCCTCGCGTGAAAGCTGCTCGACGAGCGCTCCCGTGAGAGACACATATACCGGACGGTATGCCTGTATGTTCAACGGATATATCAGGTTTTTGGAGGCCAAAGCCAGCGTGTGATAAAATTCGTGCACGGCTTCGCCGAGCGATGCGATGTCGTCTGCCGTGGACACGGCATCCACACAGGCCCGCAGCTCCGCGATATCCTCATCCGTGCGTCTTTGCGCGGCCAGCGCGGCTATGTGTCGCTCTATGCAAGATCGCACTTCGTAAAGCGAATCCAGCATTTCCGCGTCGAATTTGCCCTCGTTGTATTCCAGTATATATTCTAATGTGTCCATGGTGCCGTAGCGGCGGAAGTCGGCGACAAAGACGCCTTTCCGCGGCACCACTTCCAAAAATCCGCAGCGCGCCAGTTCCTTTATGCCGCCGTTCACCACGGCGCGGCTTACGCCCATCTTTCCGCACAGCTCCCGTTCGGGCGGCAGACGGTCTCCCGCCTTAAGGCGTCCGGAGATAATCATATCGCTCATTTCCCCCACAAACAGACTTTTAAGGGAGGGAGACACTAATTTCTTGAAATTCAAATCCACATCCTCGCTTCACAATAATATCGGCATTATATCTTTTTTTTTTGCGGCGTTCAAGCTATTGACGCAGTGAGCAATATACTTTAATATGGATGTGGTATGTGGTATAGCCACAAAACATAAGTTACACTACACGTTAACGGAAAAGAATAGTTGAGAAGGAGGGAGCAGTGTGAAAGGTTGGAAACGCTATTTGCCCGCGTATGACGTAATCGTCGTAGGAGCGGGCTTGGGTGGCCTTAGCTCGACGCTCAAGCTTTCGCACGAGGGCGCTTCGGTTTTGCTGCTTGAGCGGCACAACATGACGGGCGGCTGTGCGACGAGCTTTGTGCGAGGCAGGTACGAGTTTGAGGCTTCCCTGCACGAACTGTGCGAATGCGGCGACGGCAAGGATGGACGCACCTACGGAGGAGTGCGCAAGTTTTTCGACAGCGTGGGTCTATACCCCGAGTATGTGATGGTGCCGGAGGCCTTTCGCGTGTCCATGTCGAAGCTTGGCTTGGACTTTAAGATGCCCTTCGGCATAGAGAACGCGATTGCCGCCATAGACGCGGCGGATCCCGGGTCGGGTCCGAAGGTGCGCGAGTACTTCAGGCTCTTGCAGGAGGTATACGAGGCGCTTCTCTACATAAACGAGTGTGACGGTTCGCCCGACCCAAAGGTGATGACGACAAAGTATTCCTCGTTTTTGCGCACCGCGTCGTACAGCGTGTACGAAATAAACGAGTATTTCAAGTTCTCGGAAATAACCCGCCACATCATGAACACCTATTACGGCTATGTGACGCGCAGCCTCAAGGACTTGAGCTTTACCGTATGGGCGCTGATGATTTACCTTTATATCAATGACGGCGCGCATATAATCAACAGCACCTCCCACGCGCTGGCGGTGGATATGGAAAGGCGTGCCCGCGAGCTTGGCGCCCAGGTTGAGACCAATGTTGAAGTAAGCCGCCTCATCGTGGAAAACGGAGCGGTTTGCGGCGTCGTTACCGCGGACGGCGACGAGATACGCGCAAAGCGCGTGCTCTGCAATCTTTCGCCCAACTTAGTGTATACGCGCATGATGGACAAAAAGGATGTTCCTCTGCAGGCGCTCAAGCTGACCGGAGCCAGAAGGCTCGGAGCCTCGATATTCAGCGCGTATTTAGGACTTAACGCACTGCCCGAGGACATTGGCATAGATACCTATGAATATTTCATCACGGAAGATATGGATGTGGAACGCGTATATGAGATGTCGAAGAAGTGGCAGGTCACGACAAAGACCTCCGCAACCTGCCCGGATATCGCCATACCCGGTCTGACGGGTCCGGACAGATGTCAGCTCAACTTCACCTGCCTTTACGCGCCGGATGCCATGCTCGGGCATTTGGACCCCAAGACCTATCTTCAGAACAAGGAAGCTTTTGTATCGAAACTGATAGATATATACGAAAAGACGACCGGCGCGCGCATAAGGGAGCATATTGAGGAGATAGCGATAGCCACTCCCGCGACCTTCGTGCGCTACGAGAACACGCCCAAGGGCAATATTTACGGCTATCAGCTGAGTCCGGTCGACGGCATTGTCCCGCGCACACTTGCCATACAGGAAGAGCAGTATATGCCCGGTTTGGACTTTGTGGGCGGATACGGACGCAGGGCGCACGGCTTCTCATGCAGCATAATCAACGGCTATGATACCGCCTGCGATTCGCTCAAAAAGATTGGGAGGTAATGAAAATGGGTAAAAAGGTAAAATTTCGCGTACGCGGCTTTCTGCCGGATCTTCTGAGCTGGTTCACCCTTCCCAAGAAGCGCAGGGCCTGGATAGAGAGCGGAAACCCGGAGCTCGACACCAAAGACCCCATCGCGGATCTGGCGAAAAAGCTTCACCCCGGGCTTACGGAGGCCGAGATAATAGAGATACGTCAGGAGTCTCCGTCCTCGCGCAGCTTCGTGCTTAAACCGATGCAAGGGCAGACGCCTCCCCTGCATTATGCCGGGCAGTATATGTGCGTATATCTGACAATAGAGGGTCGCACGGCTTGCCGTCCCTATGCGATATCCTCCGCGCCGGCGGATTCCGAAAAGGGGATTATACAGTTCACGCTCAAGAAAAAGGACGGCGGCTTTGTCAGCGAACATCTTTGGAACAATGTGAAGGTCGGGGACATAATTAAATATGACGCACCGCTGGGCGAACTGTACTACAGCGCGCTTCGCGACGCTTCGCACGTCATAGGCGTGGCGGGAGGCAGCGGCATAACCGTGTTCCGGTCCATAATACTCGATATGCCGCTTTCCGGAAGACCGCAAAAGCTTACGCTGCTCTACGGTTCCAGAACGGAAGACGATATAGTGTTCAAGGAGGAGCTTGACGCGCTTGCCGCGCAGAGCGACAACATCGAGGTCATACACATCCTGAGCGAGGCGGGCGACGCCTGGCAGGGCGAGCGCGGCTTTATCGGCGCGGAGCTGATAAAGCGCCTGGTACCCGACTATGCGG
>Ga0116183_1003501_pt1 | contig 15964 bp, 11 predicted proteins | sample AD_UKC078_MetaG_FD_89753 | JGI IMG/M metagenome (GOLD analysis project Ga0116183, IMG submission 89753) | Active sludge microbial communities of municipal wastewater-treating anaerobic digesters from USA - AD_UKC078_MetaG | ecosystem: Engineered > Bioreactor > Anaerobic > Digestate | place: USA... | reverse complement strand
TTTCGTCAGCATTGACAATGATGTAATCGTACAAGCCGCTCAGCTTTCTGAGTATTTCGCAGAAATAAATTACCTCAAGCCCTTTTTTGTCGTACTCGTAGTCATATACATACAAATCTACAAGCCCGTCGGTATAAATGTTCACAGACCTGTAAAAATCCCTGGATATGGAAAAATCCTTCAAATTGCCGGTGTTGAGAAAGCTATGCTTTGGGAAATAGTTGATAAGCTTATTATTTCTGGTTATATCTATAAGTGCCAGCTTCTGGCCGTTCTGCCTGAAGCTTTCGCTGAGGGACGCTATAATTGAGGTTTTGCCGGTATTGCCGGGCCCTACGAAATATATTATGTTTTCTTCCTGTTCAACGGGCACTTCAGGGCTGTCATCAATAAACTCAAGAGTAATGAATTTGTGCTTTTCAAGCTTTTCCAAAAATGCTACATGCTTCGGCATGCTGCTTCCGGACATGCTGTTGTCCAATATATATGCAGCCCTGATGGTAACATCCTGGGGAATCAAATAACTGAACAGGTCATATATGATTTCTTCTATTGTTTCATCGGAATAACTGATGATTATATCATAATGACTGGCCGGGGTTATCTTGGGTATGTCTTCCTTATCCAAACAATTGCAGATGGATATGCTTTCTTCGACATGATCTGAGGCATAACGGGTAAGGTAAGAATTAGAGGATGAACCTGTGGAAATGATGCATCGATGCACCTTTAAAGCATTTTTATTACTTACGTTCTCCACTCTATCCCCCCCTTTGATAAAGCTGTACACACCTTGAAATTAACACAAAATGGGTATTTTTTCAACATAATCAAACAAATTAGGACTAAAGTCCTATATGATGCTGGGAAGATATGGAGTATCGTATATTATAGAGTAGTTGTATACATTTTTAATATTGAAGGAGGTCTTTTAATGGAGTCTCGAGTTAAAATTTATGCAGATGGTGGAAATCGATTGACGAAAATTATGGAGGAATCCAGAAAGCCTTTTGATTTTCCAACTATTATATCTGAGCCGGAGAAAGAATTGAATTATGGATTGAACTTTGACTTCGACCTTTCAGACTGGAATAACGATGCCGCAAAACTCGATATTAACAATATGTTTGTTGAAATCATCAAAGATGGCGTATCAATGGGCAAGATGCTGGTCGGTAAGGCCGCCGAAGAAAAAGGACTTTTAATAAGGGATAGAAACAGATACCAGGAAAAGGCAGCAGATGATGTGATAATGTTCTGCACAATTGCGGGCATTGCATATAATCTGGCTAAATACAACAAGAACTATCAAAAAATAGACCTTACAGTCAACCAGCCTCTTATCGAGTATGCAAGAAATAAAGAAGCATCTGCAAACAAATATACAGAGAACCTTATGGGCAACATGAAGGTATTATTCTTTAATATATTCAACCCTTCCCAGGTAATATACGAAGTAATATTCGACATTGAAAAGGTTGTATTGTGCCCCGAAGGAATAGCAGCATTCTTCCAGTATGCGGTCAATGAAGACGGAAGCCTGAAGGAAGAATTCAAGGAAGATATGAAGACAATAGTCTGGGACATTGGTTCCGGCCAGATAAATGTAGCTGCATTTGACGGCTTCAAGGTAGCGGGGGTCAACACCTTTGAAAAAGGTATGTTCGACTGCTACGAAAAAATCTCCCTCATTCTGTACAATAACTTCAGGGACAAGCTGGACAGAAAGCCATACAGTTACGAAGTAGACAACATGATAAGATTCAACAACTCGGTGCTTAAGGGTAAAAAGGGAGAAGATATTGATTTCAACAACATAGTTAAAAATGTATTTGATGTTTTTGCATATGATCTCAGCAAGGATATAAGAGAATTTTCCAAAATTAAGTTTATGGGTGCCTGTGACAGTGTAATATTTGCCGGCGGCGGGAGCAAGATACTTTTCGATTATCTCAGCAAGTATCTCAGCAATGATTATATTTGTGTAAAGAGCAACATCGGAGAGTATGACAACGTGGTAGGAAGCATGTATTACAGGATGTACAAGGATGTAAGGTCAAGTATTGAAGGGTAGGTGCCGGCTTTTTGATTATTAAACTGTTGGAACAACCAATTGTAGCAATTCATGAGGCGGAAATCACAGGTACGGTTGATGGAGTGATAATCAAAGGCAGCAAGGTCAACTGCATATATCACGGCAATATGGAGGATCATTTTGTCATTCCGATTGAAAGAGCAATTATCGGCAGCGATGCCGTCATGATTCCCGATGTGGCGCTCATGACCATGGCTTCAAAGAATGTAAAGCCTCTCAGGTCGATGATAAATGTATACAATCTCAAGGGAAAGCGTCTGGGATATCTGCAGGGAATTGAGGTAGACGAACAATTTGTTGCCCGGTACATATACACAGAGGAATACAGGATTGAAATGTCGAAGGCAGTGAGCTATGACAGCGTCCTCATCGTAGACATAGAAGAAGCGGACCTTGAAGCAATTGAAGAAAAGCAAGACGTTCTGGAGGATACTGAAAATGAAGAAGCTGAGGTTGCCGGAGCTTCCGGGGGTAACTCAGCAGAAAGTACAGAAGCAGCAGTATCCATGGAGATAGGGCCGGAAATCAATTGGGAGGCTGAGGACTACAAGCCGGAGGAGAAGAGTGCCGAAAGCTCGGAACTAAGCCTGGTAAAGCCCGTACACCATGAAGAGGACAAAAAAGAGATTCCCTATGTAGAGGCCAAATATGCATACCTGTGCGGCAAACAGCTTCTTGAAGGCATAGATATTGATGATACCTTCTACAAGAAAGGAACAATAATCGATGCTGACCTGATAAAGCATGCAATCAGCAGCAATGCAATCGTAAAGGTAATAGTAAACGCAGAGGAATAGGAAGAAGGCGAGAAATCGCCTTCTTTTTTAGTGCAGTTTGCAGCAAATATTACATAAAGTCGTTTGAAAAAATGTATGATATTCACAAAAGTCCTTTGATTTTTGTGAATTGTTATGTTTAAACATAATCCGAAGCAGGCTTTTCACACCTTAATGTCTGATTACAGAAAGGAATCCTGGTTAACCAATGTACCTCTTTATGCGATTAATATATTGATGGAGCTGTTGTAGCGGGATGGTAAGGTGTAGGATAATTAATTAATACAATCAATATGTTTGGAAGTCTGAAAATACACAGCGAAAGCGCCATTTTTAGACTTTTTATTCTATAATATACAATTTTTAGTATTACATTGATATACAGTAATGGAAAGTATATAATTAAAAGTAAATATGAGGAGAAAAGTCTATATGGAATATTATGCACATACAGAAGATAAAAGAGGAATATGGGAACCTGTAATAAAACACTTGAATGAAGTTGCACAGCTCTCTAAAGTGTTTTCTTCAGCTTGGAATGCAGAAATTGAAGGAGAAACAGTGGGGTTGATGCATGATTTGGGCAAATATAGTGAATTATTTCAAAAAGTATTAAAAAGAGAAGAATATCATGTGGATCATGCAACTCCCGGAGCATTGGCTGCACTAAAAAAGTATAAAGAAAACGGAATGGCAGTTGCAATGGCTATTCAGGGACACCATGATGGATTGCAACGGGGAAATCATAGGGACTTTCAGACAAGCGTTCAAATGAGGACTGAAGTTTCGAAACTAGGTAAGAAATATTCTTGTAGAAATGATAGCCAGTTATTAGATCGATTCTATGCTGATGGCGGCTCTTTGATTGAAAGTTTTAAAAGTGATTTTCCTGAGGAGTATATAAATAAACGGTATATTTCAGCAATGTTATATGTAAGAATGTTATTTTCTGCTTTAGTAGACGCAGATTTTCTAGCAACAGAGGCTCATTTTAGTCGTATAGGTGAGAATCTAATATTTCGAAAGCAAGGTGTCAGTTTGAACCCTCGGATTGCACTTGACAAACTTTTTGATTATAAAAACTATTTAGAGAAAAATTCTAATGCAAATATTAGTATCAATACACTTCGTAATGAACTTTTCAATTCCTGTATAAGTGCAGGTGGAAATGCCAAAGGCTTATATACACTAACAGCACCTACAGGGTCAGGGAAAACGCTTGCAATGCTGGCATTTGCGTTAAAACATGCACTAACACATAAACTAAGAAGAATTATTATTGTACTTCCTTTTCTCAATATAATAGAACAATCTGCTAAAGTATATAATGATATATTAGGCAGTTTATCTGATGGAGATTTCGTACTTGAAGATCATAGTCTTGTTGAATGGCCAGAAGGCGAGCAAATGAGACTTCTAGCAGAAAACTGGGATGCTCCAGTTGTTGTAACAACTACAGTCAGATTTTTCGAAAGTCTTTTTTCCAATCGCCCTTCAGCATGTAGAAGACTTCATAATATCTCGAAATCGGTAATAATGTTTGATGAAGCCCAGACGATACCTCCGAGTTTAGTCATTCCAACTCTTTCAGCTTTATCAGAGATTTGTTGGAGATATGGAAGCACGGTTGTTTTTTCTACAGCTACACAGCCTGCTTATGAGTTCTTTGACGATAACGTTAGGAAATATTCTATAAAAGGCTGGAAACCAAGTGAAATAGTAACTGATAGACTAAACCTATTTGGAAAGTCAAAGAGGGTAGAGGTTAATTGGAAAAAAGAAAGATATACATGGGACAAGCTTGCAGATGCAATTAATAAGGATACGCAATCTTTAACTATTGTAAATCTCAGAAGGCATGCAAAGGAACTCTATAAAAAGGTATATGAAGAAGCTAATTTGTATTTTGGTAAAGAAGCAAGCAACATTATTTTTCATTTGTCTACCGATATGTGCCCTACACATCGGCTTGATGTCTTGAATAAAGTAAAGCAAAGGCTCAAAGATGATATGCCCTGCTATCTTATTTCAACACAATGTGTAGAAGCAGGAGTTGATATTGATTTACCAGTCGTTTGGAGGGCTTTGGCTCCACTAGAGGCTATTATACAAGCAGCAGGGCGATGTAATAGAAATGGAAGAAAAAAGGCGGGCATAGTGCATATTTTTTTACCGTCGATTGAAGAAGAACTTTATCCTACAAATGACTATCATTATGGGGCTATTGTAGTAAAACAAATGCTCGAAGAAGGTGATATTGATTTTTATGATACAGATACCATAAGGAAATACTATCAAAGATATTTTGAAATAGCTCGTCTTAGTCAAAAGGAAGATAAACTCCAAAGGGCTATAACAGCTGTTGATTTTCCAGAGGTTGCACGATATTACCGGTGGATACCTCCTATTGCGACAAATGTATTAGTACCTTATCAGCCTGAGATTGAAGTATTTGAAGCATTGTGCAAAGAAGCAAGGAAAGGAGATATTACAAGGGAATGGCTTAGCAAGGCAAGAAGATTATCTGTAGGAGTTATATTAAACAAGAATAGTAATATTTCAGACTACTTGGAAGAGGTAAGGGACAAAAGGGGAGATCCTACGGGGTGGTATATATTGGTGAATTCCAAAGCATATACAATTAACACTGGTATTGATATTTCTGAAGCAAAACCAGAAGAATTCTATGTAACGTAAGGAGGTGAGGAAGGATGAGAGATATTGTTATTGAAGCATGGGGTGACTTGGCATGTTTTACAAGACCAGAGTCAAAAGTTGAAAGATTTTCTTACCCTGTGATTACCCCTTCAGCTGCGCGGGGTTTACTTGACGCGATATATGCTAAACCGGTGGAATTTTGCTGGAGAATTGACAGGATCGAAGTACTAAATCCAATACGATTTATTTCTCTCAGGAGAAATGAAGTAAAAGAAAAAATCAGCGAAAATGTTGTACTAAAGGCGATTAAAGGAGGAGATGGGCCTCTTATTATTGCAGATGCAACAAAGGAAATGGTCGGAAATGATAAAGAAGGTAGAACTCAAAGGCAGACAATGGCATTAAAGGATGTACGATATAGAATATTTGCTCATATCGAACCGAGGCCGGAATTTGAAGCAAAACTAAAAGGATTTGAGGAACAAGCGCTGAGACGTATAGAAGGAGGGAAGTGCTTCTATCAGCCCTTTTTTGGCTGCAGGGAGTTTGTTGCTTACTTTGAGCCATCCCAAATGCAGAAACTCCCTATAAGTGAAAGTATTGATATTGGATGGATGGTCTATGATGTTTTTGACTTGGACAAGATAATAATTGACGAAGCTCAACCTTATATAAGTCTTTTTAGGGCAGAACTAGTAGAAGGTGTTATGAAAATACCCGATTGGAGAAGTGAAGATGTAAAAAAACCAAATACAAGGAGGTGATTATGTGCTTAATGAACTTGCAAGTTATGCTAAGAAATATGAAATACCGACAATGCCAGGGTTTAAGGCAAAAAAGGCTCAATGGGTAATTCAACTAAGTGAAAAAGGAAAGTTTATTGATATATTGGAGGATGAGCGCACTTATGTGGTATGCCCACATCTTGAGCAGAATGAGCTTATTGCAGGCGGCATTTCTCGAAGCCATTTTCTGCTTGATACTTTGTCAATTGTATTGGATATTGATACTGACAGAAAGGGAAGATTAAAGCATGAATTTTTTATTAAGCTTTTAGATGAAGCTTCTGAATATGAACCGCTATTAAAGCATTGTGCAGACTTTCTGAGGGATGAGTTTTCACTTAACAGCGCAAGGCAAAGAGTAAAGACACTAAAAGCAAAAGCTACGAACTATGTAACCTTCCGTATTGGAAGTATTAATGTTGTGGATCTTGTAAGCTGGCATGATTGGTGGAATAATTTTAGATCTTCCATAAGAGAGAAGGAAAATAACCCACCTATGTTGTGCCTGCTTAGCGGCAATGTAGTTGAACCTGTATCGAACCATTTCAAAATAACTGGATTGACTTCAGTTGGGGGACAAGCCAGTGGTACTGTACTTATAGGGTTTGATAAAGATTCTTATACTTCCTATGGACTTACACAGTCATTGAATGCAGCATGTTCTGAAGAGTCTGCAGCATTATATAGAAATGCCCTTGACAATCTCATCGAGAAAGCACCTAGACCGTTGGCAGGTACTATGTTTTTGCATTGGTATAAAGAACCTATCGAGGATAAGGATGATATTTTATTATTTGAAGGAATTGATATGGATGAAATTGAGGAGACCAGTTCAAGGATAAGAGTTGAAAAATTATTAAGAGCAATACATGAAGGAGAAAGACCTGAACTGATTAGGAATAAATATTACATCCTCCAATTGTCTGCATCGGGTGGTCGTATCATGGTACGTGATTGGGTTTGCGGAGATTTTTCTGACCTTGTAACAAAGATAAACAAATGGTTTGATGACTTATCCATTGTAAACCCAGACGGTAAAGGCTTAGCCGGAGATTTTAAACTATCTGCAGCCTTTTTACGAATGGTCGATTATAGACCAGGGGAGGAAATAAGAAAAACTTTTGCTCGTATTGATCATGAATTATCACCTATTTTCCCAAGAATGTGGCGCAGCATATTGGAAGGAAGTCCATTAATGTCCCTGATAGCAGATAAAGCATTGCATTATATAAAGTCAAAACTTTTTAATTCAGAAAATGATACAAATCTGGACCGGGTTGCCTGTGCACTTCTAAAAGCCTGGCTTATCCGGGAAGAGGAAAGGAGAGGAGGTAAGAGCAGTATGCAAACGGGGCTGAATGAAAATCATACATCTTCTGCTTATCATGCAGGAAGAATGATGGCAGTGCTCGGTGACTTGCAGCAATGTGCACTTGGTGATGTAGGATCAGGTGTTGTTCAGCGGTATTATGCTGCTGTAAGTGCAACTCCGGCACTTGTTCTTGGAAGGCTTATAAGAATGGCTCAATTTCATTTAAACAAGATTGAGAGCAAGGGATTAGCAAATTGGTATGAAAAACTAATGGCTTCTATTGCAGAAAAGATGGGTGATAGCATACCGACAACAATGACGTTGGAGGAGCAGGCACTATTTGCACTGGGATACTATCAGCAAAAAGCTGCCATGATGGCAGGAAAACAAAATACTAATACAAATTCCAATTCTTGAGAGGAGGATAATCATGTCAATTAAGAATCGTTATGAATTCCTTTATTTTGTTGAGTGTATTAATGGTAATCCAAACGGGGATCCTGATTCTGGTAATTTTCCGCGCATAGATCCTCAGGATATGCATGGACTTATTTCCGATGTGGCAGTTAAGAGGAGGATTAGGAATTATATACAAATATCAAAAGGAAATGTTTCACCCTATGGTATTGTTGTGCAGCAATCTACGAATATAAATAAGTTTATTGCCCAGGCACATGAACAAGCAAAGAATGATAGCAAAGCTGGTACGAAAGACAAGGTAGGAGCGGCAAGAAGATGGCTTTGCGAGAATTATTACGATGTAAGAACTTTTGGAGGTGTACTTTCAACAGGAGCAAATGCAGGTCAGGTTCGAGGACCTATTCAATTAGCTTTTCCGCGTTCCATCGATCCTGTAGTGCCTATGGATATTTCGATAACTAGAATGGCTGTTGCAAAGAATATAAAGGATGTAAATACTTTTGAACAATATGAAAAATGGGAAAGTGAGCAACCAGAGGATGAATTGCGCACTATGGGAAGGAAGCAGCTTATACCTTATGGCCTTTATGAAGGACGGGGATTTATTAGTGCAAATCTTTCTGAAGACACAGGTTTTTCGGAAGAAGATCTGATATTATTCTGGGAAGCCATTCTCAACATGTATGAGCATGACCATTCGGCCAGCAAGGGGCAAATGTCAACTTTACATCCTTTAATTATTTTCCGCCATGTAGGTACCGATTCGGATGAAGAGCAACGGGAAAGGCAGGCAAAATTGGGGTGCGCACCTGCACATAAACTTTTTGAATTGGTAAAGATTCGAAAAAAGCCTGAAGTATCAGTTGCAAGAAGTTATAAAGATTATGTATTGAAAGTTTCTATGAGTAAAGCACCTAAGGGTGTTGAAATTGGCTTTGCAATACCTGCATATAATGGAGTGAAAATTATATGGAACAATATACCTGAAGAATTGGATTGGGTGACAGCGGAATGAGTTATTCGGAAGAGGATTTAATTCCGATTTCATATCTTTCTCAATACTATTACTGTCATCGTCGCGCAGGCCTCTTGCTTTTAGAGGAACAGTGGAATGACAATGTCCATACAGCAGAAGGCTCAGTTATGCATGAGAGAGTGCATGCTGGGGGAGATGAATCAAGAGGCGACATAATTATAACAAGGAGCTTATATCTTCGTTCTTTTGAGCTCGGGCTCTCAGGTATTGCTGATGTTATAGAGTTTCACGCTTCTAGCGAAGGGTTTGAATTTCCTTGGATGAAAGGAAGATGGTGTGCATATCCTGTTGAATATAAACATGGTGAAAAAAGAGATGAACTTGAATACGAAGTGCAGCTCTGTGCACAAGCAATTTGTCTTGAAGAAATGGCTAATTGTAAAGTTCAATTTGGTTACATATATTACGGATCTGACCGGAGGCGCAAGAAAGTATTTCTGAATGACGATCTTAGAAGCAAGGTACAGAAAGGGGCAGAAAGCCTTCATATAATGATGAAGTCAAAAGTTACTCCCCATGAAATTAAAAGCCCAAAATGTAGAGAATGCTCTATGGTAGATATATGTTTGCCAGGGAAACTCAAAAGTACACGTAATTATCTGGATATGCTAATGCATCAAATATATGGAGATGATGATGTATGAAAAAACTCTTGAATGTGCTTTATGTGATGACTGACAATTCATACATATCCAAGCAGGGAGAAACTGTTTGTGTACATGTCGGGGGAGAGGAGAAAGTACGAGTACCCGCACATACCATAGAATCAATAGTGTGCTTTGGAAATACAACTGTATCGACACCACTATTATCTTTTTGCGGTGAGAAGGGTATTGGGTTAGCCTTTTTCAGTGATTATGGAAAATTCTATGGAAGGCTTGAGGGACCGGTAAGAGGAAATGTTCTTCTGAGGAGAGCACAATACAAGGCTGCAGAAAAGGACGATGTTCAATTCAATATGGTTAAATGGTTTATTGCGGCTAAAATTGCTAATTGCCGTAATATTCTTATGCGCGCTGCCCGAGAAGGTATTAGTGAAGAGGCAAGCAAAGTATTGACTCGTGCTGCAGGCGAACTTTCAAACATTGCCAGTCAAATGGGGAGTAAGGATTGTGTCGATGAGTTGAGAGGTTTGGAAGGAATTGCAGCGAGTAAATATTTTAGTGTGTTTGATAATATGATTCGAGTTAATAAGGATGAGTTCTTTTTTCATAGTCGCAGCAAACGACCACCGCTTGACAACATGAATTGCATACTTTCATTTTTGTATGCTTTGTTGGTTCACGATATTCGTTCTGCTTTGGAAGGTGTCGGACTTGATCCAGCTTCAGGATTTCTTCATACATTAAGGCCAGGTAGACCTAGCTTGGCTTTAGATATTATGGAAGAGTTTAGGGCACCTTTATGTGACAGGCTTGCTTTGGCTCTTGTAAACCTTAGACAGCTTTCAGAAAGGGATTTTGAGAAGTCAGTAACTGGAGTAATATTGACTGATACTGCTAAAAGAGTAATTCTAACAGCATGGCAGAAAAGAAAAAAGGAGGAGATTAAGCATACGTACTTAAATGAAAAGGTACAAATAGGTTTATTACCGCATATTCAGGCTCTACTCTTGGCGCGTTACTTAAGAGGTGATATCGATGCTTATCCTCCTTTCTATTGGAAGTAAGGAGTGGCATTGGAAATGATGATATTAATAACTTATGATGTTAGCTTAGAGGATACAGGGGGAGCAAAAAGACTAAGAGGTGTTGCCAAAGCATGTGAAAATCTTGGTCAGAGAGTGCAAAAATCTGTATTTGAATGTATTTTAGAACCAGATCAGTACATAAGATTGAAAAATAAATTACTTTCAGTAATTGATCAAGAAAGAGATTCAATAAGAATATATCATTTAGGGAAGAATTGGGAGCGCAGGGTAGAACATTTTGGTCTTACCCCAAGATTTGAACAAGAAGGTACGATTATACTCTAGTATCTGCGCGTACTTTAAATGAACATATATTTCCATAAAAATTCGCGCAGGCTTGTAAGTACTCACTTATGATGAGAATAAACTGGATTTTGTACTGCTTTAGAGACTAAGTATATACAGATTATTTGCGGTATGCGAATAGTATGCATATAATGCTAGAACCATAAAGTTTTACAGTGTGCGCTGTCGCCCCTCGCGCAGGGGCGTGGATTGAAACATGATATTTGCACTTTTATTTGTAGCAGTACAGGTCGCCCCTCGCGCAGGGGCGTGGATTGAAACATTCCTAATTCAGTTAATATCTTTTCTGTCTCACGTCGCCCCTCGCGCAGGGGCGTGGATTGAAACGTTTAATCCTGGGAATCTACCTGATATTTCTATTTGGTCGCCCCTCGCGCAGGGGCGTGGATTGAAACTCGCCGGAATCCATCTGCCCTCATGTACATATTCGTCGCCCCTCGCGCAGGGGCGTGGATTGAAACATAGGATATTCCATCAATATCACTCCTTAAAAATGTCGCCCCTCGCGCAGGGGCGTGGATTGAAACTTCTCTGCAATATTCTATGTACTCTATAAATTTAGTCGCCCCTCGCGCAGGGGCGTGGATTGAAACAGTTCTGACGTATGCTTTATTTTCATTCCTGTTTCGTCGCCCCTCGCGCAGGGGCGTGGATTGAAACAATCCCACAGGAGGAATTTTTAACTGGGGGCAATCGTCGCCCCTCGCGCAGGGGCGTGGATTGAAACATATAAGAAGCTCCGAGAATGGGGATTGATACTCGTCGCCCCTCGCGCAGGGGCGTGGATTGAAACGCATAGGAGTTGTCGAGTGGTGCAATGAAACCGTGTCGCCCCTCGCGCAGGGGCGTGGATTGAAACTCGAGCGACAGAGAGGCGGCGGCATTTATGTTTGGTCGCCCCTCGCGCAGGGGCGTGGATTGAAACGTGACTTTAGCTTGTATTACTGCTATTCCATCCTCGTCGCCCCTCGCGCAGGGGCGTGGATTGAAACTTAGCATGCTTTGGATGGCTGTATCTGTTCCCGTGTCGCCCCTCGCGCAGGGGCGTGGATTGAAACCCAAAAAGGTTTGCGGTCCTTGCTGCCGAAGAAAGTCGCCCCTCGCGCAGGGGCGTGGATTGAAACTTTTGCCTGTTATTAGAACCTTTTTTCTGTCTACAGTCGCCCCTCGCGCAGGGGCGTGGATTGAAACTTTTTCATCAAGAGTTAATTCAACTTCTCCGATTGTCGCCCCTCGCGCAGGGGCGTGGATTGAAACGCCTATAAAAGAAGCCCCTCCAAAGGGGGCAAATAGGTCGCCCCTCGCGCAGGGGCGTGGATTGAAACATCTTATCTGGTGTAGATACAACAGGTGATGATTGTCGCCCCTCGCGCAGGGGCGTGGATTGAAACATAAAACGCCTTATCCCGACTGTTCATATTATTCACGTCGCCCCTCGCGCAGGGGCGTGGATTGAAACAAAAACACTTTACGGCATTGGGGAGCATATGAGGGTCGCCCCTCGCGCAGGGGCGTGGATTGAAACTGGGCTTGGGTACTGGTGTAATCATTGCGGTATAAGTCGCCCCTCGCGCAGGGGCGTGGATTGAAACACATTATTAGCTGCTGAAATGTTGGGGCGTAAATGTCGCCCCTCGCGCAGGGGCGTGGATTGAAACATTCTTGAAGAAGAAACAGAAATAGCCGACGAGAGTCGCCCCTCGCGCAGGGGCGTGGATTGAAACCTTGCTTTAGAGGAAATACACCCTTCCAACCGTTGGTCGCCCCTCGCGCAGGGGCGTGGATTGAAACAGCGTTGACAGATTGCCGAAACCACATCCAAAAGAGTCGCCCCTCGCGCAGGGGCGTGGATTGAAACGGTTTGCGGAGGTAATGGAAGATAGTAAGTTGCCGTCGCCCCTCGCGCAGGGGCGTGGATTGAAACAATGACTTCGTATTCCTGCCCTTTGTACATGCCTTGTCGCCCCTCGCGCAGGGGCGTGGATTGAAACCCGTCCAAACAGTTGCCAAAAATGCTGTAACCTATGTCGCCCCTCGCGCAGGGGCGTGGATTGAAACACATGATATGTCCTAACTGTCCGGGTAACGTGAAAGTCGCCCCTCGCGCAGGGGCGTGGATTGAAACTTAGAGGGGCTAGGATAAGCATCACAGGAACTAACGTCGCCCCTCGCGCAGGGGCGTGGATTGAAACCAAATGTTCTTCTGCTTTTTTCCAATCCATTAAAGTCGCCCCTCGCGCAGGGGCGTGGATTGAAACTTATTGGCGTTGTCTATTGTGTCTTGGATAATCTGTCGCCCCTCGCGCAGGGGCGTGGATTGAAACTCATATTTGCTCTTTCTTCCGGCCATAATCTATCGTCGCCCCTCGCGCAGGGGCGTGGATTGAAACACTCATGCTTGTGACTGTCGTGCCATACCAATACGTCGCCCCTCGCGCAGGGGCGTGGATTGAAACTTATTGGCGTTGTCTATTGTGTCTTGGATAATCTGTCGCCCCTCGCGCAGGGGCGTGGATTGAAACTACAATTACGAAGAGCATGTTGCACTTGCAAAGAAGGTCGCCCCTCGCGCAGGGGCGTGGATTGAAACTCTGACAAAGAATCCTAAGCGATATAAAGAACTCGTCGCCCCTCGCGCAGGGGCGTGGATTGAAACTTTCCAGCTTAACCATTTCTTTCATTTTCCCTATGTCGCCCCTCGCGCAGGGGCGTGGATTGAAACGCACATTATAATCAGTTTCCGTCATACTCAACAAGTCGCCCCTCGCGCAGGGGCGTGGATTGAAACAACTTATCTGCCATATCTTTTCACCTACCCTAACGTCGCCCCTCGCGCAGGGGCGTGGATTGAAACATTATCCCCTATCCATATATCCTCAAATAAACTTGTCGCCCCTCGCGCAGGGGCGTGGATTGAAACCCATTGGCGGCTCATAATTCATCCAGATAACTTCCAGTCGCCCCTCGCGCAGGGGCGTGGATTGAAACATAGTTGATGTTGTATCTTCCCATGTTATACCTGGTCGCCCCTCGCGCAGGGGCGTGGATTGAAACATATAAATCTGATTCATATCCGGATATAATGATTTTGTCGCCCCTCGCGCAGGGGCGTGGATTGAAACATTTTTATTATATACTCTTAATACTGTCCTTTCCAGTCGCCCCTCGCGCAGGGGCGTGGATTGAAACGCTTTTAGCCGGTGTTTTATTACTCACTGGATGGTCGCCCCTCGCGCAGGGGCGTGGATTGAAACAGACAAATTCGACCTAACAACCAACAAAAGCGAGAGTCGCCCCTCGCGCAGGGGCGTGGATTGAAACTTTCCCTATTCTCAATCTCCACAAGCTTTTTATAGGTCGCCCCTCGCGCAGGGGCGTGGATTGAAACACTCTTACATTTTCAACATCTTCATCAAGCGTTAGTCGCCCCTCGCGCAGGGGCGTGGATTGAAACGCATTTTATTCAGTTTCCGTCATACTCAACAATATTGTCGCCCCTCGCGCAGGGGCGTGGATTGAAACAAAGTTATAATCACTATTAAAGGCTGCTTTCTTAGTCGCCCCTCGCGCAGGGGCGTGGATTGAAACAAGTATCTTCAATGACCTCTCCATGATGTCAACCGTCGCCCCTCGCGCAGGGGCGTGGATTGAAACTTCTCCGTTTATCTCTTCGAATCGGTTTGATGTGTCGCCCCTCGCGCAGGGGCGTGGATTGAAACTTATCTCTCGAATCTACAGGCAACTGGTTTCCAGTCGCCCCTCGCGCAGGGGCGTGGATTGAAACCATGATGAAGTTGTGCTATTCCAATAATACCAAAAGTCGCCCCTCGCGCAGGGGCGTGGATTGAAACTCTATTGTCATATCTTCCAATCGTTCCAGATTATGTCGCCCCTCGCGCAGGGGCGTGGATTGAAACACTCACGCTTGCTCTGACATCCAAAACCGATATAGTCGCCCCTCGCGCAGGGGCGTGGATTGAAACTAATGAAATTGTAAAGCGTGGTGCATTGGATGGGGTCGCCCCTCGCGCAGGGGCGTGGATTGAAACAAATAGCCTACGCATGTTGAAATTGTGGTGACTCAGTCGCCCCTCGCGCAGGGGCGTGGATTGAAACAGTACCGGCGATGATATGACCTGGGATGAAGCAGAGTCGCCCCTCGCGCAGGGGCGTGGATTGAAACACAAGGGTGCTGCCAATGCAGGTTACAAGGGTGCGTCGCCCCTCGCGCAGGGGCGTGGATTGAAACGGTTTACGTCCGTGCTTCATAATCAACCCCCCATGTCGCCCCTCGCGCAGGGGCGTGGATTGAAACGATAAAATCGAGGAATGGTGCAAAGAAGTAAGACAGTCGCCCCTCGCGCAGGGGCGTGGATTGAAACAGATGTAAATGGAGATAGTGTCGGGGAGAAAATAGGTCGCCCCTCGCGCAGGGGCGTGGATTGAAACTTTTCCGCTCTTGCTTAACTTTCCCATCCATCACGTCGCCCCTCGCGCAGGGGCGTGGATTGAAACTTTTGTAACTGAGAAAGTGCCGCCGCCGCGCGTTGGTCGCCCCTCGCGCAGGGGCGTGGATTGAAACCTTGTAGTCTTAGACAGACCACTATCAAGAGAGCGTCGCCCCTCGCGCAGGGGCGTGGATTGAAACAATGATCTTACAGAGTTGCTTATAAGTGCGGGCATGTCGCCCCTCGCGCAGGGGCGTGGATTGAAACAGCAGAGCATTAAAAATGCAAATGTCGGATTTACGTCGCCCCTCGCGCAGGGGCGTGGATTGAAACTCCTTCTGCATGACTTTTGCGCCAACATGCACATGTCGCCCCTCGCGCAGGGGCGTGGATTGAAACAGCAGAGCATTAAAAATGCAAATGTCGGATTTACGTCGC
>Ga0116183_1003498_pt1 | contig 15969 bp, 12 predicted proteins | sample AD_UKC078_MetaG_FD_89753 | JGI IMG/M metagenome (GOLD analysis project Ga0116183, IMG submission 89753) | Active sludge microbial communities of municipal wastewater-treating anaerobic digesters from USA - AD_UKC078_MetaG | ecosystem: Engineered > Bioreactor > Anaerobic > Digestate | place: USA... | reverse complement strand
CTTTTGGTGATAAAGATCAGGCTTTGGGAGCAGCCGTAATACTCCGAATCCTTGTAATCCTTCTTGAACAGTTCGGTGGGGAAATGACGGTACAATGATGCCGGGTCTGCCGAGCATGCCCGGGAGTATTTGTAATCGCCGATTGACATCGGCTTGCCGTATGTTCCGGTCCGGGTCGAGACGTTCATCATTTTCAGCCGTGCCTCGGCCAGGTCCCACAGGCTGAAGGTCAGTGAGTAAGGTTTGGAGGACAATGCCTCCTCGTAATAGACCAGCAGGTTGTTGTTGGAAACCTTTGCCGAGTAGAACAGCGATGTGGGGCGGGTGCCGAATCGCCTGATATCCTTATTGTTCTGCATGTCGATTATTTTCAGGTCGCCATTGCTGAACCCGGTGATCAGCAGATGCTTTCCAAGCGGCAGATATGGTCGGGACTGGCCGGTACTGACCTGGGAATCCAGCCCATCCAGCATAATCTTTTTTTCGGAATACATTCCGTTTTCCAGCAGGGTGACCAGTACCAGTTCCAGTCTTGAACTGGTCGGCAATTGTATGGAGCGTTCGGGATTGTTTTTCCATTGGCCATATTCCAGCATCAGCCGGCCATCGGGCAGAAAACCATATGACAGACGCTCGTCGGACAGGAATTCAGCATGTTTTTTGGCAAGCGGGCGCGGCTGATAGCTGAATGTTTTTCTGCCGGATGCCAGGTCGAAGATCTGTAGCATGCTCTTATCGCCGGCAGACTGTGCTGCCAGCAGCTTCAGGTCGGCCGACACCTTGAAACTGCCGTAAAACGGGCTTTTAAGTGACAGGCTGCCGCGCTTGCGGACTTGCAGCGTATCGTCGTAGATCACATAATCCACATTGCCGCTGCCGCTTTGAGACCTGTAAAACACCCCGTAGTAACCGTGTCCCAGACGGGCGACATGCCCGTGGCATCTGCCAAGACGCTCGGCCACTTTTACTTCAGGCAGCATCAGTTCGGCACCGTCCGACATGCTGTAGATTCTGACCCCGCCATAAAGGTCATTGCCCGTGAAGAGGTAGCGCCGGTCTTTGCCCAGGGTTGTGTCAAACATGTGGGGGATTTTGGGAAACCTGATCGTTTCCTGGAGCCCTCCATATACATGCATGATTTCAACTTGGTTCGTATATTGGACGGCGAATCGGCTTTCATCAACGAATGAAATGGTTTTGTCGCTATATTTCAGTTTTTCGGTGCGGATTTCCCTGCCGGTCTGCATATCCCAGATTTTCATTACGGAGTTTTTGTCAATTGAAACAAGCAGGTTTCCGCTGCGGTTTACAGCTACGCTGGTAACGCTTTCGGAATGCCCGGTCTGAACAAACAGTTCAGTTTTGGCTGCCCAGCTCAGATGAGATGTCATGAACAGGCATAATCCTGCCACGAAAGCGATCAGTATATTCCGTATGTTGCTCATAAACATGCCTCCATTTCGCCGGAGAGTCAGCCCATTCTTCAGCGGGGGCTTTCCCGGAGTCTTCGTGTGTGACGGTTTCTTCATAGAAGCAGAAGCTGTTTTTGCCGCTTCTCTTGATACGGTACATGGCTTCATCGGCTTTTTTGATCAGCTGGCCCATCTCTGTGCCGTCTTCGGGGTAAAGCGCAATGCCGATGCTGGTGCCGATCTCAACCTGTTGGCACTCCAAGACAATAGGCTGCGGTAGACGTGATACAATTTTATCCGCAATTCTCAGTGCACTTTTGCGGGCATTGTTGCCCGGTGCGATGATCAGAAACTCGTCGCCTCCCACACGGGCCACCGTGTCGGTCTGTCGCACGCAGCCATGCAGCCGCTGCGCGATCTCTTTCAGTATATGGTCACCGGCTTCATGTCCTAAATTATCGTTAACACTTTTGAAGTTATCCAGGTCCAGAAACATGACTGCCACCGAAGTTTTGTTCCTCCCGGCCTCCCTGATGGCCATTGCAAGGCGGTCATTGCACAGCCTGAGTGTTGGCAGACCGGTGAGGGCATCATGGTTGGCCATGTGTACGATCTGTTCTTCCATACGCTTGCGTTCGCTGATGTCTTTGGTCAGGCTGATAATATGCTTGCCGTCATGCAGATTGATGATTTTTGCGGACATCAGGCCGTAGTAGGTGCTGCCGTCTTTTCTTCGGAACCGTACTTCGCAATTGGTGATTGTCCCGTTCTTTTCGATATCGCATAACATGTGCTGACGGTCCAGCGGATCTTGCCAGATACCCAGATCAAGGCTTGATCTGTCGATAGCTTCTTCCCGGCTGAAACCTGTAAGTATAGTGAATCCCTCGTTGACCTGGACTATGCGCCCATCGCTGAAACGGCTGATGATGGCGGCATCCGGGCTGGTGTTGAAAACCAGTTCGATTTCATCCTTGGCTTCCTTTGTTTCCACATTGAGACGCTGGTTGATCATGATGGTCAGGGCAAAGGTCCACATAATGCAACAGATCAGGGCGTCCACATAGCTTGCCACATTCAGCAGGGTGGGTGCGAACAGGTTGGCGTGGGGCATGCCGTTATGGAAGAGTGTTGCCGCACGCAGCAGGAAAAAGCAACCGTGAGACAGGAAAAAAACGGCTGTGAAATTTGCGGAAGCAGCCAGCGACGACGGTCTGTATGTCAACAGTGCATGTGCCGTCATAAAGGCGATGATGGCCAGCGTGATGCAGATGACGATGCCGCGGACTATGATGTCGTCATTGATAAATATCAGATAAGAGAACAGGGCAAAGTAGGTGGCGAAGAGTGCGCCTGCGGCACCGAGACCGCCCTTTTTGCCAAAGAAGCGCAGAACGCCGATGTAGAGGCAGATTACGCCCAGAATGATGAAGGTGTTTTGTCCGGTGATGGCGATTGTTTTAATTGCAGCTATGTCACGCAATAACATGAAGCCGAAACCGAGCACTTCTGCGATGCTCCACAAAAGCCACCAGCCGATTCCGTCATAGTTTCTGTTCATCCAGAAATGATATGAGAATACGACCAGCTGGAACATGTGTGTGATGCCCAGAATGAAGATAAAGGTGCGTACGTCAAGCTGCATGGTTTGCTCCGGTCTTGTGAGGCCCCCAGATTGTGGAGGTGTGTATGTGCTTCGCCCGATTTGTATCGGCAGGATTATATCACTTTCTGTGTTGAATGCTGCCGATTTTGGGGCTACTCTTCACAATTCAAAACCTTCGTGCTGGTGATTGTGGTGGCGAATGTGCGGGTCTGGCTGACCTTGCTGAAGACGGACGGGCCGGTGGGCATGAATCTGGAAAACGGCTGACAGGTCCTATTGTCCGGTGGTGGAGGAGGAGAGAGCGCCGGAGGATCTGCCGCTGGCATGAAAAAATATGTTGAGGAAAGACCAATCCAATCCGGTTTTAAATTTGAATGACAAGTTCCCTCCCCTTGAAGGGGAGGGAACTTAAGCGGGTACTTGTGAGGAAAAACAGGTCGTTGCGGCTCTTGAAAAAATGCATTATTTAACGAAGATTTCGGTCTCCGGACACGGGTCCCGATAGCTTTCGGCCCCTACACCGTTTCACGGTGTACTGCAAACGGCCCCCAGGCCTGGTCAACACACATCATTTCAATTTCATTGATGTTGACATGGGCTGGCCGGCTGATGACCCATTCCACGGTTTCGGCAATGTCCCCGGCTGAAAGCGGGGTGGTCCCATTGTAGACCTTGGCGGCGCTCTCTTCGTTGCCTTTGAATCTTACCTTGGAAAATTCGGTTTCAGCCATGCCTGGTTCGATACAGGTTACGCGCACGCCGGTTCCCAACAGGTCGCAGCGCAGGTTGCGTGAAAACTGGGTCACAAAGGCCTTGGTGGCGCCGTAGGTATTGCCGCCCGGATAGGGCCAGTTTCCGGCTGTTGAGCTGATATTGACGATGTGCCCCCTGTTGCGCTCGACCATGCCCGGCAGAATCAGACGGGTGAAGTACAACAGCCCCTTGATGTTTGTGTCCACCATGGTCTCCCAGTCATCCAGGCTGACCCGGTAGGATGGTTCAAGCCCCAGGGCCAGTCCGGCGTTGTTGATCAGTACGTCAACGGCCTTGAACTCCTGTGGGATGTTTTCCACTGCCTGTCTGACTGCAGCGCGGTCGCGCACATCCAGCTGCATGATGTGCACCTCTGCCTTGCCGGCCAGTTCTTGTCTGATGGCTTTCAAGGGCTCCAGCCGGCGGGCGGACAGTATTAATCTATTACCCTGGTTGCCGAGCAATCTTGCGCAGGCGGCGCCGAATCCGGATGATGCGCCGGTGATGAGGATGGTTTTCGCAGACATGGGTAGAGACCTCCTGAGATAGTTTGTTTGGGGTATGGGCTATTATTGGGTACTGCAATTTATGGCGGCTGGCAAGTGCTTTTATCTTACAGTATGATTCCTGGAACGCCAGGTTGACATGGGTATTTTGTGGCAGCATAGTGTCACAAGTCATCGCATGGCGTCTTGCCGGATCATTGGAACTGCAAAACAGCAATATCGTACAATACAAACAACATGACCCGTGGCATGCTCTTTCAAAAAACATATTGTTGAGGAGGATGTCATGAAAAACAACGATTATACCGGGTTGATGTCTGCTGCGGAGATTCTGCTTGCAGATCGTGAGCTGAACTCCGCCGGGATGGCTTGGAATGAGCACCCCAAATTCCGTGGGGTTTTTCTTAAACATCTCGTGTGCGCTGCCGACACTGCCGGGCAGTTGAGCTGCCACATTGTCAAGGTGGATGCCGGTTGTGAGCTGGCGCTGCATGAGCACCCCGATCAGTGGGAGCTGCATGAGGTGCTTTCCGGCGAGGGTCTTGGCACTATTGGCGGGTGCGACAGTCGCTATTTCCCGCAACGCATGGCCGTAATCCCCAAGGGGGTGCCGCATCGGGTAACTGCCGGAGGGGAGGGGCTGGTGCTGCTGGCCAAATTTTTCCCGGCTCTTTTGTAAAGCATCGGCTGTTTTGGAGGGTGGATGGCAGAGAGTCTGTCCGGACTGTTTGTTTTTGAATGGGATGTCCTGCCTTTTGTGAAAGGTGTTCAGGGCGTTGACATGTGCCACAGTTTTTCCAGGCATATGCATGATTCCTTTGCCATAGGCATGATTGACAGCGGTTGCCGCTGCATGGACGTGGGCGCCAGGCATATTGCCGTTAATGCCGGAGAGCTGTTCGTCGTTTATCCCAACCAGTCTCACAGTTGTCATGCCGCTGATAATCAGACACATTCATATCGGGTGCTCAACATCCATGCCGGGCATGCCGCAAGCTGTTTTACGGAGATCTCCGGCAGCCCTTGGCCTTTTTCACAGTTTTTGGTTCAGCATATTCGCGATCCCTTTGTCGCTGAACTGCTTGCTGACTGCTTTGAGCATTTTGTTTCAAAACGAGATGGGGCGGCATGTAATTACAAGCTGCACATGCTGATGACCGAACTGCTGGTGCGCCATGCCGGAGATTTGGCAGCGGAGTCAGAAGGGCGCGTGAATGATGATGGTATTGAGCGGGTCTGCAGTTTTATAAGCAGCCATTTTGAGGAAGATGTCTCTATGGCCCGGCTGGCTTCAATAGCTTGTCTGAGCCGTTTCCACATGCAGAGAAAATTCCTGCGCATCAAGGGTGTCACGCCCTACGAATACCTGATCAAGTGCAGGGTGGACAAGGCCAGGGAGCTGCTGCTGTCTGGTCTTGCTCCGGCGGCTGTAGCAGTTCAGGCTGGTTTTGCCGATCAGAGCCATTTTACCCGTTTTTTTAAACGGCTGGTCGGTATCCCGCCCGGTCGCTTTCAACAGCTCAACTCTTGAACTCCCATTTTTAATCCTGCATACCTTTAACTGCATATCTTATAGTTGCCTTTTGCATGGGGTACTTAAGTATGGTATTTTTTCATGGTCAATTTACTTGAGTCTCTTGTAAAGGAGCTTCCTATGAAAATGCTGCAGAAAATGTTGTTCGTAGCTCTAATGCTGATGCCTGCTGTCGCTTTCTCCGCGGAATTGAAACGCCTGAAGGCGTCTCCGGTCATTACGGCCGTGACGGTATTTGCCGACCGGGCTCAGGTGTCGCGCAGCGCCACGTTGAAACTCAGGCGCGGCAGCTATCTGATCGCCTTTGAAAACCTGCCGGTGCTGGTTCAGGATGATTCTGTCCGTGTGGACGGCAAGGGCAGCGCCGCGGTGACGATCGGCGGTATCGAGGTCAAGCGTGCTTTCAAGGAAAAGGTGGCCGAACAGCGGATCAAGGAACTGGACGATGCAATTCTGACGCTTGAACGCAGGCAGGGCAGCCTGGATGCCCAGAAGGCCGGGCTGGCGGCCCAGAAGTCCTTCCTGGATTCCATCCGCGTGGCCTGGGGCGAACGCATTTCCAAGGAACTGGCTGTTGGCCGTCCCACATCGGCCCAGCTGACAGAAGCCTCCGGCTTTGTGGGCAGCGGTGTGACCAGGGTGGAAGAAAAACAGCGGGCCATTGACGCCGAAAAGAAGAACCTTACAGAAAAGATTGATGCCCTGCGGCGCCAGCGCAACGAATCCATCGGCTCTTACCGCAAGGAAACCAAGAGTGTGGAGGTGATGGTTGAAGCGGCACGGGAGGGGAGCCTGACCCTGGAACTTGCCACCGTTGTCAGCCGTGCCAGTTGGGTGCCTGCTTATGACGTGCGTCTGGCGGCCGATGCCAAAAGCGCCGACCTGACCTTCCGTGCCATGGTGCGCCAGCAGACTGGCGAAGACTGGAAGAACGTGGATCTGACCCTCTCTACGGCCCGCCCCTCGGCCGGAGGCGCACCGCCTGAAATGCACCCCTGGCGGGTGTCACTGTACCGTCCCCAGCCCCCCATGGCGGCGCCATCGGTGGCATATCGCACCATGGCCAAGAAGTCCAGGGCGCGTAACGGCATGATGATGGAGATGGCCGGCGCCGATATGAAGATGGCTGCGGAAGTGCCGGAATCTGCCCCGGCAGCCTTTGCAACGGCACGGTTGAGCGAAGAACAGTCATCCGTTGCCTTCCGCATCCCCAGGCCGATGGATATCCCTGCTGACGGCAGCCAGTACGGCAGCGTGGTGGCCATGGAGAAACTGCCGGTCAATATGGAATTCATGGCGGTGCCCAAGTTGTCGCCCCATGTGTTCCTTAAGTCCGGTATCATCAACAAGGCTGCCTACCCCCTGCTGCCCGGCAAGGTCAATACCTTTGTTGGCAATACCTTTACCGGCAGTTCGCAGTTGAAGAAGGTGGCATCAGGCGAGAAATTTGACCTGTTCTTCGGCGCTGACGACCAGGTGACGGTCAAGCGGGAGGAGCTGAAACAGCGCAAGGAGGCCGGCGTGTTCGGCAGCAACAAGGCTAGCTACCGTTACCGTATCGAACTGGCCAATTATCGCAAGGCACCGATTACCCTGCTGCTGCGCGACCAGCTGCCGCTGGCCGGGGACGAGGAGATCAAGGTCAGTCTGGATGAGCCGTCCATCAAACCGGACGAGCAGAAAAACGACGGCACCCTGACCTGGAAACTGCCGCTCAAGGCGGGTGAGAAGAAGGAACTGAATTTCGGTATCCTGGTGGAGTATCCCAAGGAGAGGGAGATTACCGGCCTCTAAATTCCAAATTCCTGTAGCAGTGGTGTATTAATTGAAAAGCCCCGTTTTCCTTTTGGAAGCGGGGCTTTTTGCCATGCGCTGTAATGCGGAAAAACAGCAATTGTCTCACGCGGAGAAGCGGAAACGCAAAGAAGTTCAAATATATGGCAACATGTTGTGGTCACTTTGTAGAATGTCATTGTCTGATTATTATTAGGGTATTTTGACATGGAAAGGCCGTCAGAGTATAGTGACAAGCGCTTTTATTATACCAACTGCCTTCATGCTTTTAATGGTCACAGGTTAAATGTTCCATTTGGGATGATGGCCGGGTCTGGTGATTAAGAAGTTGGATGAGGTATTCATCATAGAAAGGTAAATGATGAAAATATTTATGTCTTTACTGGTTTCGGGAATTGCCGTCTGCGGAATTTACTGGATTTTCAAAGTTGACATCAGCCCGCAACAGACAAGAAAATTGAATCCATTGCGCTTACATCTTAACAAGTGGCTTGGAAGATTAATTGCCGTTGTATCCCTGCTTTTTGCAACCGCGTCTTTTCTGTGCGGTATTTGGGGACCATAAGTGGAAATATAGCTGAGATTATTTAAGAACTTATAGCCCAAGCTCACTATGAGAACCAAGACGGATCAAATCAAGATTTTCGTCATCTGGTTTACGGTAAATCAGTATCAAATCAGGCTTGATATGGCAGTCTCGGTGATCCGCCCAGTCGCTAGAAAGCGGATGGTCGAAGTTACTGCGGGGTAATGGAGAATCGGCAGCGAGTTGATTGACGACATGCATCAAGACGGCATCAAGAGTTTTTGCATGCCGTCCTGATTTTTCCCGTTTATAGTCGCGCTTGAAACGCCCAGTAAATCTAATCTCGCGCATTCAGTTTTCCAAGAAGGTTGTCAGCGGAACCAGCCGTTACAAGTTCACCACGCCGTGCGGCTTTCATTGCTTCGATGGTTTCATTGTTGGGAACAAGCGGCTCAAATGGCAAAACTTTTTCTTTTGCTATACGCATCATCAGCATGCGGAAAGCATCGGAAGCAGTAAGACCAATAGAAGCAAGAACCGCTTCGGCTTCATGCTTAATTTGTTCATCTATCCTTGCTCTGACGACAGAATTTAAAGTTGCCATAATCTTTCCCCTTTGGGCTACATTGTAGCCCAAAGATCAGAAAGAGGCAAGATTATTTCCACAAAAAAACGAAGAATGCAAGCGTCCAACAACTCGGCGGCAGCTGGTCGTCGCGGAGACCGCGCCGCCGCTGCGCCTCGACACCGTTGGGCTAGGACAAAACATGAGAATGATAATCTATCGCCTTCTTTCAATCGTCTTAATCATGGACCTTATTGCTATAGTTTATTTCTTGTCGGTGAAATATATGAGCGGCGCTTACGCCGCATTCACTCTCGTTGCGACGATACTCCTAGCCCAGATTTGTCTGATAAGATGCAAATGCGGATGTAGACCGGGATTGCGTGTTCTAGTGATTTGGACATTGTTGCTGGACTTTGAACTTTATATTGCCGATTCCCTGTTACTCAGACGATGCCCAAACTGCAAGAGAGATTTACAATAACACCCTGTAAAATATCACCCCCCACTTTCTCAAACAGAAGAGGCAATTGACCTGGGTTAGCAAAAATGCTAACTTGATTGGGCCATGAACCATGAACTACATCATCGAATACTTTCATAAACGAGTCAAAGCAGAGATTGAAAACTGGCCTGTCGGTATAGTTGCCGACTTCGCTCGCATGGCAGAACTCCTGATGGAGTTCGGGCCAAACCTTCGCATGCCACACTCGCGAGCAATGGGAGATGGCCTCTTTGAGGTTCGGCCGCGCGGGCGGGAAGGAATTGGTCGAGCATTTTATTGTTTTGTTGTCGGACAGCGGATCATAATTCTGCACGCATTCATCAAAAAAACACAAGCCACCCCGGAGCAGGAATTGAAAATTGCCCGGAAAAGATTGAAGGAGGTCAGCGTTGTCCGGTTAGAAACTTGCACTAACCGGTTTGTTCTTTAAAAAGTAAAATAATCAGTATGTTGCCTCATTTTCTGCTTGACATTCTGTAAAAAGCGTCGAGGGCCGGTTTCGTAACTATCCGATATTTAAGGAGTTGCGAATGCCATCACATGTACGGCCCTTTGCCAGGCGAAAAACAAAACTCTCATACTCACGGCTGGTCAAGCCGGTCAATGATGCGCTATCTTTGATTACACCACTGAAATCAAGGAGCAACAGACCATTGACCTTTACATTTGAGCACCAGCTAAATTCCTTGATCTGGTTTCATCTGCACGAGCATGCCTCAGGCCGCGAGCTTTTGCAGGTGCTGGAACAGGATTCTTTCGCCAAAGATCATATTGCTCCACCGGATGGAGTCAGCAAAAGCGCCTTCTTCGAGGCAATGAACTCCCGTGGCGTTGAGCAACTGCTGCAGATGTACCACATTTTGCAGCGCCAAGCGAAAGGGCAACTACCAGACCGGCATCCTGATCTGGGAGAGATAATCGCCATCGACGGAACGCTGATTGATGCAGTAGCCTCCATGTACTGGGCTGATTACCGGGACGGTTCCAAGAAAGCAAAGGTACATCTTGGGTTTGACCTGAACCGGGCCATTCCTGAGAAGCTTTTTCTATCTGCCGGTAAAGCCGATGAGCGCCCGTTTGTGAGCAAGATCCTTGCTCCTGGCCAGACCGGGGTAATGGATCGCTACTACCAGTGCCATAAGAATTTCGATGAGTGGCAGACTGATGAAAAACACTTTGTCTGCCGCATCAGAAAGGGCACCAGAAAAACCATCGTCGAACAGCATGAAGTTTCAGAAGGCAGCCATGTTTTTCTTGATGTTCTGGCGCTCCTTGGTACTCCAAACCAGAACCAGACCGAGAAACCGGTACGGGTGGTCGGTTACAAGGTTGAAAACAAGGAATTCTACGTTGCCACAGATCGCTTTGATCTTACTGCGGAAGAAGTAGCCCTTGTCTACAAACTCCGCTGGGATGTAGAAATCTTTTTCGGCTGGTGGAAACAGCACCTCAAGGTGTACCACCTGATAGCTCGCAGCGCACATGGTTTGATGGCACAGATTCTTGGCGGCCTCATTACCTATCTGCTTCTTGCCATCTACTGCCAGGAAGAGCATCAGGAGAAGGTTAGTATCAATCGCGTCAGAGAACTGAGAATCAAAATCAGGAACGAACACGCACAACTTCAAGACGAGGTTGAACTTGACGATGGCGAGATGTCAGTACCGGGTGACGCTGAACAAGACCCCCCGGTCAATGCAACTTCTTAACCGGACAACGCTGGAAGGAGGTACAAAATGGCTGATTTGAAATATCAACCTATAACCCATGACCATTCTGCGTTTCTTGATAAAGCTAAGAGACGTGAAGGATTTAAAAAGGCATACGAAGACTTGGAAGAAGAATATGCTTTGGCAAAGGAGATGCTTGCAGCTCGTGCGCGTGTGGGGCTTTCACAGGAAGCCGTAGCTGAAATCATGGGCACAACAAAGAGCGCGATATCAAGGCTGGAAGCAGCCGGCAAACATGCCCCTTCCTTAACCACCCTCAAAAAGTATGCTCACGCTGTCGGCTGCCACCTTGAAATTAGATTTGTTCCAGAGCATGCCCAACAAGGAAGTTAGACTGGGCCGAACCTTGATATGGAACAAGGCCAGCCCCATAGGTTTCATACCTGTACTTATGACCAGGTGAAATGTGCTGTCTTGATACTTCTGTGCTGATTCTTGAAGTAGGTGAGCTTCTTGAAAAGCCCCATAATGTGTCATTCCGGCAGGTTTCTGGCCGGAATCCAGCTTTTAACCTGTTGAAAAGAATGGATCCCCGACAGAACCATTCGGGGATGACAATCTTTTTGCAAGAACCTCAGGTTTTTCCGATTTTGATTTCCTGGTCCCCAGTCCCAGGTTTTAACAAGCCTTTCTCCACGCCCTCCGTGTGAACAGGTTCAAACGCTTTTCGTCAGCACATAGCCCACTTCAACCACGTCAGGCTTTCGGTCCTTTTCCGACCATGCCCTGTAGCGCGGCAGGTAGTCGGCCAGTACCCTGTTACTGTCCAGTCCCAGGAAGCGTGCATATTCGATCAGGTAGCTGCGCAGGTAGGCTTCTGCGCGAAAGGCGCTGAAACCCTCGTTCTCGATGCAGGCCAGGTATTCGGGCTGGATCCTGGTTACGGCATGGATATCTTCCAGTTCCACCCCCATGCGGCAGCGCAGTTCCTTGAGCAGCGGGCCGTCAAAGCGGTCAATCTGACGGAGCCATTGCCGCACTTCTTCGCCCATCTCGACCTTGCGCTGTGCAGAGGTCGTCTTCCTGTTTTCCATCCCTTCGCGCACTTTGGTGTAGGCCTCATCCAGACGGGCCAGGTAGTCCCGGCTGATCTCATTGCTGAAGTCGGAGTTCAGTGCGGTGATCTCGATGGCATCCCCGGAATAAAGCGCTTTCAGATAGTTGTAATTTCTGTTCAGATCCTCGACGCTGGCGTCATAGGGCAGCTCAAGGATGTCAAAGTACTTTTCACAACCCTCCATTGCGCAGCTCCCTTTGCACCGTAACGCCGGTACCGGCGATGATATTGTTGGTCAGTGTCCTGATTTCGCCGACCACTGGCGACAGGCGGTTGAACAGCATGAACGGTTCACGTTTGTTGATGCTGTCTTTTACCCCTTCGTCATATCGCGAGTAGCCGGCATAGATTGCCGGCAGGCCGAGGACATTCATACAGATGCTCTTCAGGTTTTCGCCGATCTGGATGTCCCTGGGTGTTTTTACCTGGTTGAGCACGATGTACAGGACAAAACCGCCCATCTCCTGGTCGAAGATATCGCGCATCTGGGGAGAACTCTGGCGGATGTGTCCGATCAGCTCTTTCAAGTTGCGGATGCCGTATGTGCTGCGGTTTTTCCAGATGTCCTGAATCAGGGATGTCAGGCCGTGGGTTTTGAAGATCGCCTTCAGCTTTCTGAAATATACGCTCTTGATGAACTGGTACATGTTTTCCAGAGAGGTGATTTCGGGTGAGGTGACGATGATCATCCTGTCGGCCAGCAGAAAGGTGTCGGTGGTGTTGACGTGGGTGCCGGCGCCCAGGTCGATCAGGATGTTATCACTTTCCAGGCTGCGGATATGGCGGAACAGCTTCAGTTTCTGTGCGTGGTTGATGCTTTCCGATTCCATTGAAGCCCCGGGTGCGGCGATCATCTGCAGGTTGGCGATGCCGCTGTGCACTGTGATCTCCTGCAGCGGCTTTTTTTTCTCAAAGAAGTCGGCCAGGGTGTGCCTGGGCGCGTTCAGGCCAAAGAAGGAGTGCAGGTTGGCTCCCCCCAGATCGGCGTCAATCAGGGTGGTTCTGACGCCCTGCATGGCCAGGTGGGTCCCCATGCAGCTGGTCAGGAAGCTCTTGCCGGTGCCGCCCTTACCGCCGCCGATGGCCCAGATTGTGCTGTTGTGTGCGGAGTTTTCCATGTTTACCCGAGGATTGACGCGGTGTGATTCTGTCAACCGTTCATTAAAGCCGCAATGTACGCTGAACACAGCTTGAGGTCAAGCGGCAGCACAGGCTTATCGGCAAGTATAGCCGGTTTTGGCGATCTTGTAAGCTTTTGGGCGTAAATTGCAAATCTGCTGCCCCGGATTTGCTTTGTACGCAACTTGCGGCATAGTTTAAAAATACGAGGATCGTAAGGTATATTTTGTCTTGCAGCGCCGGTTGACCGGCAGCAGGGAGCAGGCAGATGGCAGAGCTTTCGGAACAATTTGAAGAGGCGCTGTTGGCGCTGGATCGTCTCAAGGCCAGGCAAATGGTGGAGGAGGCCGCCACACGCCTGACGGCGCTGGAATTGGTGGAACTGATGGTCGTGCCCGCGTTGACGCGCATCGGCATCCGGTGGGAGGCGGGAGAGACCGACCTGTCTCAGGTGTATATGAGCGGCCGCATCTGCGAGGAACTGGTGGATCGCCTGCTGCCGCCGGGCGACCCGCAGCGCACGGACCAGCCGCCCATGGCGATTGCCTCGCTGGACGACTATCATCTGCTGGGCAAGCGCATTGTCTATGCCATGCTGCGTGCGGCGGGGTTTGATCTGCGGGATTATGGACGTGTAACAGCTGAAGAGGTAATCGCGAAGGTTAAAGCTGACCGGATCAAGGTGTTGCTGCTCTCGACCCTGATGCTGAATTCCGCCCTGCATGTGGCCGGGGTGGTGGATGGTCTCAAGGCGTCCGGTCTGGATGTGAAGGTGGTGGTCGGCGGCGCCCCCTTCAATTTCGACGACCAGTTGTGGCGGGAGGTCAAGGCGGATGCTACGGCGGTTTCGGCTGCTGAGGCGGTCAACCTCGTCAGGTCCATTATGGAGGAACTATCATGAACAGTGAAACGATGACCTCCATGCAGCGGGTGCTGGCCGCACTCAGCCACAAAGAGGCAGACCGGGTACCGTATTTTCTGCTGGTGACCATGCATGGCGCCCGTGAACTGGGACTATCCATAGAGGAATACTTTTCCCGCGCTGAATATGTGGCCGAAGGCCAGCTGCGCATGCGCGCCAGATACGGGCATGACTGCCTATATGGATTCCTTTATGCCCCGGTGGAGATCGAGGCCTGGGGCGGCGAGGTGATCTACACCCCCGATGGTCCACCCAATTCCGGTAGACCCTTCATACGGGATGCCGGCATGATTAATCACCTGAAACCTCCCCGGGTTGATAAAACGCCCTGTCTGGGCAAGGTGCTCAAGGCGATTACGCTGATGAAAGAAAGGGTGGGGGATGAATGCCCGATTATCGGTGTAGTCATGTCGCCATTCTCGGTTCCGGTGATGCAGATGGGGTTTGGGCCCTATCTGGAGCTGATGCTTGAACAGCCTGAGCTGTTCCATAAACTCATGGCGGTTAACGAAGCATTCTGCGTGGCCTGGGCCAATGCCCAGCTGGCGGCTGGCGCTACGGCCATCTGCTATTTCGATCCCGTCTCATCGCCTACGATTGTCTCCCGGGAGACTTACCTGCGCACCGGTTTTAGCGTTGCCAAAAGGGTGCTGGCCCGCATCAAGGGACCGCCGGCCACCCACCTTGCCTCCGGACGGGTACTGCCGGTCATTGATGACATCATCCAGACCGGTGCTGCTGCAGTCGGCGTCAGTTGTCTGGAAGACCTGGCGCAGATCAAGGCGGCCTGTCGCGGTAAAATCACTGTCATCGGCAACCTGAACGGTATTGAAATGCGGCGCTGGAGCATTCAGGATACCGAGATGAAGGTCAGGCAGGCCATTGCCCAGGCCGGACAGGGTGGGGGCTTCATATTGTCGGACAATCATGGTGAGATTCCCTGGCAGGTGCCTGAAGATGTGCTGTTGGCTATTGGTGAATCGGTGCGCAGGTGGGGGCGTTATCCTCTGGACATGTCAATATGACGGCTACTGAGATGGCATTTGTGTTTTGCAGCAACTTCATGGCTGAAGCCGGCTGTGTGTTGGCGGCGGAGTCGCTGGATAATTGCAGGTTGTTGACCATGCCTGCCAGGTGCGGCCGTCCGCCTCTTGATGAGGCGGAGCTGACAGGTTTGATCAACGGACTGGTTGGCGTGCAGCATGTGGAGCTGTTTGGCGGCTGCTGTCTGGCAAGGCTTGCTGACTGTACACTTGGCGGTTGTTCGATACACATCCACCGATTTGCCAACTGCTTTTCCATGCTGGCCGACCAGCGTCAGATCGATGGCTGGCTGGCATCAGGCGCATACCTGACAACCCCGGGCTGGCTGTCCAATTGGCCTGAAAATCTCGAACGTTTAGGACTCGATCAGAAGACGGCCCGGGAGTTGTTCGGTGAGTCCATTAATCGGATTGTGCTGCTCGATACCGGTACGGATAGCCGCAGTGCCGAACGTTTTGGAGATTTTTCCTCCTATGTTGGGCTTCCGAGTGATGTTGCTACCATGGGATTGGATATCCTGAAGCTTCTGATCACAAAGATTCACCTGACAAGGCAGTGTGAGGTCCGGTTTCAAAGGCTTACAACGGAATATCGGGTTTTGCAGAAGCAGGCCACCATGCATGCCATGGCCATTGATCTGCTGACAAATCTGGCACGGATTGTTGACGAGGAACAGGCGGTGGAAGGCATGATGGATGTCTATGCCATGTTGTTTGCCCCGAAAAAGATCAATTATCTGGAGTTTGAGCGGGGGCTGCCTGACCGCCTCTGGATGCATATTCCGGAGCAATCCGACCACGATTCCGCTCTGAAGCCGACCGCTGTTCCGGAGTCATGCCGACCGGCATTCCGTTTTGATGCCGACCGCGATTCCGGAGCAATCCGACCGGCCTGTT
>Ga0116183_1003497_pt1 | contig 15970 bp, 18 predicted proteins | sample AD_UKC078_MetaG_FD_89753 | JGI IMG/M metagenome (GOLD analysis project Ga0116183, IMG submission 89753) | Active sludge microbial communities of municipal wastewater-treating anaerobic digesters from USA - AD_UKC078_MetaG | ecosystem: Engineered > Bioreactor > Anaerobic > Digestate | place: USA... | reverse complement strand
CTTAAAAAATGAAGGCCGGGAAAACTGCAACACACAAACGATCCGTTACCGCTGCTTCCTTTCGGACCTGACGGGATTCACGGGGTTTGTTGTACAGCACCCGGCCATAAAAAAAAGATGGCGGAGAGGGTGGGATTCGAACCCACGGTAGGGGTTAACCTACACACAATTTCCAATCGTGCTCCTTCGGCCTCTCGGACACCTCTCCGTTTAAAAGATCGAAAAAAGAATGGCGGAGAGATAGGGATTCGAACCCCAGGCACCCCGTAAAGAGCGCACCTGATTTCGAGTCAGGCTCCTTCAACCACTCGGACATCTCTCCGCTTAAATATCATCAGAATTTTCCCGGCTTGACTTTGAAGCGTACTTTTTCTGACGCTCCCTTATCTCTTTAAAAAAAGATGTGAGGATTTGGGAACATTCATCCGCCAGAACGCCTTCGACCACTTCAACTCTATGATTCAACCTTGTATCCTCAAGAAGATTATAAAGAGATCTGACAGCCCCTGCTTTAGGGTCTCTGGGGCCGAAAACAACTCTTTTTATCCTTGACTGGAGAATTGCTCCGCTGCACATAATGCAGGGTTCAAGTGTTACAAAAAGCTCGCAATCCTCAAGCCGCCAGCTTCCCATGTTCTCTGATGCTTCCATGATCGCCTCTATTTCAGCATGAGACAAAGGCGAATTGGTCGATTCTCTCCTGTTATATCCTTTTCCGATCACTCTGTTTTCAAAGACCACTACAGCACCGACAGGGACTTCACCCTGTGAACCTGCCGTTTCAGCAAGTTCAAGCGCTTGTTTCATATAACTGATTTCTCTTTCCATCCTGAAAGACCATGGCGTGCCCAGGAGGATTCGAACCCCCAGCCTCCTGGTCCGTAGCCAGACGCTCTATCCAGTTGAGCTATGGGCACACTCAAAAAAAATGGCGGAGAGGGTGGGATTCGAACCCACGGTAGAGTTTTAGCCCTACACCCACTTAGCAGGCGAGCTCCTTCGGCCTCTCGGACACCTCTCCGCAAACACAAAAAAATAATGGCGGAGGAGGTAGGATTCGAACCCACGGACGCTCTCACGTCAACGGTTTTCAAGACCGCCGCCATCGACCACTCGGCCACTCCTCCGCAATTTTGGCTCAATTGTTAAAAAGAGCAAAGCAGAAGTATAATGATTAAAAATGACTCAAAGTCAACATTTTTTAAATCACTTTCCGGAATAAAAACTAATTTGCATTTTTGACAGCTATCGTTATTATTAAGTCAATTATTTGTTTTGTGGTGAAGCATGAATCAGTGGTATCAGGCAGTCGTACCGAGAGATTATTCAATCGAACGGTTTTTCCAGATCGAAGGATTTCTCGGAAGCATGGAAAGAGAGAATGTAATGGTTCTCTATTTTGAAAAGAACGATATCATCAGGAAAATGCTTGAAGACCTTGATCTTACAGTTATATCTGAAGGTGACTGGGTTGAAAAATGGCGCGAATATTTCGTTCCTGTATCAGTCGGACAGATCACCGTCGTTCCGCCGTGGCGGAGAAAAGAGGGAAATGTTGTCATAAATCCTTCCCGCGGTTTCGGAACTGGTCATCACGAAACGACAAAGATCTCGATCAATTTAATCGAAGAGGTGCTGAAAAAAGATAACTGTGTAACTTCAATGATGGATGTCGGGACCGGCTCAGGCATACTTGCGATCTCGGCACTGCGTATGAAGCCGGGAATTGAAGTGACAGCCATCGACAACGATTCTGATGCACTTGAAAATGCTTTTGAAAATGTCGTTTTCAACGATCTTGTGAGTTCAGTGAACATCAGCAGGGAACCACTTTTCAGATTTGAAAAACCTTGCAACCTTGTCGTTGCAAACATAATATCGTCTGTTCTCTATTTTCTGGCCGACGACCTTAAGCGGCTTTCTTCAAAATGGCTTGTTCTATCGGGAGTTCTTGAATCTGAATCTGATGTGTTTATGCAGAAAATGGACCTCAACAGCTTTGAACTTATTAAAAAAGTTCAGGAAAATGAATGGGTTGGATTCGTTTTTAAGAGGAGATAAAATGGCGGGAAAAAAGAACGAGGAAACACAGAAGGCGACTCAGATCATCGATCTTTCCAAGCGGGAGGATCTCGATTTCAGCGGAGACAGGTTTATTCTGCTTGAGATCTACGGAGCTAATCTCGGTAAAAGAAGAGACATAGATGACGATTCGATAGTCATCGGCAGAGGCGAAAACTGCAACATTATAGTCAACGATCCGAGTGTAAGCCGTAACCACCTGAGAATATTTAAAAAAGACAAGCTGTTCTATGCTGAGGATCTCGGAAGCACTAACAGGACATATGTTAACGAAGATGAGATCTCCGGCATAAAAAAACTTGAGAACGGTGACCGAGTAAAGATCGGCAACACAATATTCAAATTCATTTCAAGCCATGATATGGAAGCGGAATATTACGACCAGCTTTACCAATTTTCAATCAGGGACGGACTTACCGGACTTTACAACAGAAAATCTTTTGACGACAAACTTGAAAGCGAGTTTTCAAGATGTAAAAGATACGGGCACTCAATGTCGCTTGTCATGATCGACATAGACCATTTCAAACCGGTCAACGATACTTTCGGACACCTTGCGGGAGATGCCGTTCTTACAAATCTGAGCAAACTTTTCGGAAGATTTTTCAGAAGTGTGGATTTCATAGCCAGATACGGTGGCGAGGAGTTTGTAATAATACTTCCCGAAACACCTTTAAGCGGAGCCGTTCTCACAACCGAGAGGATCCGTCTCGCTGTGGCACAGAACGAAGTTTTTGTAAACCAGCACACCATCAGGGTCACTATCAGTGCAGGTGTTGCTGAATATAAGCCGGAAACAGCATCAGCCACAGCTCTCATTGATGCAGCAGATAAAAAACTTTATGAAGCAAAGAACAACGGCCGCAACAGGGTCGAGTGCTGATGGACAGTTTTTTCAAAAAACTTCTTTCCACACAGTTTGTGAAATTCTGCATAACAGGCGGACTCGGGCTGATAACGGACGCAGGAATATTTCATCTTATAAAAACATCTTTCGGTGTAGAGAACTGGCTTCTGCTCAACATCATTCCGGTTGTCGGATATTCTGCGGCTGTAATTCAGAATTATATTATAAACCACTTCTGGACATTCCGTTCCCAGACAGTCGAAATGGAACTTTCAAAGGATGCTTTTATAAAATTCCTTTCTGTAAGCATTATCTCGCTTGTTCCGAGATATATTGTCTATAATTCAGTTTTAGCTTCTTTTACAAGCAACCGCGGTTTTGTTCCCGACATTGCGAATCTTTCAGGGATAATAGCAGGCACACTTGTGAACTTTCTCGGGAGCAAGTTCATTGTCTTCAAGAGCAAATGATGATGAAATTCTTTAAATATCAAGCGGCTGGAAATGATTTTGTGATAGTCAAAGAGCCGACCATTACATCTGAGAATGCAGAAAACATCTGCGAAAGACATTTCGGTGTCGGTGCTGACGGAGTTCTGATACACTTTAACTCAGATTCGTCCGATGCGGGAATGAAAATATTTAACAGTGACGGTTCAACTGCACAAATGTGCGGCAACGGACTGAGATGTTTCGTTTCTTATCTTGTAACAGATTACGGTTTGGGAAAAAACCCTCTTAAGATCGAGACAGCAAGAGGAGAGCTTGAGGTAAAATGGGAAAAGCTCAGAAACGGAAAACTTTCCGTTGAAGCCAACCTTGGAAGACCTGAACTCAAAAGCGAAGAAACCGTTGAATTCAACAATAAAAATTTCGATGCATATTCCGTATCAATGGGAAACCCCCACTTCGTCCTTTTTCCATCTGTAAAACCGGATGCTTCTGAAATACACCGCATCACAAATCATTTTCAGAAGAACAGTTCATGGAACTGTGAAGTAAATGTCGAGATCGTGACAGACATTAACAAGCGGTCAAAAAGCGTTTTTGTGATCGTTAAGGAAAGAGGCGCCGGATTTACTCTTTCCTGCGGAACAGGAGGCGGCGCAGTAATGCACTCACTCTTACAAAAAAATATCGTTAAACCGGATGAGCGTTGGAAAGTTTTTTTCCCTGGCGGAGAGATAACATACAGAATTAACGACAGAAATGAGATAATTATGAGCGGTGTTCCTGAAAAAGTTTTTGAAGGAATGCTTGACCCTGCGGAGTTCTGATGAGCGAATTCAACACAAATACGACAGACAAAACGCTTCAGGACTACCAACATTCAGTTGACAGAAAGGATTCCGGCATTTCAAAAGAGTACCGGGGGAAACCTTTAAAACTTTATCTTGAATTTCTTGTCGAACTTTCCCCTTATCTAAAAACGGGTAAAGACATCAAACCCTATATCAGAGATATGGTGAACATTCTCATAGAGGCAAAAAGATATCTGGACCTTGCAACGATCTTCATTTTTCTGAAAAATCACAATGAGATCAAATCTGAAACAGGAAACATCTATCCTGTGATGAAAGAGATCCTCAATCCCCACATCAATGTTCTTTTCACAAAGTCGATAACTTACAGCAGTGTTGAGCTGGACGAAATGTTTTCCGATATTCTCGGCAAAGACCATGCCCTTTTAATGGAGCTTATAAGTTTCATTTTCAAGGAATACGGCCTTTTCAATGCAAAGCTTTCTGAGAATATCTATAAGAAATTCATTGAGATAGCTGACGAAGACATCTTGAGTTTCATTGAACACGCAGATTCAAAATTTCTTGCTTTCTACCTCTCAAGCATTCCTCAACTTCCTTTTGTTCCGGCAAAGCATGTTTCAAAATGGACTGAACTGATCCTCTACCAGAGCACAAAGGAGAAGTACACTTCAAAAATAATGTCGGCAATGAAAGAGCACCCTTCACTTGATATTCTCCTTGTATTCATTCTTTCACCACGCGAAAACGAACGGTCTGAAATGCTTGCACTTATGAGAGACTGTCTTGAAATGGGAATTGTCAATGAAGAACTTTTTAAAACAGGCGCCGTATATTTTCTCAAAAAATCTCTTACAAGTGAATTTTATGATTTCAACAGTATCCCGAGAACCCAGAAAGAGACTATCTGTTCGTTCATACTTGCGACAGGGGGAAAAGATCTCAAACACATCGTGATCTCAATGATACGGGAAAAAAACATTCACAGCGATCCGAAAATAACTGAAACAAAGATGGTTTTCACCAATCTTATCAAAGAGTTACTGCCGAAAGACCCGGAAATGACAATAATCGTCAGACAGATGCTCAAAGACGAAACGGTCGAGCCGGCTGTAAAAGAGGCATTTTTAAAGATCACTTAATCACAAGATATTTCGCTACCGTACATACAAGAAACAAAACGGTGAAAATATAACTTGTTGAAACAGAATACAGTGACGGGGAAAGGTTCACCATGAGAAGATGCGTTGCAGAAAAATAGATCGAGACAGAAATTCCGAGCGTTGATCCTGCAACAAAAAGGATGGATTTTACTGATTCTTTCAGAAAGAAAACCGATAAAATGATCAATATGAATGAATTGGCAAAAATATAGCTTGAAGGAACACCTGCAAGTGAAGGGTTGTATCCCCTAAGTTCGATCTCGTTCATGACCAGCATGGTTGAGATCATCAGTCCTGTAAATGACAAAGTGAGGATTATCTTTTCTCTAATGTTCATCAGATCCAGCTCCATGTCTCAATGATCGAATACCAGAGCGGAAGAGTTATCAGAGATATGAGTGTTGAAAATGTAACCACTCCGCTTACCGCCTCTTTATCCGAATCTATAAAATCTGCAAAAAATGGCGATATCGCCGCTGAAGGCATGACTGATTCAAGAAGTATCACCTTTTTTGTCACGATATCTATGTCAAACAGTAACGAAGTGAGTAACATTGCGGAAATTCCGAAAACCATTCCTAAGAAAAGACGGAGAACGGCTCCTGTTGCAACCGCTCTGATGTGAGCTTTTTTTATGATGATAGAAAATGAAAGTCCGACTGTGAAAAGAATTGCAGGGATAGTTATTGAAGCAAATGATTCAATACTTTTTGAAAGCCATGGAGCAAGAGAGATATTCTGAAAATTCATTACCAGTGCTATAAACACTGCAACTAAAGGAACAACGGCATTGCTTCTCAAAGCTGAAAAAACTGCTGTCTTTGATTCTTTGTCCAGCTTTCTGGCTGAGAGGATAACAACCATCACAAATCCGAGAAGAAGAAAAACAGGCCAGAAGAACACTGTGAAAAAAACAGCTCTTGTAAAACCGCTCTCACCGTAGAAATAAAAAAGAACACCCCAGCCGAGATATCCGTAGTTACCCATGAATGAGCCGATGCAGAAACTGTTTGATATCTCTTTTTGCGAAGATGTGAACTTTCTGATCAGCAGAACCGCTGCCGTAAAAAGAATCGATACAGTGAAAAACGCCGCAGCAGCAGGGATAAGCTGACCCATTTCGTTAATATCTGCATGATAAAGATTCCTGAAAATAATGAAAGGGACTGTTACTTTGACAACGAATTTCCTTAAAACGGAGATGTCCCCTTCCCTGAATATTTTTGTCTGCTTGAAAAACCACCCTAAGAATATCGGGAAGTTTATTACGAGAACAAGTTCTGAAAGTGTCATCTCACCTCAATTAACAAACCGCTGAAAGGATAAGATTTTATGATGATCTGTCAAATAATCGGATCACCAGGCCATTTTGAGGTGATCTTCCATTCCGTCGGGATCGGGTCCTTCAGGAAAGCGCTGACGATACCGTTTGCAGACCTTGTTGTCGTAAAGATATAATTTTATTGACGCTTCGCATGCCGCGAAATTCATTTCCCTTAAGAAAGGATTGTTTTTTGTATCAACTCTGTCAGATTTTGCATTCCACTGGTGTATTATTGAGCCCCAGCGACCGGTATGCCTGTATAATCCGAACAGTTCGTTAAGCTGAATTTCAGGAGAATCAGAGAATTTCAGAGCAGTTTCAAGGTCGTTTATCAATACACGGGTCATTTCATTATTATTCGATCCGCTGAAAATGTCTGTCAGAGAGATCTTTCCTGACCCATCTTTTTTTACTTCTGCAACAATGGTATCTGATAATTCTGTGACAGTTTCAGGAACCGGCTGCCGCTTCACCTTTGAGACCGTATCACTCCCCCCTTTTGCAACAGACCTGCTCAGACCCCTTTCAAGATCTATTATTTCAACAAGTCCTTCGCTTACGCTGACTGAACATCCTGTCTTTTCGACAGAAACCGTAAAAACAGTTCCAAGAACCCTGACCAATGCAACATTGTTCAAATTCACCATGAAATCGGTTCCGCTTTGAACTTTGAATTCAACAACACCTTTTCTGACTGAATAATAATTTTCGTGTTCATGTACTATTCTGCTTGGCACTTTTGCGGCAATTTCATATTTTCCCCTTTTTATTGCAGACCCTTTTTCAATGTCAATGACCGAGCTTTGGAATTCAGAAACATTTTCAACTTCACTGTTATCTGTTCCTGATTTTTCCTGAATCACTTCTTTTTGAGCGTAAGTATCTTCAACTTTTTTATCGTCATTTTCAGAGATTGACATCACTACTGACAGTACTGCTATTATCAATGCGGCGACTCCGGATAAAGCCAGCACCGCTCTTTTTGAAAAACCGCCTTTTCTGTTCTCCTGCGAAGAAACAATGTCAAAAACATTATCTGCCATCATTTCCACAGCAGACATATCAACCAGGTGATCCACTTCCGGTGTCTTTTTCAAGGCAGGGGCTATCATACCTGCAGCTACCAGTCTTTTGGAACATACCGGACAGTTTTCAATGTGGAGCTTCTCTTCAGATCTGACAATTTCAGGATTTTCAGATACTTCCACAATTCTTTCAAAAGTCAGATGCTTAATGTTCATGCCATTCTTTCCATTTCTTTAAGTAAAAGAACTTTCCCCTTTTTAATTCTTGATGCCACTGTGGTAATAGGCGATCCCACTATTTCCGAGATCTCTTTCAAAGTGAGTTCCTCGACATAGAAAAGCGTAAGGTACATTCTCATGTCGGAAGAAATTTTAAAAAGTGCTTTTCTTATCATTTTTTCCATTTCGTCTTTATCCAAACTTTCAAATGAACTGTTTTCACTGGGCTCACCTTCAAGCATTCTCTCAATCACTTCGTTTCCGACAGCCACGATCGAAGAAAGGTTTGTCATTTTTTTCACTTCCCTGCATGCGATATTGACCGTCAGGCGATAGAGAAATGTCGAAAATGCCGCTTCTTTACGGAAAGAACCGAGTGATTTAAAGAGCTGGATCAGAACTTCCTGCACAACATCGTCAGTGTCCCTTCCTCCGGTTATTCTGTAAGCTGTTGCAAACATCATTCTGTAATACCTTTTGACCAGTTCATTCCAGCACTCCTTTGAACCGTTTATAGCGTATGAAACGAGTTCATTGTCATCAAGCTCGCAAAACAATTGCTTTTCCAATCTGTTTCCCAAAAAACGGTTCATGATAAATTAGTATGTTTCCATGGATATTTTTACGAAAAATTTATAACAAAAGCACCGTGCCTTTTTTCTGTTCCATCCCTTCTGAAAGAGAAAAATCCTTTGCCACAAAATGTACATTCAGACATATCTTTAATATTTTCAACACCTTGTGCTTTCAAACCTTCTATGATCGAAGTTTTAAGATCGGCAAAATATTTGCCGTTTTTCATTTCAACAGGAATGCCGGCATTTTTAAATCTTTCAACCAGTTCAGAGCCGATCTCAAAACAGCACTTTTCAATTCCGGGAAATATCACCGCTTCGATATCTGAACACTTAAGATCCTTCATCATCTGAACACCCTTGACTGTTATTTTGAGTTCAGTTCCCCGCCAGCCGCTGTGAAATATTCCGGAAATGTTCATTTTCCTGTCAATCAGCGCAACTCCGAAACAGTCGGCAGTACGGACAAGTGCACCTGTCAACGGCTTCGTGATTATGATGCCATCTCCCGTTCCCCCTTCATCAACAAGAATAATGTCGCTATGTATCTGCTTTAAAATGTGGAGTTCCCGGATCCCGTATTCCTTGAAAAGCTGTGCCTTCACCTCATCAAAACGGGCTTTGACATCAATATCCTTAATGAATCCGTATTTCTGCATCATATCAACCACCGTAAAAGATCATGCTGATACTTTACTTATTTTGGGCGGAAAAGAAAATATTGAGAAAAAGCGGTTAAGAATAAAATTAATGAGCTATCCTTTTATTTATCTGAGAACGGAGGGTTCCCATGAAGAAGATCTTTACACTGGTTTTTGTCACACTTTTTGCACTCATTATCGTTTCCTGCGGCGAGGAATCCAAGGAAACAGGAGATACCGGAAACACAGGTGATACTGGTGATACCGGCAACACAGGAAACACAGGAGATACCGGCAATACTGGTGATACCGGCAACACTGGTGATACCGGCAATACCGGAGATACAGGTAACACCGGCAATACTGGAAATACTGGTGATACCGGCAATACAGGCAACACAGGCAACACCGGCAATACTGGTGATACCGGCAACACAGGAAACACAGGAGATACCGGCAATTCGGGCTACACTTATGATTTCAGCGGAAAATGGGCACTTAAAGTCCAGACGACTTCAAATACCACAACAACTCTTCCAATAATCGGGAAACAGGAGAGCACTTCAGTCACCCAATCGATCGCACTTGTGGAAATGGGGATTGATGGTTTAAAAGTCAAGGCGGATGCAACAGTCTGCCATGTTGAAGTTAATACCGGTTCAAATCTTCTCACAATGTCCTTCAGCGAACAGTATATTGCTTCACTTGTTCCTTCAACCTATCTATTTGATGTGGCAGACAGCGGTTACGGATATAATCTTTCCATGAAGAATTTTGTTGATGTGACCGGTGCAAAACTTGACAATCCTCTTACCGACACGATCCCTGTTTTTATCTCAACGAATCTTGCCTGAATTTTTATATGCTTATCCAGATGAAAAACACTTCCCATCATTAAAAGGTCCGCTCCGGCACTTTGACCTGCTTTTACAGCATCTTCGCTTGATATAACCTGTCCCATTTTTTCATTTAACAATCCGTCAAACTGAGTCCGCTCGACAACAGTAAAATCAAGTTTAGGCAGATCGTTTGTCATCATTTCGACAAGGGCGACTATCATCCAGAAATCTTCACTGTTTCCCGTGACATTTACAAACGGTGTTACTGCTACAGTTGCTGAAACATCTTTAAATTCCGCTTTAAGATCTTCAAAAATATTGGCTAATGCCGGATCTTCCTTTGCCGCTTTTGCATACATTGCCTTTGCCTCTTTCGGACTTGCCGCCATTGCAAGCCGCGCCTGTGCAAGTTCCCTGATATTGGTCATTTTCGGCACTCTTGATTCTCCTATCTCATTTGCAGTTTCAGGAAACATCCACCCTGCCTTCACAAACAGATCGAGCACAAGTCCTCTGATGTTCCTGAACATATCATCATTACTGGCTGCTTCTCCACTTACCGACTCCATGACCTGTCCGTTTTCTGCATCAACTAATCTGAAAACAAAAAGGACACCTCCTCCAGTTTTCTGGAAAGAGCTGAGGAGAAGTGATTCAGCACTGAGCACTTCACCGATCTTTATCGCATCAGATTCCGTCGTAACACCCGAAAGTGCCAGTTCAAATTCTTTATAAACCTTTTCAAGCTGACTCCTCTCAACCACAAGAATATCTGTGTTCTGAACAAGCTCATTTGTGAGCACTTCGGTCATTCCCTTTGTCATCCAGTCATTTTCGGGATTTTTATCTGCATTGAGCATTTCCATTACAGCGAGCGGTTTTTTTCTCAATTCCTCAAGCCGCAGGATTTTAGGATCAGCAGTCTGCTTTTTCTCTTCATTGATCTGAGCTTTCAACTTCTGCAGATCGGCATCGGCTTCGATCTTTGCAAACCACTCGACCGCTTTTATGTCGTTTTTCAAATGGTAGTGACTTGCCGCCATCAGAAAATAATATTCTCTGAAAAGCTGAACATAGTAGTCAGCAGTATTCTCTTCAGTTGTCAGCCCGACACTTTCCTTATTCTGAACAACGATATATTCACCGTATTTGAGCGCGTCATTATAATTCTTCTTTTCAAATGCCTGGAACATGTTAAGAAGAGCGATCAGATTGATATAGACGCGGTATCCCTCTTTTAACGGAGGAAGTGTGAGAGGACTCCCTGAAAGATAAGATTCCTTCTGTGACACATATTTATTTAAAACAGGCAGGTTGAAAGAAGCTCTTGCCGTTTCTGATGTAAACTCCTCAGTGCTGAGACGGGGATGTTTTCTCCCCTCTTTTTTCATTTTCAGAATAGCGTCAAAATAGCTCTTATCATAATCCATTTTCTGCAGAATGAACTTTGTGAATCCGCCTTTCTGTTCTCCTGATAACTCAAGAAATACAAGCAAGACAAGCAATATCAGAAATATATTCTTCACATGTCCCTCCTTTAATAAATTCAGCACATTGTATCACTCTGATAATATTAATCAAGGACGGTTATTTTGTTGTAAAGAAAATCCAGGAGATAAGATAAATTCTTAGATTTCAAATCATTCCGACGACTTGATCTTTCAAAGTCGGTAAATGTTTTTTTATTACTCCCCAGATTATGGCATCGTCAACTTTGTCATATCCGTGAATAACCAGATTTCGTAAATCAACAATCTTTCTTGCATCTTGAAATTCAATATCCGGGGCAATCTTTTTTATTCTGTTTACCGCTTCGCCTATTATTCCTAGTTCTCTTTCCACTGCTCTTTTCACAAGCTTGTTCTTCTTAAATTCTGAAAAACTCGAAATTTCTGAAGTAAACTCTTCAATTGAGTCAATGGATGTGATTATATCGTGGAGATTCTTCCTTACATCAAGCTGCATAAATCAACTCTTTATTTTCATTGATAGATTTCATTAGATACGGGTTTGAAAGTGAATTGACTGTTATGAGATCGATCTTCCTTTTAAAAAGGTCTTCCAGTGCATATTGAAGATCAAAATATTTATCAGCATAAATCTCAGGCGGCATATCCTCAAAAGAAACGAGAAAGTCAATATCGCTCTCCGGTGTGAAATGACCGTTGGTAATTGAACCGAAAACAAAAAGCTCCTTTACATCGAATTTTCTGCATATAACCTTAAGTTCACTCATTTTTTCTTTGAGCAATATGTTCATAACGCCTCCTTTAAAAAACATATTAATTATATTGATGCGTTGTTTAATTGTCAAATCAAGTGGAAAATAAATCTAAGATCTTACCTATTCTTTTCAGAAAATTCTCTGCCGGCGGTAAGAGCGGCGATATTTGATTTTACGAGTTCTTCACCTTTTTTCCCGAAGATGACTTCGATCCCTTTCTTCATGAGTTCAAAATCAAGGTCGATGAAAACGCTTGCAGCACCTGCAAGAACCATGTTCATCCCTTTCAGGTTGTTCACATCTCTTGCGATCTTATCTCCGTCGATGGCGATATGATGAGGAAGTTTCTTTATTTGCGCCATGACAGATTCCATTTCAGGATAATTTCCAATGTTGACAACGGGATTTGTGTTTGTGACAAGCCAGCCGTCTTTGCTTAAGTAAGGAAGATATCTGAGTGATTCCATCGGTTCTACACTTACGATAAGGTCTGCTTTCCCTTTCGGCACGAGGTCGCTGAATATCGGTTTGTCAGAAATTCTGAAATGGCTCTGGACATCACCGCCTCTCTGGCTCATTCCGTGAACTTCCGCCTGCTTTACAAAAAGTCCGCTTTCAACTGCGGCATATCCAAGGACAGTCGCTATCGAGAGGATCCCCTGTCCGCCGACACCTGCAAGAATAATATCAACTTTCATCCGGGCACCTCCTATTTCTTTGCTTCCTTGGTTTTTTTACTCAGTGTCTGCATGCACTCTCTTTGCGGAATGATCACCGACACACCTTTGTATTCAAGCTCTTCGTTGATTATTTTAACAAATTCCTCGTGATTTTTCCTTACCGGATTTATAACCCTGATATGAGCCGGATCGACACCGAGCCCTGTAACTATCTGGATAACCCTGCCCTCAGCGTGCGATTTCTGCCCGCCTGTCATACCGGTTGTCGAGTTGTCAGCGATGAAAACTATTATGTTGCTGTTATCCATAATGGCATCAAGGAGAGATGTCATTCCGCTGTGGCAGAAAGTAGAGTCACCTATTACTGCAACAGCCGGGAAAAGGCCTGCATCGGCGGCACCTTTTGCCATTGTGATCGATGCACCCATGTCAACACAACTGTTTATCGCTTCAAAAGGCGGAAGGGCACCGAGCGTATAACATCCGATGTCGCTGAAAACATGTCCGTCACCATATTTTGCTTTTACAGCCGCATTCAGAGCATTGTACATATCAGCATGTCCACAGCCTGTGCAGAGTTTCGGAGGTCTGGGAGCAACAATAGCGGGAACGGCATCACCTTCAGCATTTTTAAGTCCGAGCGCTTTTGCCACGATGTTCGGATCAAGTTCTCCGTCTCTTGGAAGTTCACCTGTTATTCTCCCTTTGACTTTCACATCACGGTCAAGAAGTCCGCGAAGGTCTTCTTCAACCATCGGCATTCCGTCTTCAAGAACAAGAATTTCGCCGCATTCTTCAACAAGTTTCCTGATCATGTTCTTTGGAGCAGGATATTGAGAAAGCTTTATAACAGGATAAGGACAACCATCAGGATAATTTTCCATAAGATAGTTATAAGCCAGACCGCAGGCGATTATTCCGCGTGTTTTATCACCACCGTCAATGTACCTGTTCCAGCCCGAATTTTCAGATTCTGCAAGAAAGTTCTTCTGATTTTCAAGGAGCATTTTATATCTTTTCCTTGCAATGGCGGGAAGAAGGACAAACTGCCTTTTGTCTTCAGGAAGTTTCATTTCATTCTGAGACATAGGTTCTCTCACTTCTACACCTGCTCTTGAATGGGCAAGCCGTGTCGTGACTCTCATCATGACAGGAACTTTATATTTTTCAGAGATCTCATAAGCATAAAAAGGCATGTCATAAGCTTCCTGCTGATTTGAAGGTTCAAGTATAGGCATCAAAGCAAACTTGCCGAGTATCCTTGAATCCTGCTCATCCTGCGAAGAGTGCATGCTCGGATCATCTGCAACAGTGACGATACAACCGCCGTTCGCACCGGTAATGCCGGAGTTGACAAACGGGTCCATCGCAACATTGAGCCCGACATGTTTCATCATCGACATTGTCCTTTTGCCCGCATAGCTCATGCCGAGAGCACCTTCAACGGCTGTCTTTTCATTTGCAGACCATGTTCTGTGAATATTCCTGGCTGCCGCGAACTTTGAATGCTGAACGAATTCCATTATTTCTGTTGACGGAGTTCCCGGATAGGCATAAAAGCCAGACGCACCGGCATCCATCGCACCCTGAGCGATCGCCTCATCACCCATGAGAAGCATCTTTTTCTTTGTCACAATTACCTCCAAGTATTAATATCAGTATTCTTTCGGAACTTCTTTACCGTCAATTACTCGAAATGCGCCATCTGCAAGGGCATCAAGTTCATTTTCACCGGGATATGAGAAAACAGGTGCCATCCAGCCGACATACTCTTCAAGTTCCTTTACGAATGCCTTGAAATATGCACATCCGCCTGTGATGATTATCCCGTCAACTTTTCCTTTGAGTGCGGCGCAGTATGAACCGATCTCTTTAGCGATCTGGTATTTGAACGCTTCATAAACTTTCAGTGTCTCAGGATCACCTGCAACAACTTTTTCTTCGATCGTTCTGAAATCGTTTGTGCCGATATATGCCTTGAAACCGCTTTCGCTTGAGAATATCTTTTTCACTTCTGCTTCGGGTTTGCTGTAACAGAGCTTCATAACTCCGCGTAACGGCAGAGCACCTGCCCTTTCAAGGCTGAACGGGCCCATTCCAAGCAGTCCGTCATTGACATCAACGATCTTTCCCCCTTCCAGTGCGGCAACTGAAATTCCTCCGCCAAGGTGAGCGACAACGAAATTCGCCTTGTAAAAATCGTCTCCGTTCTTTTCAGCTATCTTCCTTGCAACTGCTTTGATGTTGAGCGCATGAACTCTGCATGCCCTTTCAATCCGCGGAAGTCCGCTCAATCTCGCTTTATCCCACATATTGTCAGTTGTGACAGGGTCAACGATATAGCTTTCGCTCAAACCGTAATCTTCAGCGATCTTGTGAGCAATCAGCCCGCCTAAATTGGAAGCGTGGTTTGCATATTTACAGCTTGTGAGGTCGTCTATCAATGACTTATTTACACGGTATGTGCCGCCTTCAAGCGGTTTTACCGGACCGCCTCTACCTACTGAGCCAACAACTTTGAGCCCCTTTTCCTTCACCGCCTTGTCAACCGCCTGCTTGATCATTCCATAGCGGAAATCGAACTGCTCAGACACCAGATTGAACTTTGCGATCTCTTCCTGCGGATGTCTTACAGTTTCATCATAAACAGATCCGTCTCTGTTGAAAAGTGCGAACTTTGTTGAAGTTGAACCCGGATTTACAACGACTGCCACTTCGAGCTTGCTCATTATTCTCTCCTCAAAAAATTGATCAAAACACCAAAATCTGAAAAACCGTAGCATATCAAAAACACCTTTGCAACTTTTTAAAAAACAAAAAAATCAACTCAAATATCTTTTGAAGTTCCCCAAAAAAGTTTTCAATAGATTTCTAACTGATAGTGAAAGCTGTTTTGATTCGAAAAGAAATTAATCCTTCAACCTTTTCCCTGTCTTCACATCTTTTGGATTATCGGGTTGAGGTGTTTTAGATCATTTCTTCTTTAATACTGGTGTTTCCGGCATATATTCATCATAAAGGCACTGATCTGGATATTCTTTGCACTGGCATTCCATATCTTTGAGTATTATTGCCCCTGTCGGCTGATAG
>Ga0116183_1003495_pt1 | contig 15973 bp, 13 predicted proteins | sample AD_UKC078_MetaG_FD_89753 | JGI IMG/M metagenome (GOLD analysis project Ga0116183, IMG submission 89753) | Active sludge microbial communities of municipal wastewater-treating anaerobic digesters from USA - AD_UKC078_MetaG | ecosystem: Engineered > Bioreactor > Anaerobic > Digestate | place: USA... | reverse complement strand
CCGTTTTATAAAAGATCAAATGGCGAGATGACCTATGCCGTACTGGTGGATCACGGTGATTTCAGTGTCAATTACGCCGAACTGAAGCGTCCGGCACTGCACTCCGGCATGGCGGTACGGCAAGGGCAGCCCCTGGGACATATCAGCGGAACCCGACAGCTTCACCTGGAGTTGTACCGTGGTGGCGCAGAAAGCTGGACCAGGGGGTGGTATGGCCAGCAGCCGGACAACCTGCTGGATCCGACTTCGCTGATGCTGGAACTATTCCCGAAACCGTCCCGCTGAGCTATCAACACCCCAGTAACTTCAGGAGATCATCTGTGTCGGATCGGCCATTGAGCCATTCTGCAAGTGATTCCACCGCTTCAAATTCACTTTGCGTATCCTGGTGCGGCCAGATGCCCAGCACCGGGGCGCCGCCCAGCACCTCGATATATCCTGCTGCGCTCTGCTCCGCCAGACCGGCCTGTAGCGGGTAGTTGTTGATGATCACGCCAATGACCGTGATACCCATCTGTTTTGCCACCAGACAGGTCAGGGCGGCGTGATTGATCGTCCCCAGGTTGGGGCGGGCCACCACCAGCAATGGTAATCCGGACAGCTTTGCCAGGTCAGCCACGGTCTGCGTGCCGCTTAAGGGCACCATCAATCCTCCGGCCCCTTCCATGATCAAAAAGTCGTGCTGTGCGGCCAACCGCTCCTGACACGCCAGGATATGGCTGAAAGCCACCTCCACGCCGTCGATGCGTGCCGCTTCGGCTGGGGCTAGCGGTTCGGTCAGCAGGTAGGGCGCGGTGTCCCTGTTGCATGGTACTCCGGCAGCCTGACAGAGCAGCAGAGCGTCATCGGAGACCAGCTGGCCGTCCTCAACCCGGCAGCCGCTGGTGGCGGGCTTGATTACTCCAACGTTAACGCCGCGCATCCTCAGCAGTCTGGACAGGGTGGCCGATACGATGGTCTTGCCAACGCCCGTATCGGTGCCGGTGATGAATATGCCAGGCTTCAACTGCATTTCCTTATGTCCATGCCCAGGTCGCTCAGCATCCGGTGATCCTGCTCCGGGTCACGCCCCAGCTTGGTCAGGTAGTTGCCGGTCATCATGCCACTTGCGCCTGCCATGAAGATCCAGGACTGCAATTCACGCATGTTCTTGTCGCGGCCGCCACATACGGAGATATCCCTGGTCGGCAGCATGAAGCGGAAAATGGCGATGGTTTTCAGGCACTCCAGCGGTGTCAGGTGTTTTGCACCAGCCAGGCGGGTCCCTTCCACCGGGTCAAGGAAGTTCATCGGCACAGAATCCACATCCAGCTCACGCAGTGTTTCGGCCATCTCGATTCGCTGGGCCATGTTCTCTCCCAGGCCTAGGATGCCGCCGCTGCAGACCCGCAGGCCGGCTTGCTTGGCGCAGCGCACGGTTTCAACGTCCTGCTCGTATTCATGGGTTGTACAGATATGCGGGAAAAAGCTGCGGGCGGTCTCCAGATTGTGGTGGTAGGTGACCATTCCGGCTTCCTTGAGGGTCAGGGCGGTTTCCATGTCGAGGATACCCAGCGAACCGGAGGGGGCAATTGAGGTTTCCTGCCTGATGCGCTTCATGGCCCGGCAGATGGTCTCCAACTCTTTGCCCGGTTTGATGCCGGTGCCGCTGGTGACGATGCCGAAACAGCGGGCTCCGTAACGGTCAGCATCCTTGGCACAGCGGACGATCTCTTCCTCGTCCACCAGCGGGTAAACCTTGACGTCGGTCTTATGGGCGGAGGACTGGGCACAGAAGGCACAGTTTTCCGGGCATTTGCCGGATTTGGCGTTGATAATCGAGCAGAGGGCAATACTGTTGCCCTTGAAATGTTCCCTGATGCGTGAAGCCTCGGCCAGCAGCAGGTGCAGGTTGGAACCGTCGGCGCCAGCCAGCAGGAGGGCCTCTTCGGTGGAAATGTTGTTGCCGGCGATTACCGCGTCGGCAGTCTTTTGGATCATCTCTCTCATGCGGTTAATTCCGCCGTCATGAGCGATAGCATAGCCCTGCCAGCTTGTCAACCCGGAAAGGGGGTGTGGGTTGACAAGTGAGGTTTTATGGGCGCTTTCCCGGTTTGAATGGTAAGACTGGCCTGGCAGTGGCGGGTCGTGCCATGCGGCTGGCCTGCACTGGCCTGTCAGCGCCACCTGACGTTATTGCCGGGGCACCAGGCGTGCAGCAGCTCGCAAACCTCCGGGAAGTTATCCGGTGTACAGACCAGGCGTATATGCCAGGCGCCACCGGTAATCAGCACCTGGTGGTTGTCGGCATGCATGCGTACCGACCTGATCTCTTTCCAGCGGACGGAAGGAGCCCAGGTCGCCCACTGGCCGCCCTTGAGGGTCAGCCAGAAGACAATCAGCATCAGTATGCGCATCCTCCGGTCCAGTTTTGCCTGCTGCGATGATGGCCTGATGTGCACCCCTTTTGCGTCGATCAGGAACTCCACATCCCGGTTGCGTAATACCGCCTTGACCAGCAGCCAGAATATCAGTGTCAGCATAATAAGCAATCCGAACAGGATCATGACCGGACCGGCATTGCCATTGCCGCCGGTCTGGCTGATGCCGTAAAAGAGAAGCCCGGCTCCAGCCAGGGCCAGTACCAACAGTGTGACCGGTCGCCCCGGACCTCCTTCGAGCAGGCTGGAGAATACCGGTAGCTTGCCGCTCCAGAGCAGTGTCTTGCGATAACCGCCTGTCACGCTGATATATAGGTCATGTGTTACGGATTTGCTCGATTTTGTCCGGTCAGCAGGTGGCATGCATGTCTCACGATGGTCTGCGGTTGGTTGGGGCAGTGGCTGTTGCAGGGATGCCAGTCTGGCTACTGAACGGTCATGGCAATGACCTCTTCATAGGTGGTGATCCCCTCCAGCATTTTACGGATTGCCACCTGGCGGAGGCTGCTCAAGCCGTCCTTTTCCGCAGCGGCCTGAAGCACAGACAGCTCCACATTGTCCTTGATCAGCAGTTTGATGCTGTCGCTGATCTCCATCACCTCGAAGATGCCGGTGCGTCCCTTGTAACCGGTACCGCGGCACTCCTTGCATCCTTTGCCTTCCCATACGGCCTGCTGTTTTGCACCCAGTCGCAGGAACTGGATCTCGGCCTGGGTCAGTTCACGTTCCTGTTTGCAGTGCGGGCAGATCTTGCGCACCAGGCGCTGGGCAATGATGCCGATTACCGAGGCCGAGATCAGGAAGGGAGGCACCCCCAGATCCATCAGCCGTACGATCGACGAGACAGAGTCGTTGGTGTGCAGGGTGGACAACACCAGGTGCCCTGTCAGGGCGGCCTGTACGGCATTTTCTGCTGTTTCCCGGTCACGGATCTCGCCGATCATGATGATGTCCGGATCCTGGCGCAGGATGTTGCGCAGGATGGTGTCGAAGCCGACCCCGATGGATTGCTGGACGCCGATCTGGTTGAATTCCTCCATGACCATCTCGATCGGATCCTCAACTGTGACGATATTGACTTCGGGCGACGAGAGCGAGCGCAGGGTGGAGTAGAGGGTGGTTGTCTTGCCGCTGCCGGTCGGACCAGTGACCAGAATGATACCGTTGGGGCTGTTGGTGAAGGCGTTATAAAGGCCCATTTCGCGTGGATAGAACCCCATGCTGTCCAGATCCTGCAGTAGGATATCGGGATCAAAGATCCTGATGACCACCTTTTCGCCGAAGGCCACAGGCACAGTGGAAACGCGCAGTTCGATGTCTTTGCTGTTGAAACTGGTCTTGATGCGTCCGTCCTGCGGGCGCCGTTTTTCTGCCAGATCCATGCGCGACATCAGTTTTATGCGCGATACGATCGGTGCATGCAGCGGCTTGGGGATAATGTGGATATTCTGCATGACACCGTCAAGCCGAAAACGGATCAGCGACTTGTCTCGCTTGGGTTCGATATGGATATCACTGGCGCGCTGATCAAAGGCGTATTGCAGCAGAAACTCAACCGCTGCCACGATGTGTTTGTCGTTGTCTTCAATCTCATGCTGCCCTTTGAGCTTGAAGAGCTGTTCCAGATTGCCGATGTCGATGCCGCTGCTGGCCTCGGCCTCTGCAGCCATGACAGATGCGCGGAAGCCGTAAAATTCCCTGAGTATCTTGAGGATATCGCTTTTGGAGCTCAGTACACGCTGTATCTCCAGTCGGTGGGCAGTGGCAAGTTCATCGATGATTCTCGTGTTGAAGGGGTCTGCTACCGCCACGGTGATGACGCCGTTCTTTTCTGCTACGGCCACGATCAGGTTTTTGAGGGCGAACGGGCGCGGTATGTGGGCGGTCACAACGTCCAGGTCCAGCTTGAGTGGGTCGATCTTCAGGTAAGGTAGGCCTACCGCGGATGCAATTACCTCGGTAATCATGTCCTCGGTCAGGAATTTACCACTTTGATCGGGCAGCTCCAGATTGAACGAGGCGATTACTTCTGATGGGAGCAGGATTTCGGCGGCATGGGGCGCTCTGCGGGACCCTCCGGACTGGTGTGCGGAGAACAAACGGGCTTCCTGGCTTTTGCCTCTGGCAAGCAGATTGGCTAGTTGATCTGCGGTGATGAGCTTGCGGTGTTGGAGCAGGCGGGCCAGGTTCTCGATGGTCAGTTTTTTATGGTCTGGCATGGGTATGGATTATCACCTTCCGCCGCCGGCTTTTCGGGCGGCTTCGGTTTTCTGGGTTTCGATGCGTTTGACCACTTCTTCCACCACCTGCTCCGGCGAATAGCTTGATGACTCTGGCAGTTGGGCTACGATGGCATGCTCGCGCTGGATGTCCTGTTTGGTGAAGGATGGACGTTTGTTTGGAGCGCAGTTGGGATAGGCGGTCAATGTGGTCACAATATTGCGGTAGAGACGGAAAGCCATCAGCACGGCAATTGACAGCGGCACGATGTCTGCCGCCCAATACTCCATGCTTCTTTCCGCGAACATGGTGCCGGCCAGCAATCCGCCACAGGCGATCAGCAATGCGAAGCCGTTGCCGATCACACGGTATTCGATATCTTCAGGAACCTTGATTTCAATGGTAGTTTCAGCCATGCCGCCCGCCGCCGATTATTAGTGGTGTTTTCCTATCGGCTGAATCTGCAAATTATTTACACAACCGGCGCTGCTTTTTTAATTTTCCCTGTTTTTGCGCAGCCGTGCCATGGCCCAGCCCTGGGCCTTGTCCATGTAATAGTAGACCACTGGGGTGATGTAAAGGGTCAGGAGCTGGGAAACCAGCAACCCGCCAACCACCGCCAGTCCCAGCGGACGCCGGGCATCTGCGCCGGCGCCGATACCCAGGGCGATTGGCAGCGTACCCATCAGGGCGGCCATGGTGGTCATCATGATCGGCCTGAAACGGACCAGGCAGCCCTCATAAATGGCGTCCAGTGGGCTTTTGTTATTGTTGCGTTGTGCCTCCAGGGCAAAGTCGATCATCATAATGGCGTTCTTTTTGACGATGCCGATCAACATGATAATGCCGACGAAGGCGTACAGGTTCAGTTCGCTACCGAACAGCATCAGGGTCGCCAGCGCCCCCATGCCGGCCGAAGGCAGGCCGGAAAGGATCGTCAGGGGATGAATATAGCTCTCGTAGAGGATTCCCAGCACGATGTAGATCACCAGTATGGCCATGACCAAAAGCAGCGCCAGTCCGCCGGTGGATTCCTTGAAGGCCTGTGCCGAGCCCTGAAAGGCAGTGCCGATCCTGGCGGGCAGTGTTCTGGAGGCCAGTTTCTGTACGGCATCCACCGCTTCGCCCAGTGTGGAGCCCGGCTTGAGATTGAACGAGATGGTTACCGCGTTGATCTGGCCCAGATGATTTACGGAAAGGGGGCCGAGGGTGGTTCTGAGCTGACCCAGCATGCTGAGCGGTACAAGCTGGCCAGCCTTGGAGCGCACATACAAAAGCGACAGTGAGGACGGATCGAGCTGGTATTCCGGCAACACCTCCATGATGACCTGATACTGGTTGGAAGGGGCGTAGATGGTGGATACCTGCCGGCTGCCGTAGGCATAATAGAGCGCGTCCTCGATCTGCTGGGGGGTGATGCCCATGCTGGCGGCACGGTCGCGTTCAATGTCAAGGGTCAGTTGCGGGTTGCTGATCTGCAGGTCGGAGGTGACATCCTGCAACATCGGCAGGGTGCGCATCTGCTGCTCCAGTTCTACGGCGCTGCGATACAGCTCGGTTGTGTCGGGCGAAAGCAGGGTGTACTGGTATTGTGCCTTGCTGAGTGTGGAGTCAAGACGGATTGAAGGCGGGTTGAGCAGGAAGCATAGGATCCCGGGCACCTGGGCCAGCTTGGGGCGCAGTGACTGGATTACCTGCTCGACGCTCATATCCCGTTTGCCCTGAGGTTTGAGCCTGATGAACATGAAGCCGCTGTTGGAGCCCACCCGGCTGCCGGAAGGCCCGGCGGAGGACATGAAGCCGTCTATGTTGGGATCCTGGCGCAGAATTTCTGCCAGTTGCTGCTGGTTGGCAGCCATCTGCTGGAAGGAGACTCCCTGGAGTCCTTCCGTGAATGCGTAGATCGCGCCAGTGTCCTCACTGGAGAGCAGCCCCTTGGGCATGACCCAGAACATCACCACAGTCAGGAAGGCCATCACAATCGTTACGGCCAGCACGGCTCTACGCCACTGCAACACCTGGTTCAGGGTCCGTTCATAAAGGCGCAGCATGCCATCAAAGAAGGCCTCCATGCGCATATAGAAACGGCCATGCTGCTGGTCGTGCTCCGGTTTGAGAAAACGGCTGCAGAGCATGGGGGTCAGCGTTAACGACACCAGACCGGAGATGAGGATCGCCACGCTGATGGTTACGGCAAATTCATGCAGGATGCGGCCCAGCATGCCGGGCATGAACAATACCGGGATGAATACTGCCACCAGTGAGATGGTCATGGAGATGATCGTGAAGCCGATTTCGCGGGCTCCCTTGAAGGCTGCCGAGCGAGGGGATTCCCCCAGTTCCATGTGCCGGACGATGTTTTCCAGCATGACGATGGCGTCGTCAACCACAAACCCGACCGACAGGGTCAGGGCCATCAGGGTGATGTTGTTGATCGAAAAATCCAGCGCGTACATGACCGCAAAGGTACCGACAATGGAGAGCGGTAGGGCCAGGCTGGGAATCATGGTGGCGGACAGGTTGCGCAGGAACAGGAAGATGACCATGATTACCAGGAAAATGGTCAGTAGCAGGGTAAACTTGACATCCAGCACTGATTCGCGGATCGACTCGGTGCGATCGTAGAGGATGTCGATATTGACGGCGCCGGGGATCTGGTTGCGGAATTCCGGCAAGAGCTGTTTGATGCTGTCCACAACCTGGATGGTGTTGGTGCCTGGCTGGCGCTGGACCGCCAGTATGATGCCGCGGCTGGAGAAGTCCTTTGTGTTGTACCAGGCGGCGATCTTGTCGTTTTCAACGCTGTCTATGGCTGTGCCGATGTCCCGGATGCGAACCGGCGAACCGTTGCGGTAGGCTACGATGACATCCCGGTATTCCGTTGCGCTATAAAGCTGACCGGAGGCCTGCAGGGTCAATGCCTTGTGGGCGCCCTGCAATACCCCGGTGGGCAGGTTGACGTTTGAGCCGGACAGGGAGTGGGCCACCTCGTCGATACCGATACCCCGAGAGGAGAGCGCCTTGGGGTCGATCCGCACGCGCACTGCGTATTTCTGTGAGCCGTAGACCATGACCTGGGACACGCCGCTGATCATGGAGATGCGCTGGGCCATGATCGTGTCGGCATATTCATTGACCTGCGACAGCGGCAGGGTGGGAGAGTGCAGTGCGATGTAGAAAATCGGGCGGTCAGCCGGATTGACCTTGCGCAGTGAGGGTGGAGTGGGCATGTCCGAGGGCAGCTGCTTGGTTGCCTTGGCAATGGCGGCTTGTACATCCTGGGCGGCCGCATCAATGCTGCGCCTGAGGGTGAACTTGAGCGTGATCAGCGAGATGCCCTGGCCGTTGGTGGATGTCATGGTCTCCACGCCGGCGATGGTGGAAAATTCACGTTCCAGCGGGGTGGCAACAGCCGATGCCATGGTGTCAGGGTTAGCGCCGGGCAGGCTGGCACTGACCTGGATGGTGGGGTAGTCCACGTTGGGCAGGTCGTTAACCGGCAGCTTCTGGTAGGCCGCCAGTCCAAACAGCATCACCGCTAGCATTACCAGGCTGGTCATGACCGGACGTTTTATGAACAGGGCGGAGATATTCATTTAGCTCGGGCCCCGGAATCCGTGCTCCGGGACTTGTGATCAGATGCGGACCCCGTGTCCTGCGTCCCGGCCCCGGGCTTGATCTCCACCTTGGCCCCGGGTTTGACCCGCACCTGCCCTTCTGTCACCACCTGTTCGCCAGCATTGAGACCGCTTTCAATGACAGTGAAGCCCTGGTACGCCGTGCTGGTCTTCACCGGCCTTACGGCAGCGGTCAAATCCTGGCCGACAACCAGTACATACAGTCCCTGCTGGCCGGTCTGGATCGCCTGGGTCGGCACCACTGTTGCATCCCGGATGGTGTCCAGGGTGATCGAAATGCTGACCAGTTGTCCAGGCCAGAGCCGTTTAAGGCGGTTTTCGAACAATCCCTTGAGTTTGATTGTTCCGGTAGCTGCATCGACCGTGTTATCAATGAAGTCCACAAGGCCGCTTTCCTTGAAACCACCGGCGCCGCTGACCTCCGCCTCTACCTTGAGCCGTCCGCTCTGCATGCGCTGTTTGATGGCCGGCATGTCTTTCTCCGGTATGGAAAACAGTACCTTGGCCGGTACGATGCGATTGATGGTTACCAGTGCGGTCTCGTTTTCCTTGACAATGTTGCCGCGATGCACCGCCAGGACGCCCAGCCTGCCGCTGGTGGGGGCCTTGATGGTACAGTGGGAGAGCTGAACCCGGGCGCTCTCCAATTCGGCGCGGTCAGCCGCCACATTGGCTTCAGCCGATTCAGCCGTTGTGCGGTAGCTTTCGGCCTGCTCCGGTGTGACAATCCCTTCCTTTACCAGTTGGCGGTAGCGCTCGTAATTGGCCTTGGCGTTGGCCATGATCACCTGGTTGCGCGCCAGCGCTGCCTCAGCCTTTTTCAAGGCAGCATTTCGCGACCTTTGATCCAGCACGAAAAGCACATCCCCCCTGCGGACGTCCTGGCCTTCCCTGAATCCGACCCTGACTACCTCTCCGTTGATCAGCGGTTTGATGATAACCGACTCGGAAGCCTCCACATTGCCGATGGCCTTGAGCAGTACAGGCACATCCTGCTGTGTGGCGCTGGCGACAAGCACCGCTGAGGGTGGTCGGGGGGCGGGCTGATTCTTTTTACCCGAGCAGGCACAGACAACCAAAAGTGCGATTAGTGCGGGGATCAATCGGGCATGTTTTAACAGCATGGACATTTCTCCGGTATCAGCGTGATGATGACTTGTAGAGCCGGTCTACCTCAGCTTCCTGGAATCGGATACCTTCCCGTTCCAGCAGTTCTCCGGTTACCTGCCAGTAGCGGGTGACCGCATTGTCGTAATTGACATGGGCGGTGATCTGGTTTGCCTTGGCATTGGCCAGGTCATTTTCCACGTCAAGCACTTCCTTGATGGTGGCCAGGCCGACCTGGTTCTTGCGGATGTAGGCATTCAGCCGCTGTTCGGCATAGACCCTGCCCCGATCGGCGACATCGATCTGTTTGTATCCAGCGGCGACGCCACGGATGGCGCTGCGAACCTCGTTGCGGGCGGCATCTTCCAGTGCGCGCAGTCTGGTCAGCAGCTGCCCGGATTTTAGCCTGCTCTTGCGGTAGTCGTTTTCAGCAGCATTGTTGCCCAGGGGGTAGGTGAAGGTCAGTCCCACGCTCCAGGCCGGGTAGCTGGCCTTGCCGATCCGGTTCATGTCGTCCGGGTAGGTGCGGTCCAGTCCGCTCAGTCCGCCGGAAGCGGACAGTGACAGGTCGGGCAGCGTCCTGTTGCGGTAGACGCGGGTCTGTAGCTCGGCAATCTCCAGACTGCGCTTCTGCTCCCTGATGTCAGGGCGCTGCAGCGCCATGCCGATGGCATCATCCTCGTTGATTGACAGTTTCACCTGCACCGGCAGATCAACGGTTGCAATGTCGCCTTTGCTATCCAGCTGCAGCAGGACCCTGATCACATCGACCTGGTCGCTGACCGCCTTTTCTGCATCGATCAGTTCCTTCTCCCGGGCTGCCGCGCCGAATTCTGCGCTGGATATCTCCATGGCTGGCATGACGCCGGCCGCCACCCGGGCCTTGGTGTCGGCCAGGATCTTGTTGGCCAGCTGCAGGGAGACCTTTTTGACCTCCAGCTGTTCTTTCAGGCTGTAAAGCTTGAAATACTCGGTCCTTACCTGCCCGATCACGGCCAGCAGGCGGCTGTTCAGTTGTTCCATGGAGGCGTTTTTGTTAAGCAGCGCGATGTTGATGGCCAGGTCGGTGCTTTCACGGCCGAAATTCTTGAGCAGCGGCTGGGTCAGGACGGCCTCCAGGCTGGAAGCCCAGTAGTTGTTGAGCGTATTGCTGGAATTATTACGGTAGTAATTGTTGTTGTACTGCAGCGCAGCGGTGCCGCCGGTCCAGAGCAGCTGGCTGAGTGATGCGTTCAAGGTCGTGTTGCGGTTGGTGAACTTGTTGTCCAGGTAGGTCAGCGTGGCCGACTGGCTGGTGGTGTCGGAATAACTGCCGGACAGGGTCAGCAGCGGATCATAGATGGCCCTGTTGCGGTTGACGTCCGCCTCGTACTGGGCCGGGTTGTACAGTTCGGCCCGTATGTCCAGATTCTTCTCCGCCGCGCGGCTGATGGCTTCCTTGAGCGATATGGGCCGGGCAGGCTCTTCACAGCGAACGTCCGGCGGCAGCATGGCGAGCATGGTTGCCAACAGTGTGCAAGATAGCAGTATCCTGTTCATCTTCAATCCTTTCAGGCTATTCATAGCGCAGTGCTTCGATGGGGTTCAGTGAAGCGGCCTTGCGGGCCGGGTAAAAACCAAAGAAAACGCCGACTGCGGCGGAAAAGGCTACCGAAATTATTATCACCTGAAACGAGATCAGGGTCGGCCAGCCAATGATGGCAGAAACGATAAAGGCGCTGCCAATCCCGAGAATGATACCGACCAGACCGCCCATGGTGGTCAGCAGCACCGCTTCGGTCAAAAACTGCAGCAGGATGTCGCCTTCCTTGGCGCCGATGGCCATGCGGATGCCGATCTCGCGGGTGCGCTCAGTCACCGAGACCAGCATGATGTTCATGATGCCGATGCCGCCTACAACCAGAGAGATGGAGGCGACCGCCCCCAGCAGCATTGACATGACCTTGGCTGACTGTTCGGAAACGGCCATGATCTCGGCCAGATTGCGTACGGAAAAGTCGGGATCCTTGTTGGGTCCGATGCGGTGGCGCTGGTTGAGCAGCACGTTTACTTCTTCTTCTGCACGGGGGAGTGCATCGCTGCTTTCGGCCTTGACCAGGATCGCGCCGACCATGCCGGGGAACTGGCTGCCGAACAGCTTGCGCTGGGCTGTAATCAGCGGGACAAAGATGATATCATCCTGGTCGCTGCCCTGTGCCGAGCGTCCCTTGGCTTCCAGAACGCCAATGATGGTGAAGGGCACCTTCTTGATGCGGATGATCTTGCCCAAGGGGTCTGCATCGCCGAACAGGTTCTCGGCCACGGTCTGGCCGATCAGACAGGTCTTGGTGGCGCCGTCGATGTCTGAATTGATGAAGTTGCGTCCCGATACGAGTGGCCACTCACGAATAGCCAGGATGTCCGGTGTGCTGCCCATCACGATGGTGGACCAGTTCTGGTTGCCGTAAACAACCTGGGCCGTGCCGCGCACGGTGGGGGCCACATCGGAAACAGCAGGGCATTCAGCCTTGATGGCCTTGGCATCGTCGTAGGTCAGGGTAGGGGTGCCGCCGAAACCGGAACGCAGCCCGCCGCTGGTGGTGGAGCCCGGCAGTATCAGCAGCAGATTGCTGCCCATGCTGGCGATCTGGTCGGAGATGACCTTGCTGGCCCCGGATCCGATGGCCACCATGGCGATTACCGCGGCAATGCCGATGATGATGCCCAGCATGGTCAGCAGGGCGCGCATCTTGTTGACACGCAGGGCGCGGATGGCGATGCGCAGTGACATGAGCAGCTGCATCATGCGGTCACCCCCGCAATCTCTGCCACGACAGGCCGCTCTACCAGCGTGTCAGAGATAATGCCGCCGTCCCTGAAGACCACGTTGCGACCGGTGTAGGCTGCCACATCCGGTTCGTGTGTGATCATGATGATGGTAATGCCCTGACGGTTGAGCTGCTGGAAGATGCCCATGATCTCGATGGTTGTTTTGGAGTCCAGATTGCCGGTCGGCTCGTCGGCCATGATGATGGCCGGTTCGTTGACCAGCGCCCTGGCGATGGCAACGCGCTGCTGCTGACCCCCGGAGAGCTGGTTGCTGTAATGATCCGCCCGTCCGGCCAAACCGACCTTGGCCAGGGCGGCCTGGGCCCGTTCATGTCTTTCAACGGTGTCCTTGTGGGCATAAATTAGGGGCAGTTCCACATTCTCCAGCGCGGTGGTGCGTGCCAGCAGGTTGAATCCCTGAAATACGAAGCCAATGCGGTTGTTGCGGATGGAGGCCAGCTGGTTTTGGGACATGTCACTCACATTGACCCCTTCCAGGTGGTATGTGCCGCTGGTGGCACGGTCCAGACAGCCGAGGATGTTCATGCAGGTGGATTTGCCGCTGCCGGAGGCGCCCATGATGGCGACAAACTCCCCCTGGCGCACAGTCAGTGAGATCCCTTTCAGCGCCTCCACCTGCTGGTCGCCCATGGTGTAGACCTTGGTGATGCTCTCAAGCCTGACCACTTCGTTCATGAATCAGAACCTCGGTCCGCTGGGCGGGCGCGAACCGCCCTGCGTTTTTTTGTTCTGGACCTGCTCGACAATCACGCTGTCTCCTTCTTTCAACTCTCCTGCAGCCATTTCCACAAAACGGTCATTGGATATGCCGGTTTTTATTGTTACGGCTACAGGTTTCCGGGAGGCATCCAACTGGTAGACATGCTGTTTGTCGACACGTTTGCCGTCTTTATCCGCAGCGGCACTGCTGGCAGGTGCAGCATTTGTCTTGCGTGCCGCCCCCTTGGCGGTTTTGGGGCGGAACCTGAGCGCAGCGTTGGGGATCATCAGCACGTTGTCCTTTTTATCGGTTTCAATTGTGACGTTGGCGGTCATGCCTGGTTTCAGCAGCAGTTCGCGGTTATCAACGCTGATGACAGTTACATAAGTAACCACGTTCTGTGTTGTGACCGGTGCGTTCCTGATCTGGCGCACGGTGCCGGTGAACTGGCGTTCCGGGTAGGCATCCACCGAAAAAATGGCGGTCTGTCCCAGCTTCAGCCGACCGATGTCTGATTCGTCCACACTGGTGTCAATCTCCATTTTGGTCAGGTCCTGGGCGATGGAAAAGAGGGTTGGTGTCTGGAAGGATGCGGCCACGGTCTGCCCCACATCAATGCTGCGCGAGACCACGATGCCATCCACCGGGGAGCGGATGGTTGCATAGCGCAGATTCGTTTCGGCCTGGCGCAGCGCGCCACGGGTCTGGGCTACAACCCCTTCGGCGGATGAAACCTGGGCCAGGGCCTGCTCATAGGCGGTCTGGGCCGTGTCGAAATCACTTTGGGCAACGATCCCCTGGTTGACCAGCTGCCGGTTGCGCTCCATGGTCCGCTTTGCATCGGCCAGGGTGGCCTTGGCCTTGGCCAGGCTGCCGATGGCGTTCAAGTGGTTGCCTCGATTTTGTTCGATGGCGGCCTCGAACAGGGATGGGTCAATCTGGGCGATCGGCTGCCCCTTTTTGACCAGTGAGTTGTAGTCGACATAAAGCTTCTGTATTGTTCCGGAAACCTGGGTGCCGACCGACACGGTCACAACCGCGGCCAGGCTACCGGTGGCGGAGACAGTCGATACCAGTGTGCCCTTTTCAACCCGTGCGGTTTTGTAAATTGTTTCACCTGGTTTGTTCACAAAATAATAGATTATGGCTGAAATGACCGCCAGTGCGATAATTGCGGGGATGATGACCTTTTTCATTGCGGGCCTCTGATGGTGAGAGCGATATCGGCTGCAGCTGAGTATATGTGCAAATGTGCAGAAAATATCCACATATTGTGAAGAATTGTAAAGAAAAAACTGTGTCGGACGGTCTGGTTAACGTCGTTTGCCTGATTTTGGACGTTTCTCCTTGCGGACGAACCTCTCTTTTGGCGGCTGGTAACCGCATTCCGCTGGCAGCCAGTGCAGGGTTGGCACCAGTTCCGGGGTCAGTTTTACGCAATCGGGGTTGATTTCGAAACGGCGCTCGTAGATTTTGCAGCTCCGGGAGGTGATATCCAGGTATTTACAGGCGGTATCCAGGTAGATGATCCGACCGCGGCTGTCCTCGAGCTTTTCGAAGCAACAGAGTCCGCACTTTTTGCACTGGGCTTCCCAGCTGTTTTCACTATTGGGGCTTTCGTTCATCGTGCGAGCATAAACTGTGGACGGATTGCTGTCAATTTATCTGGTTTGCAAGTTGGTGTTGTAATAACGGCTGGAGGGGGGCTATAGAAAAACGCAGTTTCAGCAGGCCCTTGGGCCTGCTGAAACTGCGGGAAGCATTATTTGGATTTTACAGATTTTGCCGCTGGTTTGATTGGCTGGTTGCCGGTCCAGTACAGGCGGTATTCTTCAACTGTTATGATGCCATTTTTGTTGGTGTCCATGCGTTTGACCGCCTGTTTCATCACCTGCAGGAACTCCTCTTTGGTGAGTTTGCCATCCTTGTTGCTGTCTGCTGCACCGAAGCGCATGCTCCAGAAGGAAACGCACTCGTTCTGGTTGATGCTGCCATCCTTGTTCTTGTCCATGTGTTTGTGCATATTGCTGGTCAGTTTGCTGTTCCTGGCAGCCTTACCCTTGGCCGTCTTGGATTTGGCAGGTTTACCGCACCAGTAAACCACAAATTCATCGGCTACCAATACCCCGTCCTGGTTGCTGTCGCGTGCATCGAAGTCCTTGGCTAGATAATCGATCAATTCCTGGATTTTAATTTTGCCATCCTTGTCGGCATCGATGGTCATGAAAAATGAGTCGCGCTCTTCCAGTATCTCCGCCTTGCTCAGTGATCCGCTGGCGTCGGCGTCGCCGCGCATCGGGGTGGACTTGTTACTGGCAGTGGCAGCCAGTGCCGTTCCTGCCATCATGAAGACTGTTGCTGCGACTGCCATCAATTTTTGCCATTTCATGTTGACTGTCTCCTTTTGCATTACGGGTGGATTGCTTTGGTTGTTCGATGATATTCAGCGGATGTTTCAAGAGCGGCAGGCAAACGGCTATTTTCCAGCCGCAGGCTTGTCCGCCGGTGCCGGTGTCTTTGCTCCTGCCGTTTGGGCCGCTGGCTGTGTTGTCGCTGTTGTCTGTGTTGGTTGGGGCTGCGCGGTTTGTGGCGTCACCAGGCACTTGCCCAGGGAACCTTTGGAGCAGACCTGCTTGTCCAGCCAGATGGCGCCATCCAGTTGGGCCTGCTCCAGGTTGGCTGCTGAAACGGCAGCCTGAAAAAAACTGGCCATCTTCAGGTTGGCGCCGGAGAAGTCAACCCGCTCCAGATTGGACTCGGTGAAGTCGGCTCGCTCCAGGTTGGCCCGACTCATATCAGCCCCGCGCAGATTGCAGCGGCTCAAGTTTATGCCGGTCAGGTTCATGCCGCTCAAGTTTCTGCCAGACAGGTCGCGGGTGGATCTCAACAGCTGCCAGACCTGCTGCATGGTCAGACGCTGCCCTGGGGGTGGCTCGATAAATTTCTCTTCCATGGCGCTGTCAGTCTTGAGGTCATCCGCCTCTTTCCTGCTGTCGGGCAAGCCGGGTGCTGTTCCGCTGATACCCAGGTTGCTGCCTTGTGCCGATGCAACGGCGTTG
>Ga0116183_1003493_pt1 | contig 15979 bp, 16 predicted proteins | sample AD_UKC078_MetaG_FD_89753 | JGI IMG/M metagenome (GOLD analysis project Ga0116183, IMG submission 89753) | Active sludge microbial communities of municipal wastewater-treating anaerobic digesters from USA - AD_UKC078_MetaG | ecosystem: Engineered > Bioreactor > Anaerobic > Digestate | place: USA... | reverse complement strand
TGAAGAAGCAGCAGGTATAAATAAATATCAATACAGAAAACAGTTAGCTATGAAAAAATTAGAGTTAACAGAAAATAACTTACTTCGTTTATCTGATATTATGCAGGAAGTGGAGTCCAGACTTGCTCCTTTAAAAAAAGAACTTAATAGACTTAATCGTTTTAAACGTTATAAAGAAAGAGTAGACGAACTGGAGAGGCACTTGCTATTTCAGGAATATTTGTCTCTTTCCAGAAGAGAAGAAGAAGCAATCAGACATTTGAATACTGCAATAGAGGATGTAGATAAGATAGAACTTGAACTCATATGTGCAAGAGATGCATATGATACTGAGGTTTTATCTCTTAATGAGTTACAGAAAACTTCTGTAGAACAAGAAAAAAATATCTACAGTTTAAAAGTGGAGATGGAACAAACCCGGGTAAGATGTGACTCTTATCTTCTTAGAAAAAAAGAGATTGAAGATAGACTCTCAGGTACAGTACAGTTAATGAAATCTTTAGAATTACAGAGGGAAAAGCTTCTGACAGATAAATATGGAGATGAAGATCGACTTGTTTCTTTAAGAAGAAAAGTAGAGACTTTATCTGAGGAGATCCGGAAAACTGAAGCTGAGCATAAAAATGATATGTACCTCCTTGATTCTTTTAGAAAAGATTATGTCACTTCTAAAGAACAGCTTATGACATGTGTTCAACACATATCTACAAAGACCAGGGATCTGAATAATATGTATTCTTCATACAAAGAGATTAAGAATGAGTTGTTCAGACTTCGAGAAATCATAGATGTGGTAAAAAAGGATATTAAAGAATATAACCTTCTTAAAGAAGAGACTCAAAAACAGATTGAAGAGATTTCATTAAATAAGACTGCCATAGAAAAAGATATGGCCCTTATGAAAGAAGAGAAAATAAATTTAAACACTTCACTGGAAGGGATAAAAATAGACCTTGCCGGTTTATTTAAGAGTTTTTCTAAAAAGGAAATCAGGTTTAATTTCTTGAAAGATTTGGAAAAAAGCTTTGAAGGTTATTTCCCGGGAGTAAGATCCCTTATGACAGCAAAGAAGAAAAGAAAGGAACTTGCAGGTTTAATAGGTGTTGTAGGTTCTCTTATAAAGGTTCCTGAAAAATATGAAAAAGCAATAGAAATTGCACTGGGCAGTCATATACAGGATATTGTTACAAAAACTGATACAGATGCCAGGATAGCTGTTGAATACCTCCGTGAAAATCAGAAAGGGAGAGCAACTTTTCTTCCTCTTAATATCATAAAGCCCTCTTTTTTTAATATCTCTGGAGAAGGAAGATGGGATAAATGCTGGCAGGTTTTAGGTCAGGCAAATAAATTGATTGACTATGAACCCATATATATGGATATTATAAACTATCTTTTAGCTCATTATTATATTGTTACCGATTTGACTTCTGGTATTGAGATTTTGAAAACTTATAACATATCAGCTACTCTCGTAACCCTTCAGGGAGATATAATAAGACCTGCAGGAGCTATAACAGGAGGGAGCCTGGATAATAAAAAAGAAAGCTTATTATCTCGCTCCCGGGAATTAGTGGAATTGGAAGGGGAAATTATTGAAATAAAGAAACAGAAAGAAGCACTGGAAAATAAAGAAAAGCTTTTATCCATTCAAATTGCTTCTCTCGAGAGAAATTTTAAGGAAAAATTTGAAAAGAAATTCTCCCTGGAAAGTTCTTGTATAGAATTAGTAAGAAAAAGAGATCGTCTTATACTTCAGGAAAATCAGGCAGGTGAAAGATTACAGGATTATGAAAATATCCTCAGATTAAATACAGAGAAATCAGGTAATCTGGACAGGGACATACTTAAGATTCAACTGGAGATTCAAAGTTTGAGAGAGAAAGAAAGTGTTCTGGAAATAGAAAAAAAAGAAATTGACAGCAGGCTTATATTACAGGAAAATAAAGAAAACAGATCCCTGGAAATTTTGACAAAACTTAAAATAGATTATGCAACTTCCTATGAGTCTATTCTTAATCTGGAAAAATTTATTAGTTCCCGTAAGGAACAACTGAAACAGATAGAAGATAACTATCTTTTATGCTCGGATGATGCCAGAGATCTGGAGAAACAGTTATCTCACATAATCAGGGAAGAAAAAGAGGATATTACAAAAGTTGTTTTTCTTGATAAGGCTTATCATGAGGCTTTAAATACTTTTCATGGCTTTAAAGATAGGGAGATAGGAAAAGAAAAAGAAATAAACGCTAAGAGTATAGAAATATCTTCAAAGAAAGAAGAACTTATAGAAAAAGAAAAAGTTATGAAGGAACTTCACATCGTACATGCCAGAATTAATACCGAAAAAGAATTACTTGCCGTGAAATTACCAGAAGGTATTTCTTCTGTAGAGGAATTTATTGAACCTGAAAAAATATCTGAGGAGATAAATTTATTGAACAGTAGAATGGAAAGTATGGGATTTATAAATTATAATGCATCAGTTGAATATGATGAACTTGATAAACGTTATCGTTTTCTTTTAGAACAGAAGTCTGATATGGAGGATGCTATTTTTTCACTTCATAAGGTTATAGAAGACTTAGATCGAACTTCTCGTAAAAGATTCAGAGATACTTTTGAAATGGTAGCAGAAGAGTTTTCAATAATGTTTAGAACCCTTTTCCCGGGAGGAAGGGCATATCTTTCTCTTACTGATGAAGAAAATGTTTTAAAGAGTGGAATTGAAATAATTGTTCATCCTCCCGGGAAAAATCTTCAGAGTATATCACTTCTTTCAGGAGGAGAAAAGACTATGGCAGCTGTAATATTACTTCTTTCTATATTTAAAATTAAACCGGCTCCATTCTGTGTGTTTGATGAGGTAGATGCTGCTCTGGATGATTCCAATACAGCTATTTTAGCTGATTGTGTGAAAGAATTTTCTCGTTACTCCCAGTTTATTATTATAACTCATAATAAAATAACTATGGAAAAAGCTGATGTTTTATACGGGATTACCATGGAAGAACCCGGTATATCTCATATCATATCTTTAAAATTAGGAGATCCTGTACTGGATGAATTTGTTGGAAGTGAAAAGTAGTGAAAAGTGAAAAGTGAAAAGAATTGAAAATATAAGTACTATTACATTATTGTTTCACACCTGGCGATTCTACATCACACTTCACGTCTCACGTCTCACGTCTCACGTTCCACCTCTCACTAATTAAGGAGGTAAATAATGTTTAAATTTTTTAAAGGTGATAACTGGTTTACAAAGATAAAAGACGGTCTTTTGAAAACAAGAGAGAACCTTACTGCAAGAGTAAAAAGTCTATTTTCTATGAGAAAGAAAATTGATGAAGAACTATGGGAAGAGCTTGAAGAGGTGCTTATATGTTCTGACATGGGTGTTCATACCTCTAATATGATAATAGAAGATTTGAAAAAAAAGGCCAGGGAACTGAAAATAAAGGAACCAGAACAACTGGTGGAACATCTTAAAGAACGCATAAAAGAATGTTTTTCAAATAGAGAACTCGGACTTTTTACTGCAGAGAATAAACCTACTATTTATCTAATGGTTGGTGTTAATGGTTCAGGGAAAACTACTACTATTGGAAAGCTGGCGCGCCGTTTGAAAAACTCCGGGAATAAGGTTATTATTGCTGCAGGTGATACCTTCAGAGCTGCTGCTATTGAACAATTAGATGTCTGGGCTCAGCGTGTTGGTGTGGAAATTATTAAAAATAAACAGGGTTCTGATCCTGCCTCTGTATGTTTTGATGCAATTCAAGCTTCTAAAGCAAGAGGTGCTGATTATCTTATAATCGATACTGCCGGTCGTCTTCAGACTAAATATAATCTTATGAATGAATTAAAAAAGATTGGAAAGATTATATCCAGAGAAGTGTCTGATGCTCCTCATGAAACCCTTTTGGTACTCGATGCTACTACAGGCCAGAATTCCCTCTCTCAGGCAAAACTTTTTAATGATACCGTATCTCTCACGGGAATTGTTCTTACCAAGCTTGATGGGACAGCTAAAGGTGGCATGATAGTAGCTATTGAGAATGAGCTTGGAGTGCCTGTAAAGCTGGTCGGTGTGGGAGAAACTATGGAAGATCTGCAGGATTTTGATCCTCAGGCTTTTACCGATGCTTTATTTTCTGCTTGAATACTTGACATATTTTATATGTTTGGATATACTACAGTAACGTGAAAATCGTGAGACGTGAGATGTGAGACGTGAAGAGGTAAGATTATGTTTGAAAGTTTAGGAGAAAAACTCCAGGGTATATTTAAAAACCTTAAACGTAAGGGTAAGCTCAAGGAACAGGATGTAGACAGTGTTTTAAGAGAAGTACGTCTGGCATTATTAGAAGCAGATGTTAATCTTAAAGTTGTAAAGGATTTTACTAAACAGGTAAAAGAAAAAGCTGTGGGGCAGGAGATATGGAACAGTCTCACTCCTGCTCAATTAATTATAAAGATAGTTAAAGATCAGCTTACTGAGCTTATGGGAAGTGCTAATAGTAAGCTTACCTTTGCTCCACAACCGCCTACAATATTAATGCTTATAGGCCTTCAGGGTTCAGGAAAAACCACAACTGTAGCCAAGCTATCTAATTATCTGAAAAAACAGGGACGTAATCCTTTGATGGTAGCGGCTGATGTTTATCGTCCTGCAGCTATACATCAATTACAGGTTTTAGGTGAACAGCTTAAGATTCCGGTCTTCAGTATGGGAGATAAACAGGATCCTGTTAATGTTTGTAGTGGTGCAGTTAAGAAGGCTGTCGGACTTGGTTGTGATGTGATAATTATAGATTCTGCAGGCCGTCTGCATATAGATGAAGATCTTATGGAAGAACTCAAGAATATAAAGCTGAAGGTCAGACCTCATGAGATATTATTAGTTGTAGATTCGATGATTGGCCAGGAATCAGTTAATGTAGCAAAGACTTTTGAAGATCAGGTTGGTATAGATGGTGTTATACTTACTAAAATGGATGGAGATGCCCGTGGTGGAGCTGCCCTTTCGGTAAAAGCAGTAACCGGTAAACCTATAAAATTTGTGGGGATCGGTGAAAAAACAGATGCTCTTGAACCATTTTATCCAGAAAGAATTGCTTCCAGAATACTGGGTATGGGAGATGTACTGAGTCTTATAGAGAAGGCTGAAGCAGCATTTGACGTAGAAAAAGTCGAAGAGCTTGAGAAAAAGATTAAATCCCAATCTTTTAATCTTGAGGATTTTCTTGTTCATCTTCAGCAGGTGAAAAATATGGGGCCCCTGGATCAATTAGTGGGAATGATACCGGGTATATCGAATATTGTTGGTTCGAGTGATATAAAAGTAGATGAAAAGCAGTTTAAAAGGATTGAAGCTATGATTTATTCCATGACACCTGAAGAAAGGAGAACTCCTGAGATAATAAGATCCAGTAGAAAAATGCGAATTGCCAGGGGCAGCGGCAACAGTGTTTCCGATGTAAATAAGTTGTTAAAACAATTTAAAGAAGTTCGTAAAACGCTAAAACATGTTTCCCAAATAGAAAAGGTTGTCAAGAAGAAAGGGAAAAGTAAATTTAAACTTTTCAACTAATCATCACTCAGATATTAGTAATAAGTTTAAGGAAAAAGCTGAAAGCTGATAGCTATAAATTAATCATTGCTTCAGAAAATAATTTGTGTTATAATATCATTTAAACTTATTTTAAAACAAGTGAGGTGAATAGTTCTGGTTGTAAAGGAGGCACAATTTCTGCCTTCCTGAGTTTTATTCTTGAAATAAGGTGTAATTTCAAAAAAAGCAACAACCACAATAAACATGGCTGTCAGAATGCGATTAAGAAGAATAGGTAAGAAGAAGCAACCAATATATCGAGTTGTGGTAGCAGAATCGGCATGTCCGAGAGATGGTAGATTTATCGAAACAGTTGGACACTATAATCCTGGAAACTCTACTATAACATTTAAGGAAGAGAAAGCACTTTACTGGCTTTCCAATGGAGCCCGGCCTACTGAGACTGTAAGAAGTCTTTTGCGAAAAAAAGGTATTTGGGATAAATTCCAGGAAGCTCGTAAGCCTAATAATAAGGAGGTGGGAACAGTTGAAGCAGTTGTTGGAAATGCTGGCTAAGTCATTAGTTGATCATCCAGAAGCCGTAGAGGTAAGCCAGGTTGAGGGCGAAAGATCAATTATTTTAGAAGTCAAGGTAGCTCCAGATGATATGGGTAAGGTTATAGGGAAACAGGGTCGTATTGCTCAAGCATTAAGAACTATAGTTAAGGCAGCAGCAGTTAAAGAGGGTAAAAAGGTTATGGTAGAAATAATTCAGTAACAGAGTGCTACTGATCTTCCTGTTATTGTTTATGCCGGGGTATAGTATCAAGTTAAACTCATTAGATCTATAGAAGATATTTGTTAATGTTGTATGTTTATACTTCAGATTTGATGTTTTAAATTAAAAGAGCACATGTGTGGTCGTCTTTTTGTGGACTGAGTAAGAAAAATTATAAAATTCCTCCTGTTATCATGAAGTAAGAGAGAACCAGTGTGTAATATTTTAGTGGAAATTTTTTTGAGTTAATGGGGCTATTTTTCTTGTATTGATCTTACTGAAGGGATCCAGATTATTTAGACCCTGGTAAGTAGTCTCTCTGTGAAGCAGGCCTATGTCTGTAACTTCTGGTTGGGGGAGATATTTATTAATGTCTAATTTATGAGGTGAATGATGTGCAAAATATAATCCTCCGTAGACCTGTATCTGTTATAGCTATTATGACAGACAAATTTCGAGACCAGATGATTAAAGAAGCTGAAAACACTCTAAAAAAAATAGAGGAAGATTTAAGACACATAGAATTAGAGTCAGTGAAATATATAGCGTCTGTTTCATTGCAAAATCCTCAACAGGCGACTCTTTTAAATCAGCAGTTGGACTCAGAAAAGCAGAAATTAAAAGCTACTCAGGTACAGCTGGAAGAGAAGATAACTGAATTAGAGAATATTAAAGAGGGTACAGAAGTGCCTTTTCAGACTTTTGATAGTTTTATTGAGGTACAGGTGGGAGATAATTTATTTAATAAATTGACTAAAACAGTAGTGGTAATTAAAGACTGGGTTGTCGTTGCTATAAGAGAAAGTTGAGTATTTAAATCCAGGAGAAAATGAGTTTAAATAATAAAGAATTAATTATAGCTATTGGACGTATAATTAATTCCTTTGGAACATCTGGAGAAGTTAAAGTTCAAATATTAAGTGATTTCCCTGAGAGATTTAAATTGTTGTCCTCTGTTATAATTTCTCATTCAGGTGACAATTTCCCGGCTAAAGTTCAGGGGATAAAATATTATAAGCAATTTGTAATATTAAAACTGGATATTTCTAATTCTATAGAGGAAGCTCAAAATTTGAAGGGCTTTTTTATATGTTTGAATAGAAAAGATTTATATCCTCTTCCGAAAGGATCTTTTTATATATTTGAATTGATAGGACTGACTGTTTATACCCGGGAGGGTAAAGTAATGGGAACACTGGAGGATGTTTATAAACTTCCTGCAAATGATGTTTATGTAATAAATAATGGAAAAAGAGAATTATTAATTCCAGCAGTGAAGGAATTTATTCAGGAAATAAATCCAGAAACAGGTAAAATTATTCTGAAGGGAGACTATGCTGAGATAGATGGAGTTTGATGTTATAACTCTTTTTCCTCAAATTTTTGAACCTGTTTTTAACTGCAGTATAATGGGACGAGCAAGGGAAAAGGGATATTTTAATCTCAGGATTCATAATCTGAGAGATTTTACTGATAATAAGCATAAAGTAGTAGATGATTATCCCTTCGGAGGGGGAAGTGGTATGGTTCTTAAACCTGACCCACTGTGGAAAGCCATTGAATATTTAAGAGATAATTCTAACTTAAAGAAAAACAGGGTAATTTTAATGTCGCCAGGCGGTAAAGTGTTCAATCATAATTTAGCAATGAATTTGAAGGATTTAGAACAGTTGATACTGGTCTGCGGGCATTATGAAGGTGTAGATGAAAGGGTGTGTAAATATCTTGTAGATGAGGAAATTTCAATTGGAGATTATATTCTTACAGGAGGAGAATTACCTGCTATGGTTATAATAGATTCTATTGTAAGACTTTTGCCGGGTGTTCTTCCTGAGGATTCAGTTCAGTCAGATTCCTTTTATTCATCTATTTTATCTTACCCTCAATATACCCGGCCAAGAAATTTTAAAGGTTATGAAGTTCCGGAAATATTGCTTTCCGGTCATCATGAAAAAATAAAACTCTGGCGAAAAAGTAAAGCAATTGAAAGAACTCTTTCCTGCAGACCTGAACTTTTGAATGGTTTTGACTTGAATGATGAGTACAGGAATACTATGCAGGATTACATTAAATGAATTCTAAAGAAAGGCAGGTGTTATACCTGAATTTAGATAAATTTATCTATTTCTCAGGAGATTTCTATGGATATGATCAAGTTAGTTGAAGAGGATTATAAGAAAAAGACTGGTATACTGGATTTTCACCCGGGTGATACAGTAAGAGTTCATGCGAAAGTTGTAGAAGGAGAAAGAGAAAGAATACAGGTTTTTGAGGGTATTGTAATAAGTATGAAGGGAAGTAGTTTGACTAAAACTTTTACTGTAAGAAGAATTGCTCACGGTGTAGGTGTGGAAAGAACTTTTTTACTTCACTCCCCCAGGATAGATAAATTTGAGATCAAGCGAAGGGGGGATGTAAGAAGGGCTAAACTTTATTATCTGAGAGGTAAGGTCGGTAAAGCTGCCACGAAAGTTAAAGAAAAACGTACTGTCCTTCAGTCTTAGAAATTTGATAGGATAAACGCTAGATAATGAGAGGTTGAGAGCTATTTTGCGCGTTATAGATCTTGAAATTTTAATAGCCCTGTTGATTGTTGCCAGAATAGTGGTTAAATATGTAACCCTTTCACAGGAATGGAAGAATGTTATAAATGAGTATTTAGACGCTATTATTATAGCCGGTCTTACAGCCTTATTTTTAATCAGTTATATTATAAGGACTTTTTATATTCCTTCAAGTTCTATGAGACCTACTCTGGTTCCAAATGACTATATACTGGTGAATGAATTTATATACAGATTTTATGAACCCCAGAGGGGTGATATAATAGTATTTAAACCACCTACTAAGAAAGATGCTCCTGATTATATAAAAAGGGTTATTGGCATGGAAAATGAGACTCTGGAGGTTAAAGATGGTAAAGTTTTTATAAATGGCGTTCCTCTGAAAGAAGACTATATACCTCCTGAACAGGCACCGGACTATGAGTACGGTCCTAAAAAAATACCTGAAGGTAACCTCTTTGTTATGGGAGATAATAGAAATAATAGCGAAGATAGCCATGCCTGGGGATTTTTACCCAAGAAAAATATTGTAGGTAAGGCATTTATAATCTTCTGGCCTCCCGGTAGAATGGGATTGCTGAAGTGAAATGTGAAACGTGAAGCGTGAGACGTGAAACGTGAGAAGTGAGACGTAAAGCGTGAAGCGTGAAGCGTGAGAAGTGAAACGTGTAATGTTAAGGGTGATGAGTAAAGGGTGAAGCACCCTTTACTTTTCACTTTTCACTCCTTAAGGAGCTGATGGCACTTGCAGGAAAAATGGTTCCCCGGCCATATGATGAAGGCCTATAAGCGTCTTAAAGAGACTATAAATATTATAGATGTTCTGGTGGACGTGCGAGATGCCCGGGCTCCGGTATCAAGTGGAAACAATGTTTTGGAACACTTGACACAGACCAAGAAAGTTATTCTGGTTTTAAATAAAGAAGATCTTGCCGATCCACAGGCAACTCATAAGTGGCTAAGGTACTTTTACCCCGGAAGAGATGTTTTTGCAGTAAATTCCATTACAAAACATGGTATCAAACCAATTTTTTCCTGTTTTCAGAGACTTTTAGAAGAAAAGAAAATTCTGCTCCAGGCTAAAGGAAGAAAAGATGTCAGACTCCGAATCCTTGTAGTGGGTATACCAAATGTGGGTAAATCGGCTTTTATAAATTCCTTAAGTAAAAGAGGAAAAGTCAAAGTGGGACGAAAAGCCGGTCTTACCAGAGGAGAACAGTGGATTAATATTTCCGAAGGTCTGGAATTACTTGATACACCGGGAATTTTACCTTTTTCTAAAAAAGAGGAAGTTTACTGGAAACTTGCCATAATAGGCTCTTTAGATAGAGATAAAATAGAACACCTGAATGTGCTGGAGAAGTTATATAAAACATGTCCTTCTGACTCTCTATGGATGGAGTTACCTGATCTTTATACTTTTCTTGAAAATAAGGGACAGGATTACGGCTTTTTGATGACCGGAGGTAAGGTGGATATAGAAAAAACCGCTAAAAGATTTTTACAGGAATTGGAAACAGGAAAGGCTAAAAGGTTTTTAACCCTGGAATTACTGGAAGAGTTTTAACTTCCGGATAAATTTAGCTTTCATTTTTTATCTCTCATCTCTCAGTTTATTCCTTGAACTGATTGCTTTTCAGGAGTTACGCATTTTGAAAATTAAAAAGAGAAGGATTCTGGAGTTTCAGGAAGTATTTTGACTTCTGACTACTGAATCTATTGGATTTTCATAAAAATTTGCGTAACTCCTGTTTAAATTAAAGATTGACTTATTTTTTATACTGGAGTAAAATTACCCATATAAGATTAAAGTGGTAGCATGTCTATGAAAGATAATATTAAAGAAAAAGAACACTTCAGAAATATGTGTTTTTATGAAGATGAATTTCGCAGGCAGGGCTATAAGATAATTGCAGGAATTGATGAAGCAGGACGTGGTTCCTGGGCAGGTCCGGTAGTGGCAGGTCTGGTAATTCTACCGGAGGATGTATTTATAGAAGGTCTTGATGATTCTAAAAAGCTTACAGCTAAAAAAAGAGAAGAACTTTATGAAGAGATAATAAAAAAAGCCCTGGATTTTTCTCTTGGTATTTCTCATGTGAATATAATAGACAGCAGGAATATTCTGAGAGCTACTTATATTGCTATGGAGAAGGCTGTTAAAAGCGTAAAACTCTGTCCTGATATGATATTAATCGATGGCCGCCCTGTTTCGGATCTGGGTTTCCCACAGTTATCTATAATTAAGGGGGACAGTAAGAGCATATCCATAGCAGCAGCTTCTATTATAGCAAAGGTTACGAGAGATCGTTATATGAAGGAATTAGCTCCTTTTTATCCTGGCTATGGATTCGAGAAACACAAGGGATATGGAACCGGACATCACAGAAGAGCGCTACAAACATACGGTGTTTCTGCGATTCACAGGAAAAGTTTTAAACCTGTAAGGGATATATTGAGGAAAGCAATCAGCAATCAGCAATTAGCTTTCAGTTAGATTATAGAAAGCTGAAAGCTGAAAGCTGAAAGCTGAAAGCTGAAAGCTGAAAATGAAATTAAGTAGAAAACAACTTGGTCATATTGGAGAGAAAGAGGCTTTAAAATTACTTCTGAATAAAGGTTATAAGCTTATAGAAAAGAATTTTCGCTGCCCTCTTGGAGAAGTTGATTTGATAATGAAAGAGGGGGACGAACTGGTTTTTATAGAGGTCAGAAGCAGAACTTGTAGAGCTTTTGGTGAAGCTTTTGAGACTGTTAATTTGAAAAAACAGAATAAACTTTATAAATTAGGAGAGTATTATTTACAATTTAACGGTCTGGAAGATGTATTGTGCAGATTTGATGTTGTTTCATTACTCCTTACACCTGGCGGAGAGATTAAAGAGGGGGAGCATATTGAGAATGCTTTCGGGATGTGATTTATTGTGAAGTTTTTTGAAGGTATCGGTAAAGCAGTACTTGATACTCTGGAATTAATAGGTGGGCTTATTTCTCTTTTATGTTCGACTCTGTTATTTTTAATACGTGGTGCTATTAATTTTGTTCTCACTATTGAACAGATGTCAATCCTGGGTGTGGATTCTCTTTTAATCATACTTCTTACTACCTCTTTTGCCGGTATGGTTATGGCCTATCAACTTGCTCTTCAGGCTCTTATATATGGTCTTGAGGGGTTTGTGGGAGGTGGAGTAGTATTGACTATGGCAAGGGAACTTGCCCCTCTTCTTACTGCTGTGGTAATGGCCGGTCGAGTCGGTTCTGCTATTACTGCACAGATTGCATCTATGAAAGTAACAGAACAGATTGATGCCCTGAGATCTCTTGGTACAAATCCTGTAAGATATCTTGTGGTGCCGAGATTTTTAGCCTGTCTTTTAATGACCCCCCTTTTAACTATGTTTTCTGTGGTAGGAGGTACAGCAGGAGGATATTTTGTGGCTACCAGTCAGGGTATAAATCCTTATATATATATGGATTCCATAAAGACTTTTTTTAAGGTTTCCGATCTTACGGGAGGATTGATAAAAGCCCTGGTCTTTGGCGCTACAGTGGCTATAGTAGGATGTTATATTGGTTTTACCACAGAAGGTGGTGCTGCAGGTGTTGGCAGATCTACCACCAATTCTGTAGTTATATCAACAGTACTTATATTTTTATTTAATTTTCCTCTCACTGTCGTGATTTTTGGCAACACCGGTATAAAGTGAACTTATGATAAAACTGGAAAATGTATATTTAAGTTTTGGCAGGAAAGATGTTCTTAAAAATGTAAGCCTTTCTGTTCCGGAAGGTAAGATATCGGCTCTTATAGGTCTGAGCGGTGTCGGTAAAAGTACCATATTAAAACTCATAATAGGTTTTCTCAAACCAGATAAAGGAAAGGTTTATGTAGAGGGAATAGATATAACAAAAATGAATGAAAGACAGCTTGATAAGGTCAGAAAGAGTATGGGTATGGCTTTTCAATACTCTGCACTTTTTGATTATATGACCTGTGGTGATAATGTGGCCTTCGGTTTGCGTCAGCATACAAAATTAAAGGAAAAAGAAATAAGAAAAATCGTTACAGAAAAATTAAATCTTGTGGGACTTGAAGGCGTGGAACATCTTTATCCCAGTGAAATAAGCGGAGGTATGAGAAAAAGAGTTGGTTTTGCAAGGGCCATTGCATATAATCCGAAAATAGTTCTTTATGATGAACCTACGAGTGGGCTGGATCCTGTTATGACAACTGTTTTAAATAATTTAATAGTGAAACTTAATAGAGAATTAGGTGTTACTTCTCTGGTTATTACTCATGATATTGACAGTGTCTTTCATTTTGCTGATACTATTGCTATGCTTTATGAAGGTGAAATAGTGGAAGAATCACAGGCCAGTGTTTTTAAGAATTCCCCTCGACCTGTGGTACAGCAGTTTATTAAAGGTCTGGAAGAAGGTCCTATAAAGGTATTGCGCTTATAAGGAGCATATATTATGAAATTTTCTTTTGAAGCCAAAGTTGGTATATTTACGATAATTGGTCTTACAACTCTTGCAATCATTATAATTCATTATGGAGGCTATAAGTTCGGAGGAGATAATGGCTATACTTTTACAGTGGTTTTTGATCGTGTCGATGGTTTACGAAGAGGTGCAGATGTTCAGGTGGCCGGTGTCAGAGTAGGTCAGATTATGAATGTCCTTTTTGATAAAGCTCAGGAAGTTCGAGTTGTTGTTAAAATAGAGTCTGTAGAAGTAGATATAGACAGGGAATCTACTTTTTTAATTGATAGTGGAATTGTGGGAGAAAAGTGGCTTTCTGTAAGACCTAAAAGCAATACTCCCGAGGCTTTTATAGCTAAAAACGGAAAAGATGTACTTCGTGGGGAAACACCTGTTAATCTCCAGGATTTAACCAAAGATGTTAAATACGGACTTGCAAAATTGACAGAAACTATAAAAACCATTAATCTGACAGCAAAGAATGTAAATCAGATCGTAGGAGATAAAGAAACGCAAAAAGCTTTAAAAGATACAGTTTTAAATGTCCGACAGGCCAGTGAAGAATTAAATAATCTTCTTGTATCTACAGGAAGTCATATAGATGTTATATCCGGTGATATTCAGTCTACTTTAAGAATATTATCTTCAGAACTTGAAATGACAACTGCTGATGTGAGAGATAATCTTGATATGGTTTCAGGAGATGTTTATCGTTTTACCAATACCCTCAACAGGATTGCAGGAGATAATGAATCCGATATAAGGGATATGGTGAAAAATCTTGAAAAAACTTCGGAAGAACTTCAGGTGGCCATAGAATCTGTTAATACTCTTGTAGGAGATAAAGAGATTTCCAGGGATATAAAAGAAACCCTTAAAAGTTTAAGGCGTACTACTGCCACTGTGGAAGAAACAGCAACAAATCTTCAGGCCTTTGTAACAGATAAAGAATTACAACAGGATCTTCGTGATACTATAGCTAATGCCAGAAGTACACTGGAAAATGCTGATGCCCTCCTTTCCGGAACAAGAGAATTCTTTGCCAAACGTGATAACCTCATACCTTCCAAGATAGGTTATGAACTTATTCTGGCAGGTGCCAGGAATAAAAACGGTGATATAGATGGTTATGCAGATGTTCTGGCAAATCTTTATAATAAGAGCGGCGATACTTTTGTACAGGTGGGACTTACTGATGTAAATGATCAGAGTAGAATGAATTTTCAACTGGGGAAAATCCTGAATAATCGTCAGACCGTTCGCGTTGGAGTTATTAAGGCTAACTTTGGATTTGGATATGATTATAAATTTACTGATAATACTTCAATTAACCTGGATTTCTTCAATATTGCTCATCCCACACTGGATCTTAAGACCCGATATAGATTGACTGATAGAGTGGATTTGATACTGGGTGTGGATAGTTTATTTAAAGATGAAGAAGAAATAAAAATTGGAACAGGTATAAATTTTTAGTAACCTTTCAGCTATCAGCAGTCAGCTTTTATTTTTTAACGATAGAACGTTCGTTTTATCTTTTCGTATTCCTCAGGAGAAAGGTGTTCTTTTAAATTTTCAAGGGCTTCTTCGGGAGATATTTTTCTTTGCCAATTGAATTGTTCTTTTGCCTGATAACTTGTTTTATTGTATATATTACTCAGTTCTTCACTGCTTATCTCTTTATTTTCAAAATATTTTATGGCTACTTCTCCCATACCATAGGTCCATCCATAAACAAATGGTGCTGTAAGTAGTTTTCCTATTAAGGGTATAAAGTTTGCAACAATTAATGTTGTTATCTGTCCCAGTACAGAAAAACCACAGGCAGCAGCTATTTCCATAATTACTTTTTCTGGCTTTATTTCTGTTCCATAGATCTTGCCTATGGAGACCACCATAGCACACTGAAGAGGAAGGAGAAAGAATATATCAGAAAATGGAAGAGGAATTATTACAAGAGCAGCAGCAGGAATAGCAAAATTTTGTATAATTCTTCTGGCCCTTCTTATTTTTATATCTTCATGATCAATTACTCTGAGAGGACCAAAATACTTATCATCATATTCATAATCTACAGGATCATAGTTAAATTCATCATCTTCTTCTTCATAAGAGTTAAAAGGAATATTCCCTGGAGGAGAAACTTGTTTTTCTTTACCCATAAGGTTTCCACATCTATTACAGAATTTCGCCTTATCTCTATTTTGTGTTCCACATCTTGTGCATGTTCGCATGAGTTACTAAAAGTTCCTTATTGTCTATAGTTTTGCACTTTTTAAAAAAACTGTAATCTCTTATTACGCCTTAGGCATTAAATTTAAAAAAATATTTTTCTTTTATATTATAACATATATTTCAGAAAATTGTCCCTGAAGATATGAAAAAGCTTTTTCAGTTAGAGGATTTTATTTTTTTCTGTTGAACCAGACTCTGTAAGACTTGGTACCGCAACAGGTAAAAAAGTATCCAAAAAATATATACACCTGTCCCTGTCCGGGCTCTGGAGCAAAAGATATGCCGTCAAAGGAGAAAATTATAACTTAAATAAATACAAAACTGTATATTCTGTAATAACAGATTTCATTGTAACAGGATCAT
>Ga0116183_1003489_pt1 | contig 15989 bp, 7 predicted proteins | sample AD_UKC078_MetaG_FD_89753 | JGI IMG/M metagenome (GOLD analysis project Ga0116183, IMG submission 89753) | Active sludge microbial communities of municipal wastewater-treating anaerobic digesters from USA - AD_UKC078_MetaG | ecosystem: Engineered > Bioreactor > Anaerobic > Digestate | place: USA... | reverse complement strand
TCGCGCTGGCGGTGGCCATCGTTCCCGAGGGGCTGCCGGCGACGGTAACCATCGGCCTGGCCTTCGGTATGAGGAAGATGGCCCGCGAGAACGCGATCATTCGCAAACTCTCGGCCGTTGAGACGCTCGGCTGCACCACGGTGATCTGCACCGACAAGACGGGCACCCTGACGAAGAACGAGATGACCGTCCGGGCGGTGTACGCCGGCGGCGAGTACCTTCACGTTTCGGGAGCCGGCTACGGGAAGGAAGGCGACTATACGGACGCGTCGGGTCGCGCCGTCGAATCGGCCGACGAGCGCCTCAGCCAACTGCTGCGACTGGCGGTGCTGTGCAACAATGCCCACTACACCGACCACACCGCGCTGGGAGACCCCACGGAGATCGCCCTGCTGGTCGCCGCCGTCAAGGCCGATCCCGGCGCGCCGGGAGCCCTTCGCACGCACTACCCCCGTCTCGACGAGCTGCCCTTCGACTCGGACCGGCGCATGATGACCACCGTCCACGAGCATGTGGGCCATCGCGGGTTCTTCTCGGCCACGAAGGGCGCCCCCGACCGTATTCTCGACCATTGCACGCACTACTTCGACCCCAAGGGACGTCGGGACCGCGTTCGGCCCCTCGATGAGGAAACCCTCAAGGACCTTCGGACGGTACGCTCACGGATGGCCACCGGCGCGATGCGCGTGCTCGGGTTCGCCTACAAGGATCTCTCCAGCCCCGATCCGGCACATCGCGGGAATCTGGAAGAGGGCATGGTCTTCGCCGGATTCATGGGCATGGCCGACCCGCCGAGACCGGACGTCGAGGAGGCCATCCGGCTGTGCAAGCAGGCCGGAATACGCGTCATCATGACCACCGGCGATCAGAAGGAAACCGCACTGGCCGTCGCGAGGGAAACCGGCATCGTCCCGATGGACGAGGAACGGGTGATCCTGGCCGATGAGCTGCACCGCATGGACGACGCGACGCTCGATCGCGCCCTGGAGCAGGTCAACATCTTCGCCCAGATCTCCCCTGAGGACAAGATGAGGCTGGTCGAGAGCCTCAAGAGAGACGGCGAGATCGTCGCCATGACCGGCGACGGGGTCAACGACGCTCCGGCCCTGAAGCGGGCCGACATCGGTGTCGCCATGGGCAGGAGCGGCACGGACATCGCCAAGGACGCCTCGAAGATGGTCATCGCCGACGACTCGTTCTCTTCGATCGTCACCGCGGTCATGGAAGGCCGGGCCATCTACGACAACATCAAGAAGTTCATCCTGTACGCCTTCTCGGGCATCACGGCCGAGTTCTTCGTCGTGTGCTTCTCCCTCCTGCCGGGCGTCGGGCAATTGCTCTCGGCGATTCAAATCCTCTGGATCGATCTGGGAACCGAGGTGCTGCCCGCCCTGTCGCTGAGTCTGGACCCGGCGGCGCCCGACATCATGTTCCGAAAGCCCCGCAAGCGACAGGACCGCCTGATCGACAAAGAGCTGCTGCTGCACGTCGGCTTCAACAGCGTGGTCATCGCCATCGGCGCGGTCCTGCTGTACTTCGGTTACCGCGCCGGCGGCTGGCCCGAGAAGGCCGTGACGGTTCCGTTCGTATCCATTATCCTGTTCCAGATGTTCAACATCTTCAACTGCCGTGACTCCCGAGGGTCGATCCTCCATATATCGCTCTGGAAGAATCCCTACGTTCTCGGCGCCGTCGGCATCTCGACCGTCGCCACAATCCTGCTGGTGTCGCTGCCATCGTCGGCCCGGCTGTTTCACATCGAGCCTCTGTCCATCCTCGACTGGGCCATCCTGGCCGTGGTGTCCGGCTCGATCATCGTGCTGAACGAGATCGCCAAACGCCTCTACTGGAAGACCCGATGAAACCCAGTGGAGCCCTGGAAATACGAAGCGCGAAGCACGAAATCCGAGACAAAGTCCAATGACCCAAACTCCCGGCCGCTGGCCGCTGGGTCCCTTAGGTCCTTTGAGTCCCTTCGGTCTCTTGGGATTCAAAGGACCTAAGGGACCAAAAGGACTCAAAGGACTGAACGTCTTCGTGCTTCGAGTTTGCCCAATGCCCCGGAGCTACGGCAACTCCAGTTCCGCTACCGGAGTGAATTGTCGGTGCCACCTGTACTGGCACACCTTCTCCAGCGCCACCCGCTGGACGTGCGCCCCCTTGAACAGGATGTTGATGCCTCGTCCATGGCGTTCCAGGAGGATGCGTGTGAGCTGGTTGGGGCTCATGCGATAGGGTGCTCCGGGAATGCCGGAACCCTTCAGGTCCAGGAACCTCGGTGTCTCGGCCACGTGCGAATCGTCCGGCCACGCGTCCACCCATCCGCCGTCCGAGATCAAGGGGCTGTCGCCGCGAGCGCCATCGTACTTGAAGCAGTGCTTTTGCACTTCCGCGGCGGGATAGCTCGATTTGCGTTCGGCGCTGAGGTCCTGCATCCAGCCGTTGAGCGTGTAGCTGCCTTCGTGCACCTCTTCCCGTCCCTCGGCGTTCACCTGCGACTGCCATCGCCAAGCCAGGTCGTGCGCCCCGTACAGAGGTGAGGTGTCATTGTATGGATTGCGCCACACGGCGGCCCCTGGACACCGCAGAACCTTCAACACGCCGCTGCGGGTGTCGCCCCGACCCTTGGCGAATTCCTTGGCGCTGAAATACGGCCCCAACTGATAGAACCAGAACCCGCCGCTGGCCCACTGCGTGGAGGGCGCGTATTCGATATTGAAACCGTTGTTGTCGCCGGCGTATTGGTCCCAGGCCAGCCCGTACTGCCGCAGTTGAGCCGAACAGGCCGCCATCCGCGCTTGGCCCCTGGCCCGACTCAGCGCCGGCATCAGGATGCCCATCAGCAACGCGATGATGGCGATGACGACCAGCAGCTCGATCAAGGTAAAGCCGTCTTGTTTGCGCATGACGTTAGCTCCGACAACCGACCGCCGCGATTCGTCTGCGTCTCAAAGAGCCTCATGGGCCTCGAATCCATCACCTATTGTAGGACGGCGGCGGGCGAGATGCAAATATTCCTGTGTATTGGCCTTAGGCACCTGTTATGCTGGTTCGGACAATAAGGAAGAGCATCCGCACCCTGATCTTGAGGAGACCTGCGATGAGAATGGCTCTGCTGCTCGCCTGGAGCATATGCCTGTGCGGTTCCGTGGCGTTCGGACGGGACTATTATGTCGCGACCGATGGCGACGACGCCAATCCGGGAACAATCGAGAAACCCTTTGCCACGCTGGAGAAGGCCCGTGACGCGATCCGCCAGCAGAGATCCGAAGGTGCGACGGTCATCCTTCGCGGTGGCAAGTACTTCCGCACGGAGTCCTTCACCCTGACCGAGCAGGACTCGGGCCAAACGGACCACCCCATCGTCTATCGCGCCTATCCGGGCGAAACCGTCCAAATCATCGGCGGATGGCAGCTTGCCGCAACGGATCTTGTACCGGTCTTGCCGGCGGATCCCATCTGGAACCGACTCGATCCGAGCGCTCGTGGCAAATGCGTTCGTAGTGACGCCGTAAGGCGTTACGGACAACAGGCTCCGCTGCGATTGGAGCTGAGCGTCGACGGCAAGCTGATGCCGTTGGCCCGCTGGCCCAACGAAGGGTTCGTGCGCACGACGTCAGCCGCCAACGACATCGCGTTCGGCTACGACGATCCGCGTCCCGAACGCTGGCTGGATGCGCCCGATGCGCACGCCGTCGGCTACTGGTGTCACGGCTGGTCCAACCAAATCGTCAAGATCGCGAAGATCGACACGACCAACAAGACAATCACCGCAGATAAGACCCCGCCGTATGGAATTCGAGCGAAGAAACCCTACTACGTCGTCAACCTCGTCGAAGAGATCGACCGGCCGGGTGAATGGTACCTCGACCGAGAGGCGGGGAATCTCTATCTCTGGCCACCCGACGATTTCGACAAGGGCGACATTCTGATCTCCACCCTGGATGCGCCGATCATCGCATTGAAGAACGCATCGCACGTTCGGCTCGACGGGTTGACCGTCGAGATGGGCGTCGGCGACGGGATCGAGGTTTCGGGCGGCAACGACGTCGTGATCGAGCGTTGTGCGGTTCGCAACATGCGGGGCAACGGCATTGAGATCAGCGGCACGAACCACGGCGTGGCCCACTGCACCATCCACGGCATCGGTCAGACGGGCGTCGGCGTCTCCGGCGGCGACCGCGCGAAGCTCACGCCGGGCAACAACTTCGTGCGCCACTGCACGATTCACGATTTCGGCCGCTGGCAACGAACCTATGCACCGGCGATTCGCATCAACGGCGTGGGCAACATCGTGGCCAACAACCGGCTCTACGATGCCCCGCACTCGGCGATTCTCTTCAACGGCAACGAGCACCGGATCGAGCTCAACGAAATCTACGGCGTCTGCTACGAAGTCGATGACGCCGGCTCGGTCTACGCCGGACGCGACTGGGGCCTGCGCGGCAATGTGATCGAGAACAACTTCTTCCACGATATCGAAAGCCATCTGACCGGCAGCAACGGCGTCCACGCAGTCTACCTCGACGACTGCGCCAGCGGCATCACCGTCATCGGCAACGTCTTCTACCGCATCAGCGGGCGGGCCATCATGTGCGGCGGCGGACGCGACAACACCATCGACAACAACGTCATCGCCAGGTGCGGCTCAGCCCACTTCACCGACCGGCGCGGCAAGGCCTGGATGGACAAGGACAACAGCTGGAAGCTCCTCGACAAGATCAAGCGGTACAACTACACGCAGCCGCCGTGGAGCGAGCGCTACCCGCGACTGGCCCACATCCTCGACAACGGTCTCGAGATGGCCAAGGAACCTGAAGGCTGCATCATCGCACGCAACATCGGCTGGAAGAACGAACGCTGGCTGGAGAAGAACTGCCTCGGCGCCTGCGGCGGATTCGATTTCTACACCTTCCAGGACAACATCGAGGACCAGGACCCGAAGTTCGTCGATGAGGCGAACCTGAATCTCGCGCTGCGCGACGATTCGCCCGCGCATTCGATCCCGGGCTTCAAGCGGATTCCATTCGAGAAGATCGGCCCGCAAGAGAGCAACAGCAAGCTGGGCGGCTACACCATTGACCCCGCGTGGATGGCCGAGGCGATGAAGGTCTTCAACGCTCCCAAGCCGAAACTTGAATTCCCGACGAGGCACCCCGACGCCCAGTGGTTTCCCGAGGCCAGTTTCGGCCTGTTCCTTCATTGGGGAATCCACAGCGTCGCGGGAATCGATCCATCGTGGTCGATGATGAAGGGTTGTCCCTGGCATGGCAGCTCCGATCCCTACAAGGACTACAACCAGGATCAGTCGAAATATTACGGGCTGGCGGAGAAATTCAATCCGACGCAGTACGACCCGGACAAATGGATGGCGGCGGCAAAGAAGGCGGGCTTCACCTATGCGGTGCTGACGACGAAACACCACGACGGCTACGCGCTGTGGCCGACCAACTTCGGCGACTTCAGCACGAAGCAGCACATGGCAGGCCGGGACCTGCTCAAGCCCTACGTCGACGCCTGCCGCAAGCACGGCCTGAAGGTCGGCTTCTACTTCTCGCCCCGCGACTGGCACTATCCGGGCTACCCGCAGGCGATGGAGTACCGGGCGGAGTATCCGCTGCCGCCGGCCGAAGAGAACTTCGAGAACTTCAAGGCGTTCTACGCCTACACGCTCGGCCAGATCCACGAGCTGTTGACCCGCTACGGCAGGATCGACCTGCTCTGGTTTGACGGCATGGGCTGGAGCGGCGTCGGCGACATGCGCGCCGAGCAGACGCTGGCCTGGGTGCGATCGCTCCAGCCGGGCATCGTGATCAATCCGCGCTGGAGCGGGTTCGGCGATTTCGCCACCACCGAGTGTACGCCGGGCAAGCCCGAGCACTGGAAGAGCGGCCAGTGGTGGGAGGCCTGCGACATCTGGCCCACCGGCCACTGGGGCTACGTCCCCAGCGAACGGTTCAAGCCGCTCTCGTGGGTCTTCGACCGCCTGGCCAACTGCCGTGCGTGGGGAGGCAATTTCCTGTGCAACGTGGGCCCGCGCCCCGACGGCACGATGCCCGACGTGTTCTATGACCGCTGCGAGCTCCTGGCGGGGTGGATGGCCCACAGCGGCGCGTCGGTCATCGGCGCCGGCCACGCGCCCGGTGAGGACCGCGCCAACGTGCCAATCACCACGCGCGACGGCGCATGGTACCTGCACGTGCTGCCCTCGCACGAGGGCCCAGTGGTGCTGTCCGGCGTGCCCGAGCCCAGGGCGATCACGCTGCTGCGCACCGGCCGGACGCTCCCCTGCCGGCGCCAGGGCGATGACCTGACCATCGCCATCCCCGCGGAGCTGCGCACCGATCTCGACGACGTCATCGCCGTCCGCTTCTGAGAAGATCGAAAGCCAAAAAGCAAAGATCAAAACAGCGGAGTCCGCCTTCTGCGGATGAGTACGGGCGAATAGTCATTCGCCCCTACGGCCTTTTTGCACTCTGCGACCTGATCTCTGCTTACATCTTGCCATTTCATTCGCGGCCCAGCCGGCGGAGCGAATTCCGGGGTTTCCCCTTGCGTGAAGGCCGGGGATGTGGTATGAATTGATGGTGCTGGAAGCCCGTATCTCGGGCGTCGAATCGTGCCCTCGCCGGACGGAGACAAAGCGGCGGCCAGGGGCACAAGTGGGTCCGGAGGCACACGTCGAGTCGGAGGCACTGATGCAGTCCGCCGCAGGCGGGCGGTCGAGGGAGTTTGAAGTCTCAAGTCTGAAGTGTCGAGCCGCAGACTTCCCACTTCAAACTTGACACTTCACACGTCAAACTGGGAAGGAGGACCGTCATGGACAAGAAACTGGTTTTCCTGATCTGTTTCGCATCGATGCTGGTCTGGATCGCCCCGATGGACCTCGGGGCCGCAACCCTTCACTGGACCGGCGCCGGCGGCGACAAGCTCTGGGACAATCCGGCCAATTGGGAAACGGGCACGGTCCCCACCGCCGGCGATGAAGCATACGTCGACGTTCCTGCGGCGGCCGCACCGAACGGCCCGGTGATTCAGGACGGCATGGCCGCCAAGGTCTCCGGCCTGGCGTGCGAGGTCGCCGGCGAACCGACGATGACGATGACCGGCGGCACGCTCGACGTCGCAAGCTGGATCTGGTGGGGCGACGGGGCCAACTGCCACGGCACGTTCACGATGACCGGCGGGACCATCACCACCGGCGCCGAGTTCGAACTCGGATGGGGAGGCGGCGAGGGGACGTGGATCATGACGGGCGGCACGGTCAATGCGAAGGAACTTGTCATTCCCACCGCGACCGGCCGGGCCGGACAACTGTACCTCCACGGCGGCGCCGTCAATGTCGGCAGCGATGGGCTGAGAATGTCGCCCACCGGGCTGATCGACATCACCGTGGGCACACTGACGCTCGAAGGCGATCTGCGCGCGGAAATCGAGACCTTCATCCGCGCCGATCAGATCACCCCCTACGCCGGGGCGGGACGCTTCGATATCGACTTTGACCTGAGAAATCCCGGCCTGACCACCGTGACCGCCATCGCACCGATCACGGAGAAGGCATACGCGCCCCTCGACCCCACGGACGGCCAGACCGACGTGTACCGCGACACGAATCTGACCTGGGTTCCCGGACTCTACGCCGATACGCACGATGTGTACCTCGGAACAGCGTTCGAGGATGTCAACAACGCCACTCGGGCCAATCCGCTCGGCGTGCTCGTCAGCGAGGGACAGAAGGCCGACACATACGACCCGCCCGGACACCTGGAGCTTGGCCGGACGTACTACTGGCGGATCGACGAGGTGAACGGACCGCCCGACTACATGATCTTCAAGGGAGACGTCTGGAGCTTCACGACCGAGCCGTACGCCTACGCCATCGAGAACATCATCGCGACCAGCAACGCCACGTCCGAGGCGGGCGCAGGTCCCGAGAACACGATTAACGGGTCCGGCCTGGACGCCGACAACGGGCACTCGACCAAGAGCACCGACATGTGGCTCGGCCTGCCTTCGGGCGGCGAGCCGGTCTGGATTCAGTACGAGTTCAGCCGGGTCTATCAACTGCACGAAATGTGGGTGTGGAACTACAACGTCGAGTTCGAGCGGGTCCTCGGCTTCGGGCTCAGGCTCGTCACGATCGAGTACTCCGCCGACGGCGCGAGCTGGACGGCGCTGGGCGATATCGAGTTCGGCCAGGGATCGGCAACGAGCGGATACGCACACAATACAACCGTCGATTTCGGCGGAGCGCCGGCGAAATACGTCCGGCTCACCGTCCACAGTGGCTGGGGCGCGCTGCCCCAGTACGGGCTGAGCGAGGTCCGGTTCTTCCAGGTCCCCGCCCACGCGCGGGCGCCGCAGCCGGCGTCGCAGGAAACGGGCGTGACGCCGGACGTCGTGCTGAGCTGGCGAGCGGGACGCGAAGCCGCACGGCATGAAGTGTACTTCAGCGCCGACGAGCAGGCGGTCATTGACGGCACGGCCCAAATCGATACGGTCACGGAGAATCGCTATCCTCTCGACGAACTCGCGATCACTCTGGGAACAACGTACTACTGGAGGATCGATGAGGTCAACGACGCCGAGAGCCCCGCTGTGTGGGAAGGCGACCTCTGGAGCTTCACCACCAGTGCATACCTCGTCGTGGACGACTTCGAGAGTTACACCGACGATGTCGACGCCGGCCAGGCCATCTTCCAAACCTGGATCGACGGCTGGACCAATGGGACCGGTTCCATGGCCAGCTATCTGGACGCTCCCTTCGTCGAGAGGATGGTTGTACACGAAGGCAGGCAGTCCATGCCGGTGTCCTATGACAACCAGGTGTCCCCGTGGTATTCCGAGATCGAACGCGCCTGGTGGGAGCCTCAGAACTGGACCTTCGGCGGCGCCGAGGCTCTGGTGCTCTACGTCCGGGGCGATGTGGGCAACGATCCCGAGACGCTGTATGTCACTGTCGAGGACGACCGTGGACGGACCGCTACCGTCACGCACCCGAACGCCGACGTGCTGACCGTCGGCGGATGGCAAGCGTGGCAGATTCCGCTGGACGCGCTCGGTGCGAACGGAGTGGATGTGACGAACGTCGCGAAATTGTACATTGGCGCAGGCGACCGAGAGCATCCGACGGCGGGCGGCGCCGGCCAATTCTATCTCGACGACATCCGGGTGGGCCTTGCAATGCCGGAGGAATGATGACACAATAGCGTTGGCCCGTGCAGCCGACACACAGACATAGGGTTTCTTTCTGAAGGAGGACTGTCATGTCGAAAAAACTGATGCTTCTCGCTTTTGCCGTGCTGTTGCCGATTCCGGCCTTTGGCGCGGTCAATCTCGGCACCGACCCGGACCTCGTCATCTACTTTTCCTACAACGACGAGTTCACGGACATGGTCATGGACCAGTCCGGCAAGGGCCGCAACGGGACCGTAGAAGGCGAGATCACATTCGAACCGCTGGGGCTCTATGGCGGGGCCGCCAAATTCACCAAGACCTCGTACCTCGACCTGGACGGCCCGAGTGTCCCGCCCGAGTACATTCCCACCTCTGCGATCACCCTGGCGGCCTGGGCCAAGTGCGAGAACACGGGCGACCATCACGCGATCTTCAACGCCCGCGCCAACGACTCGACCTGGCTGGTCCACCCCGAATTTCGTAGCGGAGGCAACTTCCGCTGGCTGCTGCGGGCCGCCGGCGGAACCGGCATGTTCGATATTCAGGCCGGCACTGTGATCTGGGATGAATGGATGCACTACGCGGGCACCTACGACAAGGCGGTCGCCAAAGGCACTCTGCACATCAATGGAGAGATCATCCAAACCGCCAACGTCACGGCGGGCGCCGAGATTGCCGGCGACTGGGGCTTGGGTGCGCGCGTTGGATACAACATCGACAACGCACGTCCCTTCACCGGTCTGATGGACGAATTCTGCCTGTTCACCAGGGCGCTGAGTCAGGAGGAGATTCAGGTGCTGATGGAGGGCATCCGTCTGACGCCGGCCGAACTGGCCAGCAATCCTAATCCCGCACACGAGGCCAACGACGTGTCGTGCCAGACGGCCCTGAGCTGGACGCCCGGCGAATACGCCGCGACCCATGACGTCTATCTGGGAACAGTGTTGGATGACGTCAACAACGCCAGCCGGACCGATCCGCGAGGTGTCCTGGTCAGTCAGGGACAGAGCGAGGCAACGTACGTGCCACAGACCCCGCTGGAATACGGCCAGATGTACTACTGGCGAATCGACGAAGTCAACGCCGCGCCCGATTCGACCATTTTCAAAGGGCTTCTCTGGAGCTTCGCCACCGAGCCGTTTGCCTACCCGGTCGAGGACATCGTCGTGACCACCAACGCGGTTTCGGCCGCCGGATCCGGGCCGGAAAAGACCATCGACGGCTCCGGGCTCAACGAAAACGATGAACACTCCACCAAGATCCCGGATATGTGGCAGGCCACACCAGGCGACGAAACCCCCGTCTGGATTCAGTATGACTTTGGCCGCACGGTGAAGCTGCACCAGATGCTCGTCTGGAACTACAACGTCGAGTTCGAGCTCGTGCTCGGGTTCGGGTTCAAGGATGTCACCGTCGAGTTCTCCGCCGACGGCGAAACCTGGACGACGCTCGGCGACGTGGAGTTTGCCCAGGCGATCGCCAAGGCCAACTACACCGCCAACACCGCCGTCGATTTCGCCGGCGCTGCTGTCCGCTCCGTGCGGCTGACCGCCAACAGCACGTGGGGCGGCATGCCGCAACACGGCCTCAGCGAGGTGCGCTTCCTCTACATTCCCATACAAGCCAGGTATCCCGAGCCGGCCGACGGCGCGACGGACGTGAGCGTCGAACCGACCCTGGCCTGGCGTCCCGGCCGGGACGCGGCGACGCACAATGTCTACTTCGGCGCCGATGCGTCGGCCGTCACCGACGGAACCGCGCTGCTCGGCTCGACGGCGGAGAATCAGCATGCGACCGAGGCGCTCGATCTCGGCACAACGTACTACTGGAGAGTCGATGAAGTCAACGACGCCGAGAGCACCCCGACATGGGAAGGCGCAATGTGGAGCTTCGTCACGCAGGAGTACTTCGTCGTCGATGACTTCGAAGGCTATACCGACAACGTCGACGCCGGCGAGACGATCTACCAGACCTGGATCGACGGATGGACCAACGATACCGGCTCCATGGTCGGGTACGTCGACGCGCCGTTCGCCGAACGGAAGATCGTCCACGACGGTCGCCAGTCGATGCCTCTGGCCTATGACAACACCGATGCGCCGCTCTACTCCGAAGCGTCCCGAACGTTTGCAGCCGATCAGGACTGGACCATCGGAGCGGCCGACACGCTGACCCTGTACTTCCAGGGCAAGGCGACCAACGCGCCCGCGACACTCTACGTGGCTTTGGAGGACAGCGCCGGGCACGCTGGCGCCGCCTCGCACTCGAACCCGGACGCGACCCTTGCGGTCGAATGGCAGGAATGGCAGATCCCGCTGAGCGCCTTTAGCTCGGCCGGCGTGAATCTGGCGAAAGTCAGCACGATCTACATCGGCGTGGGCGACCGCAACAGCCCGAGCGCCGGGGGAACCGGCACGCTCTACATCGACGACATCCTCGTCGGCCGGCCGGTCCGGTAGGCGGCATCGCAGCAACCGGCCTTGTCGCCGGACAACGCAGACCATCGCGGCGGGCCGTGGATCACGTCCACGGCCCGCCGTTGCTTTTTGTGGGCCCTCCACTTTTCACGTCCCAGGGTTTTTCTGGTTGACGGACGCACTGTCCCCGGGTATACTGTGACCCAGAGACATGGAGGGTCGTGCGGCGGCGGGATCAGCGTGGATTTTTACTTCGCATGTCGCATCACAGGAGGGATTCCCTGCTCTGGAGGAGCCCGTGGGACACGCGTGGCTCCCGGGGTATGTAGTGTACCCGTAAGGGCATATGGTAGGGGCGAATGATTATTCGCCCCTACGTGAAGGCAACGCCTTGTCCCGATGCGTCGGGATCACTACGAACCTAAGCGTCTCAACGACACGCCAGGAAGGCGCAGATAAGGAAAGGCGGAGTTGATGGCGAGACGACATCTTGATTGGCGATTGGGAATCGTTCTGATCCTTGCGACCACGATTCTTGTGACGGCCGTGTACCTTCTCCAGCGATGGGAGCGCCACACGCGCCCGTCCCAACGTCACTCCACCATCCAATCCTCCATCCGGTGACCGTAACGCAGCGATGTGGACTTATGTCCCTCCGGCCTCGGGCGGCGTTTCCGGCGGCGCAGGAAGAGACACCGGCGTGTCGGCCTCGGCGCCCTGAACGGCTCGGGCCCGTGCGTCGACGGTGCGCGGGGCATTGAGGTCGGGACCGCCTGCGGCGCCAAGTTCCTTGAACTTACGGGCCGAGACGAGGACGCGGCTTTCCATCGATCCGACCGCCTTGTTGTACGCTTCGGTGGCGCGGTCAAGGTTCCGGCCGATTTCGTCGAAGTAGCCGACAAGCACGCGAATCCGGTCGTACAGCTCCTTGCCCAGATCGCTGATCGCCTGGGCGTTCCGCGCGATCCGCTGCTGCTGCCAGCCGTACGAGACGGCGCGGAGCAGCGCGATCAGCGTCGTCGGCGTCGCGAGGATGACTTTCTTCTCGACGCCCATCTCGATCAGTCGCGGCTCCTGCTCGAGCGCGGCGCTGAAGAACATCTCGCCCGGCAGGAACATCACGACAAACTCGGGCGCCTGGGCGAACTGGTCCCAGTAGCCTTTGGCGCCGAGGTTCTGCATCTGGGTCAGCACGTGGCCCGCGTGACGCTTGAGCTGCTCTTTCCGCGTCACCTCGTCCACCGCTTCGATCGACGCCAGGTACGCATCGAGCGGCGTCTTCGAATCCACCACCACGATGCGCTCGTTCGGCAGGCGCACAATCATGTCGGGCCGGATGCGTCCGGCGCCGACCGGCGCGGACTCCTGCGTCACGAAATCGCAGTACTCCACCATGCCCGCGATCTCGACCACGCGCTTCAACTGAATCTCGCCCCAACGGCCACGCACATCGGGCCTCCGCAGCGCCGTGACCAGGTTGGCCGTCTCCCTCTTGAGGTCGGCCTCGCTCGTGGCCAGCGACTTGATCTGCTCGGTCAACGCCGCAAAACCGCTGGCGCGAGCCTTCTCGATCAGCCCGAGCTTGTCGTCGACCTTAGTCAGTGACTCCTTCAACGGCCTGACCAGCTCGTCGATGGCCTTTTGGCGTTTCTCCAGCTCGCTCTTGGCGCCTTCCTGGTACTTGTCGAGATTGGTCCTGGCCAGCTCCAGGAACTGGGTGCTGTTGCTTTTGAGGGCCTCCTGCGAAAGGGCCTTGAAGGCGTCGGAGAGCTTCTGCCGGGCCTCGTCCAGCAGAGCGAGCTTGTCCTTGGCGGCTTTCTCCTGCTCTTCGAGCCGCGTGGCCAGTCCGACGCGTTCGGCCTTCTGCGTCGAGCATTCCTGCTGCAACTCGGCGATCTGCCGGTCCCGCGTGGCGATCTGCGTCTCCAGTTCGGGAATCCTGGCGTTGCGTTCCTCCGCGACGGCGCGGGCCTGGGCCTCGGCCATGTGCTGCTGCGCCAGCGCGCCGATCCTGCGTCGAAGGAGGCTGTAGACAACCAGAGCGGCGAGGGCGGCGCCGACGATGACACTGGCGATGGCAATCAGGACGTATTCCATGAGCGGACCTGCAAAACGAACTCGATTCGCCGCGATTATACGCGCCGGGCATCCCAATGTACATCGCGATCACAAATCGGTAGGATGGTCGTGTTGCAGAGCGCGTAGCTCTGCCGTGCTGGTGGTGTGCGATGGAACGAATCGAGGCGATCCTGTTGGACTGGGGTGGCGTCCTGATCGACAATCCGGCGCCCGGACTGATGGCGTACTGCGCCGAGGCGCTGCGGGTCAGCGTCGCAGACTACCAGCATGCGCACAACCGTCACGGCGAACCCTTTCAGAAAGGCCTGATTCCCGAGGCCGTGTTCTGGCAGCGCGTCTGCGCCGACCTGCACCGCCTGCTGCCCGAGGTCCCATCGCTGTGGGGCCAGGCCTTCCGCGCGGTCTACTCGCCCAGGCCGGACGTCTTCGCCTGGGCCGGACAACTGCGACATCAGGGCTACAAGACCGCCCTGCTGTCGAACACGGAACAGGCTGCGATGGAGTTCTTCCAGGAGTTGCTATACGACGTGTTCGACGCGGCGGTCTTCTCCTGTTCTGAAGGAACGATCAAGCCGGAGCAAGAATATACGAGGTCGCCGCACGCAAGCTCGGCCTGTCCCTGCCACAATGCGTATTCATCGACGACAAGCAGTTGTTCGTCGATGGCGCGATCCAGGCCGGAATGAAGGCGGTCCTCTACGAGAACCTCGACCAGGTCAAGCAAGCACTGAAGTCGCTCGGCGTCTGCGACGGTGCATAACTTGCCCTCAGACGAAAGGATCACCGTGGGTTTCCTGAGTCTGCTCAAGAGCAAACCTGTCGTCCTCCTGGACGGCGCCATGGGCACCGAACTGGACAAGAGTGGTCTCATGGGCCGGGGGCGGACGAATTTGGAGTCACCCGACGCCGTCGTTGAAATCCATCAGGCTTATTCCCGGTGCGGCTGCGATGCGCTGACGACCAACACGCTGACCATGAATCGCATTTATATCGAGACACACAACGTGGGTGTCTCGGTCGAGCAGGTCAATCGGGCCGGCGTCCAACTGGCCGATCGGGCCGCCGGCTGCGCCCAATACATTCTCGGCAACATGAGTTCGACGGGCCAGCTTCTGCAACCCTACGGCACGTACAGCGAGACGCAGTTCTGCGACGCGTTTCGCGAGCAGGCCAAGGTCCTGGCTGAGGCCGGAGTCGACGGCTTCCTCATCGAAACGGTTTTCGACCTGCGAGAGGCGGTCGTCGCACTGCGGGCGTGCAAGGAGGTTTCGTCGCTTCCGGCGATCGTGTCCATCGCGTTCCAGACCGAGGACAAGGGCGGGCGAACCATGATGGGCGACACCGCCGAACAGTGCGCCAGACAGCTGACCGAGGCCGGCGCCGACGTCATCGGCGCCAATTGCGGGGACCTTGACCCGAGCCAGATGGCCAAGGTCGTGGCCCTTCTCAGACAGGCCACGGACCGGCCGATCCTGGCCCAGCCCAACGCGGGCAGGCCCAAGCTCGTCGACGACAGGACGGTCTTCGACATGGCGCCGGGACCCTTTGCGGAAGGCATCGCCGAGTGCGTCCGCGCCGGCGCCCGGATCGTGGGCGGCTGTTGCGGCACGGGCCCCGAGCACATTCGCGCCGTCGCCGATATGATCCGGGCAACAAACCCAGCCGGCTCGACGCCGTGCGGCAGAAGGCAGTAACCTGCCTTGCTCTCCAGCCACTATGGGGGTGGATGTGCCGAAGGCCGGAACGCCCGTGCCAAAGGCAACCATGTGGAAAGGAGCAAATACCATGTCGCGACGAATGATGATCGGTGTAACGGGAGCAACGTTGTTGATCGCCGCTGGACTACTCCTGGCCCAACCCGGACCGGGCGGCAGACGCCGACCCGGAGGCCCGGGGTTTGGCCCCCCAGGGGGACGGGGCATGGAGAGCAAGCCGCCCTTGGCCAAAGGCCCTGTCGAGCAGAAGATCCTGGACGTGCTCGACGACATGAACCGGAACGAACGCGGCGGCAACATGAACGTGCCCATCGAAGACGGCCGCCTGCTGCGACTGCTGGCCGAGTCGATCGGCGCCAAGCACGTTGTCGAGATCGGCACCTCCAACGGATACTCCGGGATCTGGCAGGCCCTCGCGCTGAAAGCCACCGGGGGCAAGCTCACGACGTTCGAGATCGACGAGGGTCGTGCGGCGATGGCCCGGCGGAACTTCCAGCGGGCCGGCGTCCAGGACATTGTCACGCTCGTTCTCGGAGACGCCCACGAGAAGGTGGCGGACGTGGTCGGGCCCGTCGACATGGTCTTCATCGACGCCGACAAG
>Ga0116183_1003478_pt1 | contig 16005 bp, 10 predicted proteins | sample AD_UKC078_MetaG_FD_89753 | JGI IMG/M metagenome (GOLD analysis project Ga0116183, IMG submission 89753) | Active sludge microbial communities of municipal wastewater-treating anaerobic digesters from USA - AD_UKC078_MetaG | ecosystem: Engineered > Bioreactor > Anaerobic > Digestate | place: USA... | reverse complement strand
TATGGAAACTGAAAAAACCAATAAAATTATTGGTAAAGTTATGAATTGTGAGACAGAAATTGCAGTTGCAAATATGAAAATTCAAGCGTTAAATCTATTAAAGCGTATTAAACAGATTGAAGATGGTGGAGGTTGCACTTGCGGCCAAACACCAGGTAATTAAATATGATAATAAAGTTTCTAAGAAAAAATATTGGTACTATAATAGCTTTTCTTGGTTTTATGCTTCTTTGTATTGCTACGTTTGGTGACCTTGGAGAATTTATGAGTGACAAGTATTGGGAAAATGTTCTTACGAATATCACGTCAATAACTTTTTTAGCTGTTTCATTATCTATGATTCAAGTAAGTATTAAACAAGGTTTAGCTGAACAAGCTTTACAAAATGGTTTGAATACTGAAAATACTACTAATAAATATAATGAACATAAAGCTATTATAAAGAAAAATACTGAAAAAATGATATTCTTACCTTACTTTTTAGAAATATATAATAAAAGACATACAACACTTAAAAAACGCGAATTTCTTGTAGATAATAACTTTACGTCTGAAAACTCATTATTAAATAGTAAGAGAAGAAAACTTATAAAAAGGTATAATGATATAAAGGTTATTATGACAGCAAGAAGTATAAAATGGGCGACAACTGATATAGTATATAATAAATACGGACAAATAGCAACATTACAAGAACATAGAACGAAAAGAATTACTCGTGCAATATTTTCTTCACTTATGTTTATGATCGGTGTTACATTGTTAACAAAAGGGTTATTCTTTGATGAGTCTGGTGAACCAATATGGCAAAAGGTAGTAAAATTACTTACATATATTGTTTCTATTGCTATAGGTTCAATATTCAGTATTATTAAAGAATATGAAAAAGGTGCTTTTGGAGTGCCTAATGATTTGGATGAACTTAATCAGATATGGAACGAGTTTACTACTTGGGAAGTACCAGATTGGGTTAAAGCTGAAATAGATGTATTAAATGAAAAGGAGGTATATAATGGCCAAGAAAGTTCAAATATTGACAGCGGAGCAAATATACAAAAAGAACAAAAAGAAACACAGATTATTTTCGACGCTGAGCCCGGTGATATTATACCTATTACTGATACTTGCGATAATATTCTTTGTATTGATGATAGAGAATTCGATAGGTAATGTAGTAGACATATTAAATTTGTTAGATAAAGATGTTTATACAGGTGAACAAATACAACAAAATTATTTTCATCTTATAGAAAAATGGGGTGAATGGGAAATTGTTGGTAATGCTGGTGGTTTTAGTATAAGATATGTAGATGTCGGAAATGCCTTATTTTCAGGACTTATGATTTCTTATAGTTGTCTATGTGGCGCTTCATTATGTTTAGCAATATTATTTGGTAAAATAGTATTTCCATTATTAGCGAGAATGTATAAAAATGCTAATGAAGAAATGGTTGATATGGCTACACTTACTTCTGCGGCTAAAATCGATGAAATAAATGAACGTAGTAAAAAATCTAAAACAGAAGGAGATTGGTTCTAATGGAAGTATTAAAAGAAATATGGACAGAAAATGGTCCAGAAATATTGTCTTACATTTTAACAGCATTAGGCTATTTCTTAATATTTTTAGCAAGAAGTAAGTCAAAGAAAACATCAGATGTTATGAGTTTATTTTTTAAACAAGGAATAACTGAAGTTAAAACTATAGATACTAAATTGAGAACAGACATTGATGCAAAAATAGTAAATATGCAAAAAGAATATAATGCTGCTATGCAAAGACTTGAAACAGCAGAAAAACGTTATAATAATATGAGTAATGCTATTGCTGAAATTATTGCTGATGAGGAGGATGAAACATGACATTGAGTGAAAGAATTAGTACTTTAGAAAGAAGATTTGATGAACTTGAGACATTAGTTTCAGCTTTATCAAATACAACTGATGTAAATATTAGAAATATATCAAAAGAAGTAAATGATACTATAAGTTTACAACGTAAAATAATTATTGGGTTAGAAGAACAATTAATAAAGCAAAAATTAGATGCAAAAAATCGTAGAGTCAGAGCTCTTTCACATTTAAAAAGTGAATAAAAACAAAATTATTTGTATATAATATAATATAACATGTTTAAGACTGCAAAACGGTTTTAGTAAACCGCAATTCGTCTAAAAAAATACTAGGAGGTATTATTATGAATGGTGCTAAAGAAATTACTGTTGAAGATATTGAGAATTTTCTCAACAGTGAAGATGTTGTTCCACCTGCAACAAACGTAGACGACACAAATTCTCAAAGCGACAAAACTGAAGCTGAAATAAAAGCAGCAGAAGAAAAAAGTCAGAATCAAACTCAAGCTTTCGCTCATCGTTTAAAAGAAGCGACTGAAAAGGTTAGAAATGAAGAACGTAATGCTATAGCAAAACGTTTAGGGTATGATGATTATGAGTCTTTTACTAAAGCTTTTGAAAGTAATTTATTGAAAGAAAAGGGACTAGATGAAACAGAAATAAAACCAATAATCGATACAATTGTTAATAAACGATTGGAAGATGACCCTAGACTTAAAGAACTCGAAGCTTATAAACGTGAAAGAGTTAACGAATGGGCTAAGAAAGAATTGGCTGAAATCAAAGAATTAAGTGGCGGTAAAATAACTAAGTTAGAAGACGTGCCAAAAGATGTAATTGAGTTGTGGAAAAAGAAAGGTTCACTAAAAGGCGCTTTTCTAGAATTACAAGGAGAAGCGTTAATAAAAGAGGCAAGAAAAGGTATCATAAGTGAACAGAATAAAAGTTCTACTAGTCATCTTAATAACCCTGCAGGAAACCCAACTACTAAGATTGAACAACGTCCTTATACTCAACAAGAAAAAGACTTGTATAAACTTTTTAACCCTGAAGTAACAGATGAGCAATTATCAAAATTAGTAAAAAACAAATAATTCAAGGAGGTAAAGAATTATGGCAATAGTTCATACATTGTATGGCTTTAAAACTGCTTATTTACAGAGAACATTACGATTAGATAATGTCGCTGTATTAAGTACAGAAACAGGAGATGTTTTTAAAGTAGGTCAAGTTGTAAATTTGACTGCAAAGAGTGGCACTACACCTGCTTACATTTCAAAAGATACAAGTCCAGCTGTAGGAGATTATATTATTGCGCAAGCAGATGAAACAATTGGTGGCGGACACGTTCCAGTTGAAGATAGAGATTATAAACCAAAAGGTTATGTAGCTGTTACTGAAGCAACAGCAATGAATGCAAACTCTGTTACAAAGTCAGTAGTTGTATATAAAATTACTGATATAAATGACATTGTCGCACTTTCTTAGGAGGTAAATAGTTATGGGAATTATTATAAATGTTGATGCAGCTTTAGCGAATAGAACCGATTATAATTTATTACGTGAACCAATTAATGATATGCTTAAGAATAGACAAGAAGCTTGGGAAAAAGGAAACCCTATCGACTTATTGTTTAAACGAGGCTCATTAACTAAGTTCCAAGAAACTTATACAGATAGTATAGGTTTTGCACATGCTTTTGAAGAGACAAATGATTATGCAGTTGCACCAATCTTCAACTCATACGAAGGTTTCTCAAAAACATATACAAGTAGAACTTTCCAAGGTGGTTTCGTTATCACTCAACAAGTTCTAGAAGACCAAGCTTATAACAGTATTAAAAATACAGCGAGTAGATTTATTACTCGTTGGCATGGTGACCAAGTTGAATTTGCTATGAAAGCTATTCAGTCTGGTTTTGGAAAAGTAGTTTATTTTGATGCTGATGGTAAACGTTCAGCTTTACAGTTAACATCTGCTGATACTACTGATGGTAATATACTTACTACAACTAAAAACCCATTATTCTGTAAAACTCATAAGACAGTTGCTACAAGAGAAGCTAGTGCTATTTCTCAAGCAAATATGTTTGCTGTAACAGATGGAGCTAGTAGTCCTACTTATGGTATTGATTTATCTGGAAATGATGAAGGCAAAATTGCTAAACTTGCAGATGTAATTAATCAAGTTATTACAACAATGGAAAACTATAAGGATGATAATGGAAAATATGCTGGTGTTTCTGGTGCTAAAACCATTGTTGCTCCAAATGATGCACGTTTGAAAGCTGCTATAGAAACTGCTCTTGGCACAGAAATGTTCCAAGGTTATGGTTTAAATGGTGCTTATAAGAGAGCTACGTTAGAAACAACTCCATATCTTCGTGATATTGATGCTTGTTCTTCAGGTGTAGGTTTCTTCATCGTAGATAAAGCATATAATGCTGAAAATCAAGGTCCAGAATTTACACAACGTGTTGCTTTTACATTAAATGTTGAAGCTACGAAAAACCCTTATGGTATTTCATATGATGCTCGTGAAAGATTTGATATTAATGTTAGTTCATGGAGAGGAATTGCTTATGTATATATCGGTAATGATGCTACACCTGATTTTACTAAAAATGCTACTATAGAAGATTTTAGTTTAATACAACCGATTTCAACATTAGTAAAACCTGTATCTGTTGTAAATGAAGTTAGTGCAAAGATTACAAACACTACTAGTGCTCCTGTTAATACAAAGGAAGTTTCTGACACTTAATAACTTAAGGCTATATGGCTTAGCCATATAGCCTTATTATTTTATATAAAAATAAATGAGGTGATTTTATGTACAGTTGGGGTTATATAAAAGAGAATGTATTAAGTAAATTAAATCTTACTGAAGAACAAGCCAATCAACTTGGCTTTCTTTCTCGTTTTCCCTATTATGCCAATGAGGCAATGACACAAATATGCAGTGCTGTAAAACCTAAGAATACTTATTACGAAATAGAAGTAGATGATACTAATGTTAACCGATTAATTCAAATGCCAGATGAGTTTATAGCATTTGATGATGATGTAGTAGAATATAAAGTAGAAGATGAGTTTGTTGAAGCACACGATGATATTTTTGAATATAGTGGTTATAACAATGTTATTTGTAAACTAAAAGGTATTTATCGTGTTCCTTATAAAGCAAGATGGTTCTTTTTTACTAAAGATTTACATAATGCAACTGACATAACTGCACCTGCTGATATATGTGATGCAATACCATCTTATATTGTAAGTCAATGTTATAAAGTTGACGATGAGGTCAAAGCAGCAATTTATCGTAATGAATACGAAATGTTTTTGGCACGTATAGATAATACTGATTTTAAAAAACAAAGAACTTTTAAAGTTGGAGGCGATTGGTAATGCCTAAAACTTTTAATAGACAACCAATATATGTATCAACTGATAATGATAATTATACTAAAAGTAAATTTTTTACACATGCCGAATTTAAAGGTATTTGTGATAGTAAAAACGATGTACTAGTAGACCAATTAACATTTTCTGATGCAAAAAATATATATATTGATGAGTCAAATGTTTTAACAAGTAGACCTCCATTTAAGTTTTATGATGGAGAAGCGTTCGTAGTAAATGAATGGTTATTTGGTTCTTATCGTTTACGTTTATATCGTGTAGTTACAACAATTTATCATACTGGTGATTATTGGCCTTATTTAATAGCACCAGTTGGTTGGACGACAGGTGATCCTTGGCCAGTAGGACAAGATGCACTTGGTGTTAATTATGGTCTAATTCCAAGAGGTTGGAGTACAGGAAAGGCGTGGCCTTATGACGCTCCACCTGCTGATGGAACAGAATATAAAGTAAATGATATTAGTAAATATGATGTTAGTGATTTGAGTTATATGTTTATTATAAAATGTATAAGTCATTTAACAGTATCTGATAGTGTAAATATCTATCATAATTATAGTTGGAAAATACCTATGTCTAAATTGGATGCTAATTATTTACCAAAAGTAACTTGTGCACAAATTGAAGACAAGATTTTTATATGGTTTGCAGGTATAGATTTTATAGCATTTAATACTTCAGGTAAAATGTTTAACGGTATAAATTATTTGTATTTTGAAGATGCTACCAAATATATATACGCACCAATTCATAAGTTTGTATCAAACGGAATAGAGACTGACTTAAGATAAAAATTTTTTAACAGAAAAATATGTAAAACGTCACAAATATTCTGTAATTTCAGAAGTAAATTTTAATAAATTAGTAGGTAGACATATGAAAGTATATCTTAACGATGGTACTTCTAAACACCTATATGATATAGATGTAGTAGATTATCAAGACAAGATGCTTGTTTACCCTTATTCTCCTATTGGAAGTAATTATTTTGTAGATATTGTAGAGACACCACGAAGTACTGTCATACTCAGATATGATGCTGCTTTTCACTCCATAGAGATTAGTTTTGATGGTAAGTCTTATAGAGCATTGCCTATAGTTGAAAACATAGTAGGAACTCCCTTACTTACTAAAGATGGACTATGGGCAATAGCTTTTACCTCAAAAGGACTTGCAAAATGTAAACTAGTAGTTCAAGAAGAAGCAGACTTAGAAGAGTTTAGTTATAGTTGGGTTATAGACCCTTATATGCGAAATGCTATTATTAATAGTCTTCCTGCATATACAAATCAGTTAGATACATCTTTTGTACCAACCGGTTATTTTGAAACGATCGACAATTTTGCTTATATTTTTAAGAGTAATGATATTCAATATTTATATACTGAATGGTTAGCAGGTACAAATAATATAGCAGTTGGATGTCAAAGTGAATTAGCATTACCTACTGACGATATCAAAATACATTTTAAATATGTTACGCCAGTTGAGAATTATTCAGACCTTGGAGCAGTAATAAGTATTATGATTTCAGGTAATGTTAAGATATTCTTTTTTAAACAAGAATTTGTAACAAAAGTATTACAAAATGATGACAAATTATTGTTAACTGAGTTATTAGGTAATACATCTGGAACTACTATTAGTAATTATGTTTATCGACTTACAGCAGATGGTACTGAACCAGTAAATAATAGTTCTATATTACAATCTGGTGATCTTATTATTCTTTCTGATCAACCATTATATACAGAAGGTGGACCTAGTGTAGCATTTTCTACTCATTTTCAAGTAAATGGACAAAATTGTTATATAAAAGATATTACTTGGAAAATGTATTATCTTTTATATAGCACAAATCGTTGTATAATAAGACGTGTAGATGGTGAAGAAGGTCCAATATATCTTACTGATAAAGTATATTTGACGAGTATAGATAAAGATGTAGTATATGATGTTGAAACACTTAAAAAAGTGTTTGGTACTATACCTACTGTATATAATGAATTAGATGAAGTTGTATCTGTTGCAGATTGGTTTACTCCATTTATCGTGAAAAAAGGTAGTTCATATATAAATGTTGGTAGTGTATTTATTTCTGGTTTTGGTAATACTGCATATGTAGACAGAACAAAGTATATACCAATAAGTGAAAATGGTTATGGTTTACCTTGTAATCAATTAGATATTTATATGAAGGCACCAACAATTGATGTTTTAGATATTACGTATGAATGTATTTTAGCATATAAAGAACAGTCAGGTATTAATTATTTTACTAAATTAATATATAAATATTTAACTGATGTTACAACATTAGAAGATAAGACAGTTATTTCTGAAGCAAGATGGTTTAGAATTATGCCTAATACAAATATTGTAATCACAGATAAGTATATGTATATTCATGACACAATTGTAGATTTACCACAAAAAGGAACTTTGATTGTAGAAGATAATGAACGAAGTATTGTCAGTAATGATGAAGTGCTTGTAACGTTAGGAAGTTCATATAGTAGAAATATACATAAACTTACGTCAGACGGTAAACAATTAGCATCTGGTCCTATTAAGTCTGGTGATTTAGTATCATATACATTAAATGCTATAACTGACAAAGATTACTTACAACCTGGTGCATTTGATACACAAGACACTTTACCAGTAGGTATAGAGAGTAATAGATTTTATATTGAAAAACTAGATGAGAATGATTTATCTGTTATAAGTGATGTATATATTAAAACTGGAGACTTAATAAGATTAAGAGCATATGGAAGTGATATAACACTTCCTATTGGTAATCCCGGTAATCCTTATGACGAAGAATTACTTATATTACCATATACTTATCCGTTAGAAGTTGGAGATTTACCAAAACCTATTACACTTGACAGTGAAGGTAATATAATATTTGTAGAAGAACCTACTGGTCCTATTATGATATATGGCAGAGTAAATATTGTAAAACGCGTAAAACCTATATGTGCTGATAGTAGTGGTATATGGTATAGTATAGATGGTGAATTATGGACATCTAAGTTAAATGATAGTTATTTCTTTGAACTTGATGAGATTATAAATGAAAACGAAAGTATACTAACAGATATACCTGATTGTATTGCTACGTTAGACGAACATTATTTTTCGTTTAATAACTTATTACAAATAACTTCTACGCGTAGAGATGATGACCTTGTTGATTTATTATTGTATATGCCTAAAACAAATGAACAAAAATTTGCTAATAAGATTACAAAAATACATCCTCTAGGTGAAGATATTATGGGAATATTTACTGATAACGAAATATGGTATATACAGAAAACTACATATAACGATACAATTATGTATATGAAAGCAGTAAAGTCTAAAATACCGATTGGTTGTAAAGCAGGTAACGATATTATAACTGCACTTGATGGTCAAGCAATTATATTTGCAACTCCGAGAGGTCTTACTGCTATGGTGCCACAAGATTTTGTCGCTACAACAGAAAAAACATTGACTTATTTATCAGATATAATACAAGAAAAATATTATCAGTTTTATACAAATGGTGTAAACAATTATAATGCTAATATTAAAATTATAACATATAAGTATTGGATTCTTTTGTATAGACATATGGACAGAGAGATATTAGCTTTTGATACAAGAGATAATACATGGTGGAGTTGGGAAACACCTTACCCTATTAGGTCATTAATTGCTGATAATAGATTACGTGCTATATTACAAATAGATTATACATTTGCAACTTTATTAGGAGTTCCATTTATATTTACAGATAAAGAAGTTAGTGAAATTGGTTATTATGATGATGTAATAGTAAAAACTTTAAATGGTGATACTAAATTAGTATTTAGAAACGACACTGAAGGTTATAAACCTATAATAATATATGCTAATTCTATAATAGACTGGTATTTTACAAGTCAAAAATTACATTTCGACCAAATAAACAATTACAAAACAATAGAAAGTATTAATACAAATTTAGTTGGTGATAATAATATAATAACTAAGTTATCTACAAAAGTATATAGAGATAGTTATCATCCTGAAAATGCTACTGTCATAGAAATACCAATAAACGATTTGCGTACATTTGTTAAACGAGTAAATCTTATGCATGTTATAAACTTTCAATATACGTTTGAAAACGATAAAGCACCTGATAAAAAATTACAACAACAATTAAAACTTAACTCAGTTTGTATAAGATATAGTGTAAAGGAGGGAGTACGTTAATGGGACTACAATATGGAGTTAATATTACAGCAAGTGATATGCGTAGTATTCTTGAAAAAAATCAAAAGCAACAAAGTGGCGTACGTACTTGGCGCCAGTTATTAGGTAATGCATCGTTAGGTTATCAAAGTCAACTTGATAAAAACAAATCATATTATAATGATGCTATGTTACAAGCTTATAAATCTAATTTTGCTCAAAATAATAATATTATAGGCGCTGGTATAAACGCTGGTGGTACTAAAAATCTTATGGGTGATAATAGATTAGAATTGCAAAATATTTATGAAAATTATGTTAAAAATTATCTAAGTGCTGGACAATCAGCTAGTGAAGATTATAGTGATGAAGTATTTGCAATACAAGAAGGTTTAACAGAACTTGCTGAGAAATATAGTTCTTTATATAATAGTGCTTATAAGTATTTATCTGAAGAACTTTATAATGCTTCACTTACAAACCTAGGTGAACCTACATATGATAAAGATGGAAATGTTACATATGACAATCCTATAAATACTAGTTATCTTGAAGATAGAGGAATGGACTGGATGTTAGAAAGAGATGCTGATGGCAACATACTTGGTTTATCTTCTTGGGACAAAATTTTATCTAAGTTGAAAAATAGTGATGGTTCATTAAATGAAAATGGAACTAAGTTTTTTGACCAATTATTCAATGCAAGTCCTTATGATTATATAAATAATTTAACAGGTGAAGATTCTAAGACATTCGGTCAATGGTTAAGTGATACTGATAATGAATTGTATAATTGGTTAGCAAGTAAAGATTTGTTTAATTACAATTTTGCAGATACTAATTTTGGAAGTGCTAAAAATATATTAGGTATGGAAAGTACAGATAGTACAGCAGGAAGTAAAGAATATATAAATACTGAAGATTTGAATAATTTTGATAAAGCAATTCAAATGAGTGGTGGTGCTGGTAATAATAATATTTTTTATAAAATTGCTATTGAAAAGAGTAATCAATCTTTTGAAATTGCAAAAAATACCGCTGCTTATTTAGAAGATATTGAAAAACATTGGAGACACATGTATGGTAATTATGGTGATGAACTTGAACATTCATTAAAGGATACGGCACTTGCTAAAAAGACTGAAGCAGAAGCTATATCTACAAATGCTTGGAACGAATATAAAAAATATACTAATACAATTAAGAGTACACTAGATACTAAGTTTAAAGATTTAGTTAACGCAAATATGTATAATAAATTTTATACTAAAAATAAAAAAATATATGATGAGTATGATAAATTATTAACCCAATTAAATGATAGTAAAACTTATGATGAAGATATAGCTAAGAAAATTGGAAGTATATATTCAGAAATGATAAGAAAAATGACAGCTTTTTTAGAAACTAGCAATTATCAAAAGAACTTATCTGGTTTCTAATATATAATAATTTTTAGCCCTTATAATTTATTCATAAAGATATTAAAAATCAATCTATTATATATTAGAAAGTCTATAGTTGCATTTTAATTATAGATTTTCTATATATAATAAAGATATTTTCTAACGGCGAAGAGTCGACTTGAGGAGGTATACAATGAGTTTAGAAAATCTATTACAACAATACAATAAGAACAGACAACGAAATGTAAGTGCTACTGGAGGTCTTAAAATCTTTAGTGAATCTTATCTAAACAAATATGATGCTTTGTATAACAAATATAAAGATAACCAAAACTTTAATCGTAAAATGTGGCAAGAGTCATTCGATAGAGGTGATCAAGATACTTATATCGCATTGCTAGAACAAAACAAAGATACTACATTAAATGATAAATATTATGACCCTATGTATTATGACTATGAAGCAATGTTAGTTGAATTATCATTACCTTTTATGGACAATACTAAATTTACGAAAAGAACAAAAGAAGTATTAGACCCTATTACTAATAAGAGTATACAAGAAGATATTGGCGAAATGACTGATTATCAATTTGCTCAATATCAATTAGAACAAATACATTCAATTCGCGAAAATGAGTTAACTAGAGAATTCGAGCAATGGCGAAAAGACCAAATGAGTTGGATGAAAAAAACTTTAAATAATATAGCTGGTTCAGGAATGGAACTTCTAGAAGGTACTGCTACAGGTATTACTGGAGTAATTGATGCAGTTGTTTCACCATTCGCTGCTACAATAGGTTCTATGAAAGGTGAAAATTGGTTGGATGCATTTGTAGATTATTTTGCAGATGATAGTTTGACTGCTTTTGAAAAAAGAACTATTAGAAGTGCACTTGATGAGTATGAGAGACTAAATACTACTTTAGTAGATATAGACGGTAATCCTATCGGTATTGGTAAATATGTTACTAGTATTCTTAACTCAATAGGTATGATGATACCGGCAATTGCTGCAGGTATTGCTACTGGTGGTGCTTCTTGGGTAGGTGCTTCTGTATTTAATGCTGCATTGTTTACTGGTTATATGTATGATAATGCTACTAATCCAGATACTGTTGCAAGTCCTAGTTGGTTAAAAATTAGTAATGCTTTGATTAATACTACAATAGAAGCAGTCATAGAATACAGCTTAGGTGAATTATTAGGTGGAACAATTCAAAATACTGCATTAGGTCTTGCCGGTAAAAGTGGTCTAAAAAGTTTTAAAGGTTTAAGTAAAGGTGCTGGTTTAGTATACTTATTAAAATCTGCAGGGCAAGAAGGTTTAGAAGAATTTTTACAAGATTTTAGTACTAATTTATCAGACCAATTTGCTTCTGTAATATATGAAGGCTATGCAAATACAGGTGTTACTTTTCAAACACTCATAGATAGTTTTATCGTTGGTGCTATTAGTTCATTACTTATGTCAGGTGGTCAAATAGGTGTTGACAATATAAAAACTGATATAGCAAATAAACAAATAGAGAAAAAGACTGGTATTAAAGGTGCTGCAGAGTTATATATTGAAAAAGATGGAAAACTTGAAAGAGTTCGTGGTGCTAAGAAGTTATATTTTAGTTCTATAATTAGTGATTTTAAAGATACAGCAGAAAAATTAGCAAAGAATAAAATTAAAAGTAGTGATGATATAAAAGTTGCTCAAGAGTTATATAGTGCTATAAGTATACTTAGTCAATTATATTCTTCATTTAGTGACGAACGTATGAAAAATGCTGAGAATTTACTTAATAGAGTAATTGCAAAAGAAAATGTAGATATTGCTAAATATAAAGAAGAAAATAAAACTGCTAAAAACGATACTGACGAACAAATACGTAATACCGTTGCACTTAAACAACAAGAAGAAATTAAGAGTTTTGCTGAAACAATGCTTAAAGATATTACTTCAATGGTTAATGATGCACAGAAACGTGAATTGACTAGAATTAGTAATGCTACTAAAAATGTAGAAAATGTACTTAAATATAATGGTGTTACTAAAGTCGAGAAAGTAATAACTAAAGATGTTGACCCTGAAATAAGAGAAATAAATAAAGTATTGCAGAAAAAGCAAGATGAGTATTTGAAAGACTACGATTTCATATTTGTAACTGATGGTCATATAGGAATAGAAGAAGATGGTATGTTATACATATCTAAATCTTGGTTAGAGAATTATAGTGTTAGTGATGTATATAAATTTTTAGCTCAAAATCAAATATTAAAAACTGTATTAGAAGTTGAAGAATTACAACCTATGCTTAAAGAGTTAATAAAGTTTGTTGAAAAATTTACTAAGTTAGAAAATGTTACTACAGAAGATGCTTTGATGTATTTCTTATTTAACGAGTCAGTTTTTCAAGCATTTCTTTTGTCTCAAAATGGTAAAAATGTTTTCGAGTTTAAAGATTTTATATTTAGAATACATGATACTATTAAACGTATTGGTGATATAAATATTAAAGCTAATAAACGTTTAAGTGAAAAGACTAGAGAATTACGTAAAGCTTATTTAAATAAAGTATATGATGATATAAAGAATACAATGCGCAAACCTATTTTAAAGGCTATATTTAATTGGAACGTAGACCCTGTATCAGTAGGTGCAGATAGTGTATTAACAGATGCTGATAAAGATGCTATACAACAATATCAAGCACGTAAAAACATATTTAATCAAGCAAAAACAGGAAAAATATCTTCTGAATTTGAATATTTAGTAAAAGATATTTTGCGTGAAGGTAAATTTAGTGATGAAGAAAAAGAGTATATAGAAAAAGGTCTTAAAGATGATGCAAGTCAGTATGATAGACTTAATTCTCTTGGTATGTTAGAGTGTGCAGACAAACTTGTTACTACATATAGTTTTCAAATATCTAGGTTAAAAGGTATTGGAAATTATATTGTTAGTTTATTAGATAATGCGATAAATACTGCAGACAAATATGATGTTGTTTATACTTTTAATAAATTAATATCTTTTATTAGTAATAAAGAATATCTTGATGACTTAAATCTATTAACTTCTGCAGAAAACTATATGATTATAGAAAGAATAAGTAAAGAAGCAAAATCTATAATTGATGCTGATACTGATATAATTATTTCATTTTTTAAAAAATATAGAGATACTATTTCAAAAATATATAATACATTACATTCTAGACTTGAAATTGCTGCAAAACATTCAGTAACATTACCATTAGAGGCATTTAATATAGAAGATAATAATGATGAAGTTATAGCACAATCAATACAATTTAAAGCAGATAAAATTGAAGAGTTTAAAAAAATATATGGTATATCAGTTGAAGATATGATGACTGGTAATACTAAAACAATGACATATGCGCAAATAGAACGATTACAACAAGATATGAAGATATTAGATACAACAGATTATGTATATTTTACACAAACTAAATTAGAATCTTTACTTGGAGGAGATTATATTGTTGTTCCACAATATCATACATATGAACAAGGTTCTGAAGAAATTTCAACAGTTTTAGAAGTTGTTGGTTTTAGAATAGCAAAGAAAATAGATAGTGATAAAGTATTAATAAAACCATTGAAAAATACAGATAATAAGATAAAAAATAATAATAACTTGTTAGATATGTTTGTTAAAAGTCCAAATAGTAAATATGAACCTTTAAGTTTAAAAGATATAGTTAATATCACATTAGAAAATGACTGGAAGGTATATATTGTAAAAAATAATATTGATGATCAGCGTATTTTAGCATATACTGATACTGAAAATAAAATAATAGTATTACAAGAAAATGATAACGATTTATATAATAATTTTATACACGAATTAAATCATGTAGTTCAATTCGAATATAATTTACCTTCTGGTTATAATATATCACGAGCTTACAATAATACATCATTTTTACAATATATTTATGATAATTTTAAACCTTTATTAAAGTATATGTTAAGACGAACTATGATTAGTGAAAATATATCTATATATAATGAAAAAACAGGTAAATCCGAATATTTTACAGTTGACGATAAAGTAGATATTAATAAGTTAAATGTTAACTTTAAAGAGTTATTAGCTTATATTTCTTATGTATTGATAGATGGTGAATTAGCAGCTCAACGTTTTATGCATAATGGTTCACCAGTACATGGTTTTATTAATTTTATGGATGATAATTTTGTTTTAACTCCTGATAAAAAAAATATACTTAGTAATAAATCAGATAAAAAAGTAATTTTTAATAATAAAGAAATTCGTAACTATAAAGGAACTTTTATAGAAGTATATGATAAAGTTACTAAAACAAATACACCAAACATTAAAATTAATGCAAATCAAAAGATACCTGATGTTTTTGCTGAAAATTCGTTTGCTCGTGAGTTCGAACTTGTGTATAATACTAGAAAATCTCTATATCAAAATGGTTATATGAATATAAATACACGTAATACATATCATTCAAAATTAAAATCTAAAAATGCTGTAGATATTATTAATTCAATTGTAAAAGAAGATATTATCGTTACTCCTAAAAACATTAATGAAATAATACTAAACCCAAAAAAGTTTTTAAGTAAAGAAATGATTAAAAAGTGTAACGGAAATCTTTCAGAAGGTAATGTATTTTACAGACTAAAAGAATATGTAGAAGATACATTTGATTCTATTAGTATAGATAGAGATAGAAATACTCATGAATATATTCTTGTAAATGATAATGCTTTCGATGATTTAATGAATACTACTATTAAAGAAAAGGCAAATGATATTACTGGTACAGATATTGCTTCTGAGTATGAAAATAAAACCGTTGGATTAGCTACATTTTATAAATTATTAGCACTTAACAGATTAAATCTACAATATAGTACTAAAATATTAATAAGCAGAGAAGGCAAGAGTGAACTTAGAGTTAATAATGAAAAGAAAACTGCAACAATATATATTAATAATACAACGTATGAAAATGGTAAAAGTAGATATAGAACTAATGCAGAAATATTAGATGGTTTAAATCACGAGTTTAGACATTTAATGCAAGAAGCTA
>Ga0116183_1003476_pt1 | contig 16011 bp, 15 predicted proteins | sample AD_UKC078_MetaG_FD_89753 | JGI IMG/M metagenome (GOLD analysis project Ga0116183, IMG submission 89753) | Active sludge microbial communities of municipal wastewater-treating anaerobic digesters from USA - AD_UKC078_MetaG | ecosystem: Engineered > Bioreactor > Anaerobic > Digestate | place: USA... | reverse complement strand
GGAGGTCTTTCGATGCGATGTCCCCACTGCTCATCACTGGATGACAAGGTTCTTGAGTCTAGACAGAATGCCAGCGGCTCCTCGATCCGCCGCAGGCGTGAGTGCAACGCGTGCGGCTACCGGTATACGAGCTACGAACGCATCGAGGACAAGCCGCTGATGGTCATCAAGCGGGATGGACGGCGTGAGGTCTTCGACCTGAACAAGATCGGGCGTGGCATCCGCTCATGCACCGAAAAGCTCAATATCAGCGAGAATGAGCTCGACCAACTACTGCAGAACATCGAGGATGCCATCATGCTGAAGGTAGGGAGCCGGCGGGAGATCCACAGTTCGGCAATCGGCGACGAGGCGCTCAAGCAACTGAAAGAGGTGGACTTGGTCGCCTATGTACGCTTCGCCGCTGTCTACAAGGCCTTCAACGACCTGGGCCAGTTCATCCTGGAGATCCAGAAGCTCGGCAGCGAGCTCACCTAGGGGCGTCGAACCACTTTCCCGTCATCGCCGATGCTATCTCGTCATTGAGGTGCTCCGGCTTGAGGATTTCATTGGCACAGTCAAGGCAGAAGGTATCACTCATCCCCCCCACGTAGTCGTAGATGAGGCGGTCGAGCGAGCCGTCATGGGCGTAGTACGCATCCCGCATCTCGCTGTAGTGGCGGTAGAAGCCGGCGGCGAGCATGTTGCGCTCATCACGGTAGCGCTCTTCGCTGTCGCCGCACTCGTCGACCAGGTACCGGAGGTAGTCGACGATGAGGTGGAGCAGGCGGCTGAAGTAGCGCTCATACCCCTCCAGAAGCCGGCTCTTGTAGATTCGTTGGTAGTTGAAGCGGACCATCGCGGAGACGGCGGGAAAGCACTCGTCACTGAAGGCAATGCCCTCCTCTACTGTCGAGGCCTTGATCACATCCATGACCAGGGTGTCGATGACCTGCGCGTTGGATGAGCCGAGACGTGAACGAACCCCCGCATCGAGGTCGCTCCATTCGATGAGGCCGAGGCGGGCTGCATCCTCAAAGTCACGCCCTATGTAGGCGATGGTGTCGCTCAGGCGCACCACCGCAGCCTCCCATGTCGAAGGCATCACCTCCGCCCGGCACGTGATCGACTCCAGCTCCTTGATGGTGAAGGTGGGCTTGATGCGCTGGGTGAGCTGCTCCCCGTTGTGGCTGACGATGCCGTCGCGCACCGCATAGGTGAGGTTCAGCCCCTTGCCACTGTTGGCAAGGAAGTCCACCACCCTGAGGCTGTGCACTTCATGCTCGAAGGGGTGAAGGCCGGAGTCGACCATCATCGCCGAGAGGATCTTCTCACCGGTATGGCCGAAGGGGGTGTGGCCCAGATCGTGCCCCATCCCGATCGCCCAGGCGAGCTCGCTGTCCAACCCCAGGCCCCGGCAGATCGTCGAGGCGATGGAGGCGACGTGGAGCGAGTGCTCGATACGGGTGCAGATATGGTCGTTCGAGGGGGCGAAGAAGACCTGGGTCTTGTGCTTCAGGCGCCTGAAGGCGGAGCTGTGGATGATGGCGGTCGTGTCCCGATAGAAGGGACCGCGCACATCCTCGCTCTTCTCCCGCCTCCGCCGTACCAACTGCTCTGGTGCAATCTGATTTTCCATTCTCATCGTTAGTTTCCCAAATGTTCATCTCTATGGTATCATGCTAGGAGAGTTCTTGGATAGCGGAGGTTGCAATGGTTGAGATCTATCTACTGCCCCTAGGGTGTTTGCTGCTGAATTTTCTGGCGTTTGCCGCCTGCCTGCGCTTCCTCTTCTCGCGCCAAGGCCTCTATTGGATTATTCCGCTGGCCCTCACCCTCTTCATGGCCTGGCCCCACGCCCTCACTCTCTACCAGGTCGCCAGTGCCGGGGCGCCGGTCCCCTCCCCCTACGCCTACCTCGAACTGCAGCCGCTGATCCTCTCCCTGCTCTGGTATGCCATGATCGTCACCTTCCACTACGCGCTGAAGAAGACGATCCGGGTGAACCTCTACGCCGAGCAGGTGAAGAAGAACCTCCATGAGGTACGCTACCTTGAGGCCGGCGATGAGGGCGAGCGACTGCGACGCGAGCGACGGTGGCGCACCCACCTGGTCAACCGAGCCACCCCGGTGCGGCTCGGCCTCTATCCGTCCGGATGGGTTGATCTCTTCGACGAAGCCTAGATGCGTAGCCACCTCTATCTCAGTGGGATCAAGCACAGTGGCAAGACAACCATGGCCGCCCTCATCGCAGGGCAGCTCTCTCTCGCGTGGGCCGACCTTGACGACCTGGTAGCTGAGCTGCTGGTCCCGGGAGAGACGGTCAGGTCCTTCTATCGCGAGCGGGGCCAGGACGCCTTCCAGGCGTTGGAGCGCGAGGCACTCGAACGCCTCCTCGCCTCGGCCACCGACGGGATGGTCATCGCCCTCGGCGGCGGGGCGTGCGACAATGACGAGTTGATGGAGCGGGTCAGGGGGAGCGGGACGCTCGTCTACCTCAAGGTCAGCGAGGAGGTCCTCCTCACCCGTATCCTCAGAGGGGGCATCCCCCCCTTCCTCGACCAAGACGATCCTGCCGGTTCCTTCCACATTCTCTATAAGCGGCGCGATGAGTGCTATTCCAAGATGTGCGATCTTTTGGTAGAATTGCCAGATGGCCTTGATGCAAGGGGCTCGAGTGATCTCGTCCTCTCCCGTCTGGCCGAGGAGGCTTGAGTGGCATACAACACCTTTGGCAATGCATTCTCGATCACGACCTTCGGGGAGTCCCACGGCGAAGCCCTGGGAGTCATCATCGATGGGGTCGAATCGAACTTCCCGATCGATGAGCAGGCCCTGCAGCGCGAGATGGACCGCCGCCGCCCGGGGGCCAATCCCGCCGGCACCGAGCGCAACGAGATCGACAAGCTCTCCATCCTCAGCGGTGTCTACAATGGCATGACCACCGGCGCCCCGATCGCCATGATGCTCTTCTCGACCAACCAGCGCAGCAGCGACTACGAGCATCTGAGAGAGATCTTCCGCCCCGGCCACGCTGACTGGACCTACTACAAGAAGTGGGGCAACCGCGACATCCGCGGAGGCGGCCGGTCGAGCGGCAGGGAGACGAGCGCCCGCGTCGCCGCCGGCGCCCTGGCCAAGCAGCTTCTGGCCAAGCGTGGCATCTCTGTCTTCGGCGGCACGGTGCAGGTCGGCCCCATCGTCGCGAAACAGCGCAACTGGCAGGAGGTCGATCCGATCCTCCACTGCCCCGACCGGGACGCTGCACAGCAGATGGTAGCCCTCATCGAGGAGATGCGGGGCGAGCGCGACTCCATCGGCGGGGTGATCGAGTGCAGGGCCACCGGATTGCCCGTCGGCCTCGGAGAGCCCGCATTCGGCAAGATCGAGGCCCTCCTGGGCCAGGCGGTCCTCTCCATCGGTGCGGTCAAGGGGGTGCAGTTCGGCGATGGCTTTGCCGCCGCCTCGATGCGCGGCAGCGAGTTCAACGACCAGCGGACGAGCGATGGCTTTCTGTCCAACCATGCAGGGGGGACGCTCGGCGGCATCTCAAGCGGCCAGGAGCTGGTCCTGCAAGCCGCCGTCAAGCCGACCTCATCGATCGGAAAAGCCCAGCAGACCGTGAACATGGACAACGAGACCGTCCTCCTTGAGATCAACGGACGCCACGACCCGTGCATCTGTGCCCGTGCGGTGGTGGTCGTCGAGGCGATGGTCGCCATAACGCTGCTCGATCTCTACTACACCGCTTTTGGACGTGATGCATGAAAGACACCCCACTGATCGTCCAGAGCGACCGCAGTCTGCTACTCGATGTACACCACCGGGATAGCGAGGCGTGCCGAGGCGACCTCATCCGCTTCTGCGAGCTGGTCAAGAGCCCGGAGCACATGCACACCTATACCATCACCGCCCTCAGCCTCTACAACGCCAGCGCCCTCGGCCTCACGGTCGACGCGATCATGGCCACCCTCGAGAAGTGGTCACGCTTCCCCATCGCCGACAGCGTGCGGTTCTTCGTCCAGGATATGGCGAGCCGCTGGGGCAAGGTGACACTGACCGAGAGCGATGATCCCACCTACTACACCCTCCATGTCGAGAGCGAGCGGATCCGCAAGGAGCTGATGCAACGGACCGCCATCGCGAAGTTGCTCCGCACCCGTGACGAGACGAGCTTCCTCATCCAGGCCTACCATCGCGGGGAGGTGAAGCTGCAGCTGATCAAGGCCGGTTGGCCGGTCGATGACCGCATCCCCCTCTCCGGCGGGGAGAAGATCGACATCTCGCTGTTGCCCACCACCCGGGCCGGCCTTCCTTTTGATGTGAGGCCCTACCAGCAGAATGCCGCCAACGCCCTCCTCGGGGACATGGGACCGGGCAGCGGCTACGGGGTCATCGTCATGCCCTGCGGCTCCGGCAAGACGGTCGTCGGCATGAAGATCATGGAACGCATCGCCATGCGGACCTTGATCGTGACCACCAACGTGGCGGCGGTGAGGCAGTGGAAGGCCGAGCTGCTCGACAAGAGCTCGCTGACCGAAGCTGAGATTGGGGAGTACAGCGGCGACCGCAAGGAGGTCAGGGATGTGACCATCTGCACCTACCAGGTGCTGACGTGGCGCAAGGAGAAGGAGGGCCCCTTCCTCCACCTCGACCTGTTGACCCAGGGGGGCTGGGGCCTGGTCATCTACGACGAGGTGCATATGCTGCCCGCCCCAATCTTCAAGGTCACCGCGGAGCTGCAGGCGATCCATCGCCTCGGCCTGACCGCCACGCTGGTGCGCGAGGATGGGCGGGAGGAGGAAGTCTTCAGCCTTGTAGGTCCCAAGCGATTCGATGTACCATGGAGTGAGCTGGAGCAACAGGGCTTCATCGCCACCGCATACTGCCATGAGATCCGCATCGAGTTGCCCCAGGAGCTGGAAATCCCCTATGCCATCGCGACCAAGCGGCAGAAGTACCGCATAGCGAGCGAGAACCCCCGCAAGCTGGAGGTCATCCAGGCGCTGATCGAACACCACCCCGATGACTTCATCCTGGTCATCGGCCAATATCTGGACCAGCTCGAGGAGATCTCCAAGCTCCTCGATGCACCGCTCATCACCGGCAGCACCCCCAACAGTCGCCGAGATGAGCTCTACAACGCCTTCAGGGAGGGATTGATCCGGATCCTGGTGGTCAGCAAGGTGGCGAACTTTGCCATCGACCTGCCCGATGCATCGGTGGCGATCCAGGTCTCGGGCTCCTTCGGCAGCCGCAGCGAGGAAGCGCAGCGGCTCGGCCGGATCCTGAGGCCCAAGAACCGGTCGTCGTTCTTCTATTCGATCATCACCCAGTACTCGAGCGAGGAGGAGTTCGGGGCAAACCGGCAGAAGTTCCTCGCCGAGCAAGGATATACCTATGAAGTGGAGGTGTGGCCCAATTGAGCGATACAGCACAGAAACGATTTGAAACGGCACTCAGCAGATACAACGAGGAGAACTTCTTCTATATCGCCCACAACTACCTCGGGCCCATCAAGAGCCCCTTCCACAAGCCACTCTTGGTCACCCGCCTCTCCACCCTCTTTGGCCAGGAGCAGATCCAGAAGCGGATGATCGAGCTGCTCGATGACCTGGACCTGGCGATCCTCTCCCTCCTGGTCCTCACCGGGCCGATCACGGCCGAGGAGGTGATCGACCTGCTCTCCCCCCGGTTCGGGTACACCACGATCTTCTGGCGCCTGTCGGCGCTGCAACTACGCCTCATCCTCATCGGTGAGGAGGGGCGCCTCGTCTTCAACCCCCTCATCGACGGGCAGCTCTTGAGCCGCTGCTCCCTCTCCAGCCTCCTCGGGCCGCTTGAGGGCGCGGGGGGCGAACAGAGCCACCTCTCCCGCGAGTTTGTGCGAGGCTACCTCTCGCTGCTGCTGAGCGAACAGCGCTTCGGCTACCGGGAGGCCCATCGTGCCATCTTCCCCTCCTTCGAGGAGGAGCACCTCAGGCGCCTGATCCCCCTCCTCGGCGACCTGTTGCAACGCCTGGGTGTCGTCAAGACGGGCAAGGTCCCGCATTTGGTCGAGGAGCGGGTCGACGCCCTGCTCTCGCTGAGTGAGGGCGACCTCTATGCTCTGCTGCTCGCCGCCTCGATCAGCGGCCCGCCCATCGCATCGGCGGTCGCCTTCTCCTCCTCCCTCGTCTCCCTCCTTGAGGGCGCCGGCTCGATCGGGCAAGAGGGGCTGGACCTGCTGTTGCACATCCTCTTCAAGCGCCATGGCATCGCCTATGTGGACACCGTCTCAGAGACGCTGGTCACCCTGGGCCTGATCAGCGGGGGACCGGTCCACCACGTGGCCCGCTTCACCGAGCCGGTGGGCGAAGAGAGGCTCCTCGTCGACAGCGACTTCACCATCAACTACCTTGGGGAGAGGAAGGAGGGGGACATCCTCCACCGCTTCGCCACCCTCTCGACCTTTGACCTCCAGCGCCAATGGCGCGTGACCAAGGAGAGCGTGGTACGCGCCTTCGAGGCAGGCCTCCCCTTCAGCGAGATCGAGGCGTACCTCCTCTCCAATACCCAGGGCAGCAGTGCCGCCAGCCTCATCAAGCAGCTCTCCATGCTCAGCGAACGCTACGGCATGCTCACCATCTACGATGGACTGACCCTGGTCGTCGACCAGCGCGTCGCCCACCTGGTCGAGCACCTGCCCGCCCTCGAGGAGCACCGGATCAGGAAGCTCTCCCCCACGATCTTCCTCATGAGGCGGGAGAGCGAGGAGGTGTGGCGCAAGATCCTCACCGATGCCGGCCAACTGGTCGGCTCCACACACCGCCAGCCGGTCGTCTCGGCCAAGGAGGAGGCGATCAACCCCTACTTCTTCACCTACATCACCGAACTGGGGAACCAGAGTCGGGAGATCGCCCTCCCCCGAACGGGCACGGGGGCCACACCCCTGGTCGACGAGAAGCTGCTCTCCTCCATACGCACGGCATCCTCCCTCAACCCCGCCCAACGCCAGGACCTGCTCAACCGCTTCGAAGAGCGCCTGATCCTCACCCCCTCCCAGATCACTGCCCAGGTCCTCGATGCGATCATCGAGGCGGGTGGCTTCGACTACCAGGGCAAACTCGCCCTCTGCCGCCAGGCGGTGGGGAAGAAGCACATCACCCTGCTGGTGCGCATCGAGGAGGAGGAACTCTTTGTATGGGCGCTCGAGATTTCGACCAGCAGCGAGGGCGAAGCGCTCCTCAAGGCCCTGGTCCTCTCCACCAAGAGCGAGCGGATCATCCCCATCCGCAAGATCTTCACGGTGAGGATGCTGCGCACCCAGCTCTTCTGATCGCTAGAGGGTGACGGTGATCCAGTGGGGGAAGTGGTAGCCGCTGAACGCCTCGAACTGCAACTTGCCCTGCTCCATCAACATCTGCGTCCCGTCGATGGTGGGACAACCGGCCGCCTTGGCACGGCTGAGGAAGGTGGTCTGCCTCGGCTCATAGATCAGCTCGTAGGCGATCTCCTTCCCGGTGAACCGATAGGAGGGGACCGGGTCCGCATCGCTGTTCATGCCGACGGTGGTCGTCTGCACGACCAGGTCGACCGACCCGCTGTACCGGGGGGCGTTCTCCAGCGTGTCGTAGCTGCTCATCGTCTGTTCCGCAAGGACACGGGCCGCATCCTGGGAGCGGTTGACGATGGTGAACTTCACCCCATGGTTGTGCAGGGCCCAGGCGACCGCCCGCGCAGCCCCGCCGGCCCCGATGATGAGGGCACTCTTGATCGTCCCGTCACTGATGCGATCGGCGATGGGGGCCAAAAAGCCGTAATAGTCGGTGTTGATGCCCTTCCACATCCCCTTGATGCGCACCACGGTATTGCATGAGCCGATCTGCTTGACCTCCCGCGTGATCCTCCCGAGGTAGGGTTGGACACTGCGCTTATGGGGGACGGTGACCGAAAAGCCGCGGATCTGCAGCATCTCGGCAATCTTGAAGAAGGTCCTCACCCGGTCGACGAGGAAGGGGACGTAGACGGCATTGTACCGGATGGCGGCAAACCCGGGGTTGTGGATCTTCGGGCTTGCCGTATGGTAGACAGGATTGCCGATGATGGCGTAGATGTGGGTCTTCTCATCGATTTGGTCGGCACGGTAGAGCTCGCTCATCGTCCGGGCGGTGAGCTGGCCCGGTGCCGCCTCCCCGTCACTGCAGAAGCTCAGCATCGAGCCGGTGCGACGGTAGAGGATCCGGGACGGGATGCCCCACATCCCCATGCCCACGATGATCTTCTCCTCGATGGAGGAGAGCTCAGCCTCGATGCGAAAGAGGGTGATCAGATCCATCAGGTTCTGGGGTGTGACGGCTACCTTGGGGATGTCGCCCTTGGCGGCGAGGCGGCTGATCCTGCCATATATGTCGGCGGGCACCCCCTCAAAGTCGTGGTAGCTGCGGATGATCCTGATCCCCCGAGCCTTCAGGTCGGCCTCCAGGTCAATCCGTTTATCCCCGTCCGCGGCCTTGAACTTCAGGTCGCTCTTCTTGACATCCCCCTCGATATCCACGTATGCCCATTTGCCGCGCGATGCGTCAAAGAGGGTCTGCAGCCGATCCTTTTCCCCCACTGTCGCCTTGCCCCCATCGCTCTTTCGGCGATGGGTCAGGATGAGGGGGAGGTCCACGCTGTCGGGAAAGGTTGCGGCCTTCGCCTGCTCTGCCTCGCTGAGGCAGTCGAGGCGCAGTTCAGCCAGGGAAATCCAGGGGCGGTTGCGCTCTATCTGTAGCCGGTTCTCCTCAAGGGTCGAGCCGGTAAGGGTTAGGCAAAGCACTCTGGACCTCCTATCATTCGGGTGGATTGTCACCGAACACACGCTTGTGCTAGGATTATCATACTGTCTATCAACGGGGTTTACAACACCCGTTTCAAGAAAGGAAGGGTGTGTGGCTACGCTTTTTGTACAGGATATCAGCTTGGCATTCGGGGACCGTGATATCCTGGATGGGGTCTCCTTCAGCCTCGACCATACCAGCAGATGTGGGCTTGCCGGGGCCAATGGCAGCGGCAAATCGACCCTGATGAAGATCATCGCCGGTGAGATGAGTGCCGATGTCTATAGCGCCACCACCAGCCGGGACCTGCGTATCGCCTACCTCCCGCAGGGGGACATCGTCTTCGGCCCCGCCACCCTCTACAGCGAGACCGAACGTGCCTGGGACCGGTTCCTCCCCCTCATCGAGGAGCAGCATGCACTCGAGGATGCACTGCAGGGCGAGGCGAACCAGGCACAGATCCTCCGCCTGGGAGAGATCCACGAGATCCTCCTTGAGGAGCGCTACCATGACCGGCGGCAGATCATCGAGGGGGTGCTCTTCGGCCTGGGCTTCGAGGCCGGCGACCTGGAGCGGCGCTGCGAGACCTTCAGCGGCGGGTGGCAGATGCGCATCGCCCTGGCGAAAATCCTCATCGAGAAGCCGCAGATCATGCTTCTCGACGAACCGACCAACTACCTGGACATCGAGGCCCGCTTCTGGCTGAAGAACTACCTCAAGGTCTATGAGGGCGGCGTGATGCTGGTCAGCCACGACCAGGGCTTCCTCGACGAGACGGTGAACGAGGTCTACGAGCTCTTCGATGGCCACCTGACGCGATACAGCGGCAACTACAGCGCCTACCTCGTCCAACGGCAGGCCCAGATTGCCGCCCTCGAGGCAGCCTCGCGGGCACAGGCCCAGCTCTTCGAGAAGAACGAGCAGTTCATCGAGCGCTTCCGCTACAAGGCGAGCAAGAGCCGGCAGGTGCAAAGCCGCATCAAGATGCTGGACAAGGTCGACCAGGTCAAGATCCCGCCACACCTGCGCGAGCTCTCCTTCTCCTTCCCCCCCTCCCCGCCCAGCGGCCGTGACGTGGTGGTCATCGAGGACCTGGGCAAACGCTATGGGGCGATCACCGTCTACGAGCACTTCTCCCTCTGGGTCAACCGTGGCGATCGCATCGCCGTGACCGGCCGCAACGGGGTGGGCAAGTCCACCCTCCTCAGGATCATTGCCGGAGAGGACCGGGAGTACAGCGGCACGGTACGCCTCGGCTCCAAGGTCAGCGTCGGCTACTTCAGCCAGGAGACCGGGGCCACCCTCGACGGCAGTGCCACCGTCCTCGAGGAGGCGAGCGACGCCGCCTCGAGTGAGGACCAGAGCCGGGTCCGCAACCTCCTCGGCTCCTTCCTCTTCGAGGGCGATGATGTGTTCAAGCACGTCTCGGTGCTCAGCGGCGGCGAGAAGAGCCGTCTTGCGCTGCTCAAGATCCTGCTCAAGCCGGTGAACCTCCTCATCCTCGACGAGCCGACCAACCACCTCGACATCAACGCCAAGCAGATGCTCCTCAAGGCCCTCGCCGCCTATGATGGGACGATGATCTTCGTCAGCCACGATGCGTACTTCATCGAGGGGCTCGCAACCCAGGTCCTCTACCTCAACGAGGGGAAGGAGCCGCTCCTCTACACCGGCGGCTACAGCGACCTGCTCGCCGCCCTTGAACAGAAGGAGGCGGTGACACCCCCCCTCCTCGGCCGGGACACGGCCCCCCCCAAGGAGGGCCTGCTCTCCTACAAGGAGGCGAACCAGCGCAAGAACCGTGTCATAAGCCTGAAGCGTGAGGAGGAGGCGTGCCTCGCCACCCACGACCGCCTCGGCGAGCAGGTGGCCGCCGTCCAGGTTGAAATGGCCCGTAGTGAGAACTATAGTGACGGGGAGCGCATCACCGCCCTGATCGCAGAGAAAGAGCGGCTTGAGGGGGAGATGCAGGAGGCCGAGGGCCGCTGGCTCTCCCTCGTCGACGAACGAGAACGCCTGGAGGCCGAGATTGCCAACGCTTAGCAGCACACTTCCCGCCCTCATCCTTGCCAGCCAATCGCCGGCAAGGCGTGCACTCCTTCAAAAGGAGGGAGTAGCGGTCACCGTGCGCCCCACCTGGGCAAACGAGGAGCATAGCCTGAGCGCAGCCGACGAGGTCGTCACCCTCCTTGCCAGGCGCAAGCTCGAGGCGGCCCTCTCCCAGAACGGGCAGGCACGCCTGCCCCTGCTCGCCTGCGACACCACCATCGCCATCGACGGGATGCTGATCGGCAAGCCCTCCTCGATCGAGGAGGCCCGCCTGCAGCTCCACCGCCTCAGGGCCGGCATCCAGGAGGTGTGGTCGGCGTGGGTCCTCTACCAGGACGGCTCCCTCATCGGCGGGGCCGACGTTGCGCGGGTCCGCTTCAAGGAACTCAGCGACGATGAGATCGAATCCTACCTCGCCCTCGGCGAGTGGATGGGGGCCGCCGGCTCCTATCGGATCCAGGGGCGCGGCACCCGTCTGATCGCCTCCATCGAGGGTGATGAGTGTGTCGTCACCGGCCTGCCGGTGCGGCAGATGAAGCGTGTCCTCCGGTAAGGGACCCGCCACCTTGCCACACTTTTGATTTTCTGAAATACTAGGAGGACCGATTTCCGTACGGAAACCGGAATCTCCACCTCTCGGGGTGTGTAAGAGCTATAGGGTGACGGCGTATCGCATGCCGTCAGACAGGAGGATTATGTCCGTTGTTACCATGAAAAGCCTGCTTGAGTCAGGCGTACACTTCGGCCACCAGACCAAACGGTGGAACCCCAAGATGGCACGTTTCATCTTCAGCCAGAGAAACGGCATCCACATCATCGACTTGCAGAAGACCTCGGCTTGCATCATCGAGGCATACGACGCAGCACGAGCCGTCGTCAAGCAAGGCAAGACCATTCTTTTCGTAGGAACCAAGAAGCAGGCACAGCAGGCCATCGAGACCGAGGCCAAGCGCTGCGGCATGCCGTATGTCAACCACCGCTGGCTCGGTGGTATGCTCACCAACTTCTCCACCATCAAGCGCTCGATCTCAACACTGAAGAAGATTGAGAAGATGGAGCTTGACGGCACCTTCGACTCACTGACCAAGAAGGAGATCAGCCTCCTCTCCAAGCAGAAGGAGAAGCTGGAGAAGAACCTCGGTGGCATCAAGGACATGAAGGAACTTCCCGGAGCACTCTTCATCATCGACACCAAGAAGGAAGCAATCGCCGTCGCCGAGGCCAAGCGCCTGGGCATTCCGGTCATCGCAGTCGTCGATACCAACTGTGACCCCACCGATATCACCTACCCCATTCCCGGCAACGATGACGCCATCAGGGCGATCAGCCTCTTTGTCGAGATCATCGCCAACGCCGTAGTCGACGCAGACAACGAGGTCGGCATCCAGATCATCGAGACCCTCGGTGATGAGGATGAGGCCGAGGCCGCCGTCGAAGTCAAGGAAGAGGATGAGGAGATCGTCTTCTCCACCGATGAGGAGACCGACTACTCCACCTTCGAGGCTGTTGAGGAGAAGGTTGTGGAGAGCGCTGAAGAGGGGGAAGAGGACGACACCCTCGATGAAGAGACCCTATTCAAAGACTAAGGAGTGAACATGGCTATTACCGCTGATGTAGTAAAGAAACTGCGCGACCTCACTGGGGCGGGCATGATGGATTGCAAGAAGGCGCTGGTGAAGGCAGACGGGGATTTTGACGCAGCCGAGCGCCTGCTCAAGGAGATGGGGCTCGCCGCCATCGCGAACCGCCAGGATCGCGCCACTGACAACGGCCGTGTCTTCGTGAAGGTTGCAGACACCAGGGCCGTCTTGGTCGAACTCACCTGTGAGACCGACTTCGTCGCCGGCAACGCCCAATTCGCCGAGCTGGGTGAGAATATTTGCACCGTAGCCCTTGAGAAGGGGTACAACGAGGTCAATGACGAGCTCAATGGAATGGTCAACGACCTGATCACCACCATCAAGGAGAACATGTCACTCAAGAGTGTCTGCCTCTACGAGATCGGTGAGAACGAGTACGCCTCCTCCTACGTCCATGGCAACGGCAGCCTTGCAGTCCTCGTGATCTTCAAGGCCGACCGCAAGGAGCTCTTTGCCAATGACCTGGTCAAGGAGTTCACCAACGACTGTGCCCTCCACGTCGCTGCCAACACCCCCGCCTTCCTCGACGTCTCCAGCGTCGACCCGGCATACGTGAAGGAGCAGGAGGGGATCTTTGCCGCCCAGGTTGCAAAGCTCGACAAACCCGCGAAGGTCCAGGCCGGCATCGTCAAGGGCAAGCTCGCCAAGCACCTTGCCGAGATCTGCTTCATGCAACAGGAGTTCGTCAAGGATGACTCGTTGACCGTTGCAAAGAAGTTGGCCGAAGTGGAGAAGGCCGCCGGTGGCACGCTTGCAATCAAGGAGTATGCATTCCTGCGTGCAGGTGTAGCCTCCTGCCCCGTTTGAGAGATTGAATGATACGGATGCCGCTCACACCTGTGAGCGGCACTCGTCTTTGTATTGGAGAACTATATGCAACAAGTATTGGAGACGTGCGAAAGCAAGATGCAGAAGAGCCTGGAGAGTCTTTCCAGGGAGTTTGATGGCCTCAGGACCGGACGGGCCTCCACCACCCTCCTCGACAAGATTCGGGTGGACTACTATGGCGCCGAAACCCCGATCAACCAGGTCGCAACGATCAGTGTCCCCGAGGCGAGGACCATCGTCATCCAACCGTGGGACAAGAGCGTACTCAGTGCCATCGAGCGTGCAATCCTCAAGAGTGACCTCGGACTGCCGCCGAACAACGACGGCAAGCTCATCCGCCTCAACTTCCCTCCCCTCAACGAGGATCGGCGCAAGCAGCTGGTAAAGGGTGCCAAGGCAACGGCAGAGCAGAGCCGGGTCGCCATGCGCAACATCCGCCGTGAGGCAATCGACGAACTCAAGCGCCTGGAGAAGGCAAGCGAGATCAGCGAGGATGAGCTGAAGGATGGAGAGAACAGGGTCCAGAAACTGACCGACTCCTTCATTGAGAAGATCAACTCCATCTCCGATGAAAAGGAGAAGGAAATCATGGAGATCTGACATGCCCACGAGCGCCTCTGGGCCCAGACATCTGGGTATCATCATGGATGGCAACGGCCGGTGGGCGAAGAAGCGATCGCTTCCACGCACAGCCGGACACGTCGAGGGGCTCAAGGCACTCAAGCGTGTCATCATCGAGGCCAAGGAACAAGGCATCGAGGTGGTCACCTTCTACACCTTCTCTACCGAGAACTGGAAGCGAAGCGAGCAGGAGGTTGCCTATCTGATGCATCTCATCGTCTCCAAGCTCCACGGTGAACTCTCCTTCTATAACCGCCATGGAATCCGCATTCGCGCCCGCGGTGATCTGCAGGCCCTGCCACCTGAGGTGCGGGATGCCATAGCGAGGACCGAAGAGGCAACGAAGGACAACAGTGCCATAACCGCGGTCATAGCGATCAACTACGGCGGGCGTGACGAAATCTGCCGGGCGGTGGGACGGGCACTCAAAAAGAGCGGCGCCCAGGAGGTCAGTGAGGAGGAGATCGGACAAAACTTGGACTTGCCCGATCTTCCTGTCGTGGATATGATAGTGAGGAGCGCGGATGAACAGCGACTGAGCAACTTCCTCTTGTGGGAGAGCGCCTACGCTGAACTCGCCTTCTACGAGAAACTTTGGCCGGACTGGGGTGCCGAAGAGATCAAGGCAGTGTGCCGTGACTACCGCCTGCGGGTCAGGAAATTTGGAGGTGTTGAGTGACATCAATGGCAAAGAGGGTCCTGACCACAACGATCGCCCTACCCACCATCTTCGTTATAATCTATTTCTTGCCCCACCACTCCTATGCAGCGCTCTCCGCCCTTGCGCTCGTGGCTGCCGTGGCATCGGCCTTCGAGATGCATGGCATCTTTGCGAAGGCCTCGGTCCACCTCAACCGCAGTGTTCCCCTCCTCATCGGCCTGATGCCACTGGCACAGTGGATCGATCTTGAGTATCACGTGACCCAGCCCATCGTCAATTTGACGATGATCGCCCTTGCCTTGACCTTCTTCACCATAGAGATCTTCTCCGGGTCGTCGGACCACTTCAAGGGGTCGCTCGGGCGCATCAGCGCCAAGGCCTTCCTCATCATCTATCCAGGCCTTCTGATCACCTACATCCAGCGCCTTACCTCGTTCACGTTTGCTCCCGAGGCCCTGCTCCTCTTCTTCCTCCTGATCTTCGGCAATGACGTCTTCGCCTTCCTCTTCGGCATGTGGCTCGGCAAGGGCAACCGGGGGGTGGTGAAGGTAAGCCCCAACAAGTCCGTTGCAGGCTTTGTCGGAGGCACCCTCAGCGCCATGGCGCTCGGCCTGCTCTTCTGCCTCTTCGTGCCCGCTATCAAGGGGCAGTACTCGATTCCCGCCGTCCTGGTCATCAGCCTCGCCACCGCCACGGCTGCCAATATCGGGGACCTCATCGAGAGCGCCTTCAAGCGTTCGGTCGATGTCAAGGACAGCGGCCACCTCATCCCGGGTCGTGGCGGCCTCCTCGATTCGATCGACTCGATGCTCGTGGGCGCCCCGATCTTCTACCTCCTGCTGACAATCCTATGAAACGCATCGCTATCCTGGGCTCCAGCGGCTCGATAGGACAGACGACCCTCACCGCCATAAGAACACACGCCCTCCCCCTCTCTGTCGTCTCACTCACCTCCCATACCAGTGTCGATCGCCTCATCGCCGACGGGCGTGCATGTGGCGCCGAGGCGCTCTGCTCGACCGGCACTCCCGTCGAGGGGCTCTACCACGGCTTTGATGGCCTTGTGGCCATGCTCGATGAGCATCCGGTCGATATCGTGCTCAATGCCATCAGTGGCTTTGCCGGCCTCAGGGCCTCGCTCGCAGTCCTTGAACGAGGCATCGACCTCGCCCTAGCCAACAAGGAGTCCGTCATCTGTGGGGGGGCGCTGCTCTTCGAGACCGCCCGCAGGCACAACTGCCGCATCATCCCCGTCGACAGCGAGCACTCCGCCATCGCCTCCCTGCTCAGGGGCCATGAACGGGAGCACGTGCAATCCTTGATCCTCACAGCCAGCGGGGGGCCGTTCCGCACCCTCGAGAGTGACCGCTTTGCCCACCTGAAGGCAGCGGATGCCCTTGCCCACCCTACCTGGCAGATGGGGAAGAAGATC
>Ga0116183_1003474_pt1 | contig 16018 bp, 14 predicted proteins | sample AD_UKC078_MetaG_FD_89753 | JGI IMG/M metagenome (GOLD analysis project Ga0116183, IMG submission 89753) | Active sludge microbial communities of municipal wastewater-treating anaerobic digesters from USA - AD_UKC078_MetaG | ecosystem: Engineered > Bioreactor > Anaerobic > Digestate | place: USA... | reverse complement strand
TAGGAGCAATCCCAAATCCTCCCCTTATAGGAATCAGCAAGGAAGCTAACAGGAATAAAAAAAAGAGAAAAGCAGGTATCCTTAAGCGGATCTTTTCAAAATCTTTGAAAAACTTATCGATGAACTTATTGTATAACAGAAGAAATGTTATAAATATCAGCAATACAACCAATACTACTCCAATTATCTGAACTGTTGTAACTGATGCAATAACTTCCTTAGGGGTTCTGAGGTAAAACAGAACAGTGTGGTCCATTCTGAATCCCCAGTATTTGTAAAGCAATGAATCAGCAACTATTATCAATGAACAGATAAACAAAATAAGATATGAATACAATTTTATGAAAATCCTTATCCGGTCGCTATTGAAAAAAATGCCTGTTATAAGCACCAACATCGGGATTACCAGAATATAACCTGTTGCTGAGATATCAAGCTGAAGTCCGTGCCAGAATGCTCCGGCTACGGAAGAAAAAGTATTTCCCGATGTTTCTTTAAACTGTGAAAGGAAAAAGAAAAGTCTGGCGACAAAAAAAAATATCAGCCAGAACAAGGAATAAAAAATTAATGCCAGAAATCTTTTTTTCATATTAACCAGTGTGGACTCTCGTTCCGTTCTTATGGAACATTATCAAAGATATGGAAATAATTATCATTCCGATGACCGTCAGCCATTCGGGATTTTCACCGGGAACAAGCAGCCAGCTCAGTATCGCACCAACAACGGGAATTATGAATTTCCACAAATTAAGATCCGATACTTTTACATGTGGTCTCTGCAGGAGTCTGAACCATATTGAAAAAGCCGCTGCAGCCATAAAACCAAGCCAGACAAGTACAATCCAGTACTCGGCAGGCTTTGTGCATTCAGGTATATCCTCAAAAGCAAGTGATAACAAATAAATTATAAAACCTCCTATCAGAAGCGTTGATGAACTAAGGACCAGGGGATTTATGCCCTTGCTTCGGAGTGAGATCAACACGTTGCTTGTAGCAACTGCTATATTGGCGGCAAAGATCATAAAAACTCCAAGAAGCTCAATAGCGCTGCCAAGCTTAAAAGCCTGCCTGCCGGCACTTATCAGTATCACGCCTGAGATTCCACATATTATTGTCACTATCTTCCTCCTTGTAAGTTTCTCGCTTTTGTCCATTATTGAGGCTACAATAGCTGTGACAAGAGGCTGCGATCCCACTATTACAGCGCCAAGCGCACCCGGAACAAGATCAAGGCCCAGGTAAAAAAGTATATAGTTCATGATTGTCTGCAGTAAAGTAACCCAAAAGACTAATTTCCAGTGCTCCTTAAGAAGGGCGAAATAAACTGAAAATCTGACTGTAAAAGGCAATATCAAAAGTCCTGATATCAAAAATCTTAACCCGGCAAAATGCAGAGGGGAATCATACTGCAGACCTATTTTAATTGTCGAATAAGCTGTAGACCAGAGAAGGCAGGCTATTATTGCCCAGATGACAGTATTATCTCGTTTTCGCACCTGATTTTTTTTATTCCTCTGCCATGTTCCAGTTAGGAGGATCATCCCCGAGAAGATATTTCACAAAAAAATCACAGCGCTTCCTTGAACCATAAGTACCACCATTACTTATGTGTCCGGCGCCAGGGATAAAGACATATTCAAAATCCTTCCCTGCCTTTATCAGAGCATTTACCAGCTGTTCAGTTGATGCGGGATCGACATTATCATCGAGTTCTCCGTTTATAAGCAGAAGCCTTCCTTTCAGCCTCCATGCGTTTTCAACATTTGACGAGGCTATATACTCTTCCCCGACAGGCCAACCCATCCATTGCTCATTCCACCATATCTTACCCATCCTGTTATCATGACAACCGCAAGCTGCAACAGCCACTTTATAGAAATCCGGATGAAACAGCAAAGCAGCTGCAGCATTCTGGCCGCCCGCAGAACCTCCATAAATACCCACCCTGTCAAGATCCATATAAGGATATTTCTTAGCTGCAGCTTTTAGCCAAAGTATCCTGTCAGGGAAACCGGCATCCTTAAGGTTCTTCCAGCATACATCATGAAATGCCTTAGACCGGTTGGAAGTTCCCATGCCATCTATCTGAACTACAATGAATCCAAGCTCTGCCAACTGGTGCATCTCTCCGTAAAAAGGCCTGAAACTTTTCGGGACAGAACTGCTGTGAGGGCCTGCATAAATACTCTCTATTACCGGATATTTCCTTGAAGGATCAAAATTAACCGGTCTTATAATAATTCCGTAAATGTCTGTTACTCCGTCTCTGCCTTTTGCTACAAAAGGCTCCGGAAACCTGATCCCTGTCTCTTTAAGCCTTGATGCATCCGCTTTCTCAATTACAAATAACTGCCTGCCATCCTCTGCACTACGAAGTACCGCTACCGGAGGCATGTCAACCCTTGACCAGACATCAACGAACAACTTTTTATCAGGACTGAAAAAAGCCTCATGGGTGCCATTACCCTCAGTGAGTCTTACAAGTCCGGAGCCATCGAAATTTATTTTGTAATAATGAATGAAATAAGGATCTCCCGGTTCTCTGCCTCCCGCTTTAAATATTATTTCCCTTTTTTTTGCATCAATGAATGTAACACCCCGAACAACCCACTCTCCATGTGTTATCTGGTTCTTTACAGTGCCATTTTCCGAATCATAAAGGTAAAGATGATTCCATCCATCACGTTCTGATGCCCATATTATCTCATTTGTAGCTTCAATATCATACCGGTATTTCTTGTAACTGTAATCAATAAAAGTCGTTGATGTCTCATTTATTATCACAGATAATTCACCTGTGCCGGCATCAACTTTAAGTACCTGGTAAAGCTGGTTCCCTCTCCGTTTATACTCAAAAGAGAAATATCTGCTGTCGGCGCTCCAGAAGATATTCTCCACTGCAAACTGATCAACAAGTGTTGATTTATCAACCTTCAGATGGCGCATTGATTCTACTTCAAACAATTGCGGGAAAAACTGCGGCAGGGCATCCCCGGGTTTAGGATATTCAAACGAATAATGCTTCGGTTGCAACTGGTCGGAAGGAGAAGATTCTATAAAATGTATTACACGTCTTTCAGCAGGTCTGACAAGGCATGTGACAAGCTTTCTGGAATCAGGTGACCATTTTATGAATGATGAATAATACTCACTCATCCCGCCATCATAACTTAACTGATACTCTTTATTGTCACCGGAAGAACGTATCCACAGATTATAGTCCTTTATAAAAGCTGTCCATTTCTTATCAGGAGATATAACCGGACTATTGCTTAATTCATCCCTGAAAAACCAGTCGTTAAGTTCTGTATTTCCTCTTGTAAGTACTCTGTCCCGCCTGGAAAGAGAATAGTCTTTCATATTGCAGATCCAGTTAAAACCCTCAAATACAAAGGCAAAACTGCGGAGTCGGTCTGAAAAAGTAATACCTGATATGGGCAATTTTCCCGGATCGATTTTTCGCCCGGCAACTGACCCCAGAGATGCGGCAAACCTAACATGGTCAAAAGCAGGCAAATTAGTTCCCCTCACAACATCAACAATGTTATACATTACCCCTTCCGGAGTAATATTTTCATAAAGGAAATACCGGGAAGCTATCCAAACGGGCCTTATATCACTATGAAACACTTTGTCTGAAGCGAGTGCTGAAAGATTATAAGCCCTCTCGTAATCCTCCACTGTAACCTGTGCAGACAAGTTGCCAATGGAAAGCATCAACATCACATAGATAATGAGCGCAGATTTGGCATACATTATTAAAACAGAAACGGAAAATGCTGTTTATTTTTTTTCTTTATCAGCTTTTGAAGCCTTTTTTCCGGAATCGGGTTTACTCACCTTTTCTTCTTTTTCTTTAGCGTCTGTTTTTGCTGATTTGGTGGTTCTGGATTCTTTGGGAGCAGTTGTTTTTACTTCCTTCGCCGCAGGTTTGGCTGCTTTCGGTTCACTATCCGGTTTCGTTTCCTTAACCTGTTTCTTTTCCCTGGTTTCTTTCACCTTTGGCTCCTTAACCTCAGCTGCCGCTTTCTGTTCTTTAATTTCCACAAGCGGTTTTTCTTCAACAGTTTTTTTAACCTCATTTATTTCAGCAGACTCTTTAACTACCTTTTTTTCTTTAAGAGATTTCTTTTCCTTGATTTCCTTCTCTTGACAGTCGGTTTATTCGCTTTTTTTCTCCGGCGTTTTACACCAAAAGATCCAAGAAATATCTTTCCTCTTCTTGTTTTTCTATCACCTTTTCCCATAATAAATAATTGGTTTTGATTATTTAAAAACCTTTTAAATTAAAGTGTAGGCAAAGTTAATAATATTCTTTATTATGGTAGCCTTAGACAGGCTATTTACTTTTTAACCATTTAATTGTTTTCCGGACTCCGTCAATAAAGGGTGTAATTTTGTATCCCAGTTCATTAATTGCTTTTTCACTAGAAAGTATTGCATCATTCTGGTATTTATTGATCCATTCACTTGTTATTAAAGGAGTTTTACCACTCAATCTGCTTATGATTGCTGCGGGTTTAAGAAACAATTCCGCAGTGTTGAAGGAGATGCTGAAAAGCTTCCTTTTCTTCCCTGCTGCTTCACCTGTTTTATCAAAAAAATCGCGGAAAGAGAGATTCTCACCTCCCAGAATATAACGTTCGCCATTCTTGCCATGAAGGGCAGCAAGTATATGTCCTTCAGTCACATCTTCTATATATACGTAATTTCCAACTGTCCTGCCATCTCCCGGCATTAATCTCCAGAGACCGGATATATACAGTTTCATTATTTTCGTAAGAGAGTTGCTTTCCGACAGCAATCCGGGACCATAGATCCTTGAAGGATTAGTGATTATAATCTCAGTACCCGAGCCGATATATTCAAATGCTCTTAATTCCGCTTCTGCCTTGCTCTTTTCGTACAGAGTCTGAAGATTTTTCCCGGAAGCAGTTGACTCACTGATAATCATCCCATCAGATGAATATCCCATTGTCCCGGCAGTGGATGTAATTATTACCCGCCTGACTCCGTTTTTAACAGCAGCTTCAATTACATTAAGTGTTCCTGTTACATTTATTCTGAACGGAACGGAAGGATCTTTTGACCATGGTTTAGTATAGGCTGCCATGTGAAATACCCAGTCACAATCTCTCATGCCTTTTTGAAGAACATCAACATCAGACAGATTGCCATGTATATAACTGATCTTTTCTTCTTTTTTTTCACTTACTTTTGAAGGATCCCTGATTAAAACAACTACTTCATGACCAAGTTGTAGTAGTTTTTCTGTCAGCCTGCTTCCTATAAATCCTGTTCCACCTGTAATGAATATCTTCATGATTTTATGTCAGTTTTTTTATCAGGGACTAATTATTTTGGTCCGGCTGAAAACAACTCTTTGGATGCAATATTACCGGGTGAATTAAAAAGAATGGAAAGAAAGAACCGGTTTTTTGAATCAGATAGCTAAATAATTCTCTAAAAGAAATTATAATTGCAATACTTAAAAGAGAAAGCTCTAAATATTTATAATTCTTTATCATCCCTGTAATGAATCTGAGTTTCCGGGGCGGCATTTTAAATAACAAAACGAAAAGAACACAATGCATACAAAATATGCCGCAATCACCGGCAAAAAATCTTTGTTTCGGGGCAGATCTTCAAGCATACAGATTGACTGGTAATAATTAATAATGACTTAAACAAAACTCTAAAAATACAAATAAAGAAGCTGATTCAAACTCAGTCAAGAAAAAACAAGTAAATTGCAGATATTATCAATATTGATTTATGCAAACACTAAATGATCTGAGGCTTGCAACCCGATTTTGATCCAGGGAACTTTGGTTATGCCAAACTGACTCCACTCATCAGATCATTTGTTTTCGAGATCGACCAGAGGGATTCGGGCCAGAATAACATAAAACGTATCTATATCAGGAACAGCAGATAACCCGTTTTACTGCATTAAAAACAGGCAATTCATCAGCGGCAATCAAAAAGCTTATAAAATCTAACTAATTATCTGCTAATATTTTTTGTTTCGAAAAAAAAAACTGACCTTTGAAACCATAAAAATTACCATTGAAACCATAAACATTATACACTAATTTTTGAATCATGAACATTTATGTCGGAAGTCTTAATTTTAAAATGAAGGAAGAGGAATTAAGAGAACTATTTGAAGAGTATGGAGAAGTGACATCAGCAAAGATCATTTTTGATAAATACTCAGGTAAAAGTAAAGGATTTGGCTTTGTTGAAATGCCAAATGATTCTGAAGCCAAAAAAGCTGTTGAAGAACTTAACGGAAGTGAAGTGCAGGGAAGAAACATTATTGTAAATCAGTCAATTGAAAGATCTGAAAAAAGGGGCAATTTCAGAGGTGGCGATGACCACCGTCACCATGGAGGTAGCTCGAGAAGGGACCAATAACAGTTAAATAAATCAAATTCATAAGCTATGAAGGGGACTGTTAAATGGTACGACAGGGTCAAGGGATATGGATTCCTGCAGACTGAAGACAACAAAGATATCTTTGTGCACCGTTCAGGATTAGAAGTCTCTCATATAAACCTTGAAACTGGTCAGACTGTTGAATTTGAAATTGAACAGAAAGAAAAAGGACCGGTTGCAGTCAGGGTAAAAATAATTGAATGATCTTATTTTAAGTTACAGTTGAGAGGGTGTCTTGTAAAGTCTCCCTCTTTTTTTTTTAACTAAAACTCATTTATTGTATCAGAATCTTCCGAAAATTTAATATTTTGCAGTATTACAGAAAATTAATGAGTAAAGAAAGAGTGCCGGGTTGTTTGTTTCAAGCTTCTGCTCCGGATGCAGAACAGGAAAGGTGTATAACACTAATTCATTGAACTAATAAAATTATTTATTTTTGCTGCATCAAAAATATCCTAAGGTGAAAGAAATTATAAGAAAAATAAAAGCGAAGTCAGGTTTCATCATCGACATGGATGGTGTTATCTATCATGGCAACAGATTATTAAATGGAGTAACCGATTTCCTGAAATGGATGGAAAAAGAAGGGAAACAATATCTTTTTCTCACCAACTCAAGTGAAAGAACTCCGAAAGAACTGCATGAAAAGCTAAAACGACTGGGAATAGATGTAAGTGAAGATCATTTTTATACTAGTGCGCTTGCCACTGCTTCATTTCTGTCGAGCCAGAAACCCAACGGCAGTGCTTTCATTATTGGTGATGCAGGGCTTATCAATGCATTATACACCGTTGGTTACTCAACTAATAATGTTAATCCGGATTATGTTGTTGTCGGAGAGACTCACGATTACAATTTCGAAAAGATTGAAATTGCAGTAAACCTGGTGCTTAAAGGAGCCCGCCTTATAGGGACCAACTCTGATATCAGCGGCCCTGTTGAAGATGGCATTACTCCTTCAACAAAAGCTCTAATTGCGCCAATAGAGATAGTCACGGGCAGGAAAGCATATTTTGTCGGCAAACCAAATCCTCTTATGATGCGCATAGCTTTAAAGAAACTTGGTTTAAAGAGAGAGGATGCAATTATTATTGGTGACAGAATGGATACGGATATCATATGCGGACTGGAATCCGAGATAGACACTCTTCTTGTACTTAGCGGTATTACCTCAAAAGAAGATATTGACAAGTTCCCCTATCGCCCTCATTACGTTCTGAATGGCCTTATAGATCTTGTCTGAAAATAAAAATTACAAACTGATGTATAAACATAAATAGAGCGAATCTGACACCGGCCTGAAGCCCTCCATTGAATCGGGAATATACCTTAAACATTCCGGGAGAACAGTAAAAAACTTTTATAATAAAAACCTCTTAAGATGAAGAAAAAACAATTAGGCAGTTCAGATCTTGAAATTACGGAAATCGCTTTCGGGGCATGGGCCATCGGAGGGTGGATGTGGGGCGGCGCTGATGCAGCAGATGCTGTCAGGGCAATTGAAACAGCTATCGATAACGGAATGACAACTATCGACACCGCATCAGTTTACGGATTCGGCCTCAGTGAAGAACTTGTCGGCAAAGCTATAAGAGGCAAGAGAGACAAGACACAGATCCTTACGAAATTCGGAATGTCATGGAGCAGTAATAAGGGGACATTTCACTTCAGTTCCAAGGATAATAACGGCAAGGCAATCGATATCTATAAATATGCATCTAAAAATAAAGTATTGAAAGATTGTGAAGACAGTCTCCGGAGGCTTGGAACAGATGTTATCGATCTGTTTCAGATACACTGGCCCGATGCTTCAACACCCATATCAGAAACAATGGAAGCCCTTGAAATACTTGTCTCCCAGGGCAAGATCAGAGCCGGAGGCGTATGTAACTACCCTGTCGATCAGCTAACTGAAGCCCGAAAAACTTTTCCTGTTGCTTCAAACCAGGTTCCTTTCAGCATGGTAAAAAGGGATATTGAAAAGGACATTACACCCTATTGCTTACAAAATAATATAGGTATCCTGGCATATTCCCCAATGCAAAGAGGATTACTTACTGGTAAAATCAGACCCGGACATAAATTCAATGAAGGAGACAGCCGTCCGCATACCCCATATTATAAAGAACCAAACTTATCCAACATACTTATACTGCTTGATAAGATAAGACCTATTGCAGAAGGACACAAAGTTACCCTGGCTCAGCTTGTACTTAACTGGACAACTCAGCAACCCGGCATTACATGTGTGCTTGCAGGTGCAAGGAATCCGCAACAGACCCTTGAGAACATTAGAGCAGCAGATTTCAGCCTGACACAGGAAGAAATAAGCATTATTGACAAATACATTGCAGAAACTAAAATAGATACAAATATCTGACTAAGTGAAAACCAATTTCCTGAGTGATTTTCCACCCTATGGCAAACTGAAAAAATACATTAACGGTAAACAGTTTCCCGATTTCAGGGAAGCTAACTGTAATATTCATACTCCCTTTTCATTCAGTGCCTTTTCTGATATTGATATGATCTTCTCAATGGCCAGGGAAGAAGAAATATCAGTCCTCGGGATAAACGATTTCTTCGTTACTGATGGCTATAGGTCATTCTATGACGGATGCCTGAAGAATAACATCTTCCCGCTTTTTAACATTGAGTTCATCGGGCTGATGAAGGAAGAACAGCAGAAGGGTATCAGTATAAATGATCCTGATAAGCCTGGCAGAATCTATTTTTGCGGTAAAGGACTTGATTTTCCCTATGAGCAGGGATTAGTGCAGAGGTTCAGGCTGTCCAGGATGAGGAAAAAAAACCAGGATCAGATGAGGACAATGATAAACAACCTGAACGAACTCATCGCTCCTCTTAATAAATCCGTGAAGCTAACATATAAAGATATCAGGGACAAGTATGCCATGAATCTTGTCAGTGAAAGGCACCTTGCAAAAGCAATAAGACACCTGGCTGCTGAAACCTGTAAGGATGCTGACAGTCAGCTTGAATTTCTTGAAACATTATATGGGGGCAGGAAATCAAAGAGCGACATTAATGATCCTGTAGCTCTCGAGAATGAGATAAGGTCCAACCTGTTCGAAACAGGCGGAACTGCTTTTGTTGAAGAGGATGACAGATCCTTTCCTGAAATTAAAAAGTTAATCAGGATAATCACTAATGCCGGTGGTATTCCGTGCTATCCTGCCCTTCTTGAAAATCCTGCAGGAAACCTTACTGAACTTGAGAATGATCCGGAAAAACTACACACTTTTCTTTCAGGTCTTGGAATTGGCTGTCTGGAGTTTATACCCCGAAAAAATGATCCTGCTACAATAAACAGTTTCGTTAAATTTTTTGACAGTCTGGGTTACCTGATAACATTTGGCACAGAACATAATACTTCGCAGATGTTACCCCTTACAGTTCATGACAGGAATTCCAATCCGCTTGATGAATCGCTAAAACGAATCGGGTGGCAGGGGGCATGCGTAATTGCAGCACACCAGTATCTGAGAGCCCATGGCCGCCAGGGTTATGTTCTGGACAACGGGAAAGTAAGCAGGGATCAGAAAGAAGATCTTACAGAATTGGGACGCAATGTTATTGAATATTACTTAAATACAAGAAAGTAATCAATAAGGAGATCGGGAAACTGATCTGTATTGCGAGGTTTTATGGACCAGCAGGAGTTTCAGCAGCAGATCGGAAATATTACAAGCAGGATGAAAACCAAGGCAGTCAGGATTTATGGCAAGAATGATCTCAGGCTTGAGGAGTTCGAACTTCCGCCAATGCAGGAAAATGAAATTCTTGCCAGGGTAATATCCGACAGCTTATGCATGTCGACTTACAAGGCTGCCAGGCTGGGATCAGACCATAAGCGCGTACCTGATGATATTGACATTCATCCTACAATCATTGGACATGAATTTTCAGGCATCATAATAGATGTTGGCAGGAAATGGCAACATAAATTCAGCAAGGGACAGAAATTCTCTATCCAGCCCGCCATGCATCAGACAGGATCGCTTGATGCTCCCGGTTATTCGTTTCGCTATATCGGAGGTAATGCAACACATATAATAATACCAGATATAGTCATGGAATCCGACTGCCTGCTAAGTTACGAAGGTGAGGCATTTTTCCCGGCATCGCTCGCTGAACCCATGTCATGCATAATCGGAGCTTTTCATGCCAGTTATCATACCCATCCCGGCAATTACGAACACAGGATGGGAATAAAGCCGGGAGGTAAAATGGCTCTTCTGGCAGGTGCGGGACCGATGGGACTTGGAGCGATTGATTACGCTCTTCACAGTAAAACCAGACCGGAACTTCTTGTCGTTACCGATATTGACGAAGACAGGCTGTCAAGGGCAGAGAGGCTCTTTCCAATCGAACATGCTGCCAAACATGGTGTAAAGCTTTTATTCATAAACACAGACAAGATTCCTGACCCTGTCGGTTACATTAAAGAACTCACAGGCGGTTCTGGTTACGATGATGTATTTGTCTTTGCAGCTGTAAAGTCTGTTATTGAACAGGGAGACTCAATACTTGGACCTGACGGATGCCTGAACTTCTTCGCCGGACCTACCGACCCTTCTTTCAGGGCTGAGCTCAATTTCTATAACGTGCATTATGCTTCAACGCATATCGTTGGCACTTCAGGGGGAAATACGGATGACATGCGGGAATCGCTTGAACTCATGAGCAAAAAACTGATTAACCCGGCAATGATGATAACTCATGTCGGCGGTCTCGACTCTGTCGTTAAAACAACCCTTAACCTGCCGGATATACCGGGAGGCAAGAAACTGATCTATACAAATATTTCGATGCCTCTTATTGCACTTAATGACCTGGAAAAATATAGCAATGATGATCCTTTTTATGAGGGTCTCCTTAAAATTGTTGCTGAAAATGACAATATCTGGTCTGAGAAAGCAGAAAAATATCTTTTGTCAAATGCAAAGCCGATCTGAACTTTAAACACCCGTACCGATAAGCTTCTTAATCATCTCCCTGCCGCCCTTGTTTTGATATATTCGTTGGCAAAAAGCTCAGAAATATAGTTGTTGTAACTCAGACAGACATCCGTGGCAAAATTAACTGCAACCGAGATGATCTCTTCCCATTCTGTTTCAGTCAACTCTCTAATCTGTTCAGCCATTATTCCCCTGTCGTACAATGATGTAATTATGCCCGCATTGAAGCTGTCTCCTGCACCAATAGTACTAAGCGGAGTTATTTTTCTTACTGGAAACTTCGCAGAAAATGACGGTGTCCTGACATATACTCCATCTTCGCTGGCAGTGTAGATAAGGCAGCTGCAATAATTTTTTGTAATCCTCCAGGTTTCATCAGCGGATTCTGTGCCGAAGATGTTCCTGAAATCCTGGTGCGAGCCCCTGATCAGATTTGAGATCTCCATATTATCAATAATCAGAGGCTTTAGTTTAACAAGTTCGGATATATGTGCCTTACGGAAATTAGGATCATAAAACACAATAGCACCTGCATCCCTTGCATCGCGGATATAATTCCTGAATCTCCTTCGTATTTCTGTCCAGATAGCATAAAAAGATCCGTATTGAACGATATCACCCTTTTCTATTTCCGGCAGTTTTATGTCAATCCTTTCATCGGGTTTATTCTTATAAAAAGTATAGTGGGCATCATTATTCTCATCAAGAAAAGCCAGGGCAAGCGAAGTATTCCCTTTGTGAAACCTGTGAACCGACGATGTATCGACTCCGTTATTCTTGAGAAATCTCTCGATAATTTCACCCACATCATCACTACTGTAATCACTTATGAATGAAACAGGAAGGCCGATACGCCCCATAGATACAAGGCTGTTCAGAACAGAACCTCCCGGTTTTGCAGCCTGTGGATTATCATTTTTGAATATGATATCAAGGACTGTCTCCCCTATGCCATAAATCTTTCTCATTTTCTGAATTTTTATTTTGATCTTTTCAATTTATGAAGATCCCCAAAAAAAGTGTGAAGAAATAATTAAAGTTCTTTACAAAGTAACATAAAGGATTTACAAATATGATGTTATATTTGTTTTAATTTAAAAACAAGCCTATGAAAGCAATGGTTCTTACAGGAATAAAAAAGATGGAACTTGTAAATGTTCCCGACCCTGTACTCGTCAACCCGGATGATGTAAAGATTAAAATGTCGGTTGCAGGTATCTGCGGATCCGATATTCATTATTACACATGGGGGAACATTGGTTCCCAGGTTGTTAAATACCCTTTTACCGTCGGCCATGAAGGTTCTGGCATCATTGCCGAAACCGGACCGGGAGTAAAGCATTTAAAAGCAGGCGATAAGGTAGCCATTGATCCTGCCATGCCCTGTTTCAAATGCGATCAATGCCTTTCAGGCAGGTCGCATACCTGCCGTAATCTCAAGTTCCTCGGTTGTCCCGGACAAGCTGCAGGTCTGCTGTCGGAGTACATTGTAATGCCTGAAAGCAGCTGCATTAAACTGCCTGGTAATCTTACGCTTGACCATGGAACATTATCCGAACCACTGTCAATAGGACTGTACTCGGTAATAAAATCAGGAAACATCAAGGGATTGAATATAGGCATACTTGGTTATGGGCCGATTGGCATGAGTGTAATGCTCACAGCAAAGGCAGAGGGTGCGAATGCAGTCTATGTAACTGACAAGATCCCTGAACGGCTTGCTATAGCTGCAAGTGAAGGTGCGACGTGGACAGGCAACCCGCTTAAGGATGATATTGTAAGTGAAATAAACAAAAGGGAACCGCTGGGTCTTGATGTTGTTTTTGAATGCTGCGGCCAGCAAGATGCAGTTGACCAAGCTATTGAAGTAATGAAACCCGGTGGAAAACTGATAGTCGTTGGTATCCCCGATCTGGAGAACTGGCTAATAACAGTTGATAAGACAAGAAGATACGAAAATACAATACTTTTCATTAGAAGACAGGTCGATTGCGTTGAACCGGTCCTGGAAATGATGGAATCAGGCAGGGTTGATGCGAAGAATATGATCACCCATCGTTTCCCGTTTGAAAAAACCAAAGAAGCTTTCGATTTTGTCGCTGATTACCGCGACGGTGTCATGAAGGCTATGGTTGATATTGGGAATTAGGGTGTTACGCTAACGCTTCAGGAATTCCAGGTTCATCATATTATCGATTATAACCAGACATTACCATATGGTACGGTTGTGTCCAGTTTCAGTACCTTGCCGTAAGAATATCTGATAATGTTCTGATATTTCTTTGTATTTTAGTAGTTAACTAATTTAGCGTAAGTTCTATATAAAGTTAAACAGATAAAGCATTGACAAATAAGAATTCACAATTAAATTATTAATAATCAGTAATTTATACTGCAAACTATGCCGAAATCACGTTAAATTAACAATGCTATGAAGAAAATTATGTTATTCCTAAACATAATACTTTTTTCATTATTGTTTACTGATTGTAAAAAGGAATCATATGACCCTAAACAATACCTTTTTGACGGGCTACCTTATTACCTTGCAGATACCTTATTCTATACTGACGGATCATCTAGAAAAATGCTAAATGCTTATGATATGCACTTAGACAGCAAGGGATTTGTCTGGATTAGAGATTTTTATTGGAATTTGCTAAGGTATGATCCTGTTACAGAAGAATTAATACGGTGGAATACAAAAGAGATTCTAGGCGTTGATAATCCTCCATTTAATTTCCAGGATGTTTTTGTTGATTCGAGGGATCGTATCTGGGGCGCTCAATTCGGTGGATTATATCTTATTGACGGTACTATATATAAGCATTTTAGTTTAAATAATTCTAGTAATCTGGTGTGGGGGATGGCTGAAGATTCTGAAGGCAACCTTCATTTTAGTGGATTTGACGTTGACGAAGTAGTAGCATATAAAGGAGAAGCATATATCTGCGACGGGCAATCGATTATTCAGTCCGATCCTGTTTTTGCAACTGCAGATTATAAAATCTACAAAACAGCCAGTGACAAAAACAAAGACCTCTGGTATGTCATGGATATCGCTACAGGTGAAAAGGGCGCTATGGAAAAGTATGCCGTGAAATACCGTGATGCAAATCAATACACTATGTTTAAGTTAGAGAGAGGGACGCTTAATACAACACCTTACACCGATATTGTTTTTGATAGAAATAATACACCTTTCTTTAATACAGGGGGAAAAATATTCCATTTAAATACTAATAATAAATGGGAAGATAAAAATAAATATAATCCGATAAATGATAGTATTCCTGTATCCAGCATTTACGCGGTTGACTCCGAAGACAATATATGGGCAAGGATCGGTAAATTTACAGACAATGATCCCACCCTGGCAATTCTCAAAGATGGTGAGGTGAAGTGGATTGCGGTATCTCCCTCATTAAAAGTGTTGCAGGGCCGAAGGGATGTAACCGACATCTGTTTCCCAGATAATAATACTGTTTGGGTATGTTCTTATGGAGCAGGAGTATTTGTATTCAAAAAGTAAATTAAAATTTGTAAGATTTAAAAATTACTAAACCTTATCCTTTAACATCACAAAGAATAAAACGGAATTACAATAAATAAAAATAGTTGGGCTTTTATAATATTGATGTTATTAGTGTGATGGTCTAGAAAAACTGAACAGGAATTTATTAACTTTAACGTGAGTTCGATATAAAGTTAAAAAGCTAAAGCCATTGATTCATCAATTATTTCCAGATTAAGAAATGATTTCTTTGGTAAATAAGAATATGTAATTAGGGACGTTCATAAGTTCTGAAAACTATTATCAATCAAATAGTTAAAACTCATTATATTTAAGAAAGGGACGTTCATAAGTTCTGAAAACTATTATCAATCAAATAGTTAAAACTCATTATATTTAAGAAAAAACCCCGAAAAAGCTCGAAAGAGCTATAAATCGGGGTAATTCTTAAAAACCTTATGAGAAAAATACAAAGAATTTACGAGACTACCCAAGAAATTAATTTTATTTCTCCACAAAAAGAATTTTTTCTTTACTGGAACTCTTTCAGGGAATCAGAATTAGGTCGTATTTATCAGGTTATCCCTTGGCATGAACTTACTAAGAAGCTGAGAATCAAGGAATGCAGAAAGGGTCCTGGTAGAATATTCAGTCCCCAGGGGATGCTTGCCTTAATGTTTCTTAAGAGTTATGTAGATTGCTCGGATCGTAAACTGATCAGTCATCTTAATGGGAACATTGATTTCCAGATTTTCTGTGGTATTTTTTTGGGACCGGAGCGAATAAGCAATTATAAGATTGTGAGTGCAATACGCTGTCAACTTGCCAGGACTCTTGATATTAAATCTCTTCAGGCAGTATTGGCAGAAAGTTGGAAGCCTTATCTTACCGACACCAATATCATGCTTGAGGATGCGACTTGCTATGAAACATCTATGCGTTATCCGACTGATGTAAAACTTTTGTGGGAATGCACAGAATGGGTATATAATCAACTGAAACTTGTCTGCAAATATTTAAAGATCAGGATGCCCCGTAACAAGTATAATGATCAGAGGAATAAATACAATAATTATACCCG
>Ga0116183_1003467_pt1 | contig 16032 bp, 10 predicted proteins | sample AD_UKC078_MetaG_FD_89753 | JGI IMG/M metagenome (GOLD analysis project Ga0116183, IMG submission 89753) | Active sludge microbial communities of municipal wastewater-treating anaerobic digesters from USA - AD_UKC078_MetaG | ecosystem: Engineered > Bioreactor > Anaerobic > Digestate | place: USA... | reverse complement strand
CCTGTTTGCCTGAAGTATGAACAGCTATATATTTATATTCTTTAATATTTCACCTCAAAAAAGGGGAGGATGCCCTCCCCTAATATTTAAATTATGTAAATTATTAATCTGTTGTTGAAAACTCGATTGTAATAGCATCATCAGCTTCTTTATTTACATCAATTTCACCTTTAGCAGTAATTTTGTCTTTAACGCCTGTGATTGTTGCAATATTATCATTAACGCTTAATAAGGTGTATACTGCATTAACGTTTTCAAGGGTATTATCTGTAGTAAAACCTAAATATTGTGCAAGATTTGCTTTTACTGCAGCGGATGTCAAGTTTTCACCTTTTCCACCACCCATTGAGGTTGGAGTTCTTTGAAATGCTAAAACTTGTGCGCCAAAATTTTGAATATCAGCAGCGATTGCTGTTCTTTGTGAGTTTGTTGCTTGTGTATCAAACATCTGAATACCAACAGCTACTGCTGCACCGACGATGATAACTGATAATACGATCATAAGGATTTGTTGTGTTCCCATTAGGATCCTCCATTCTTTTTTTTTATTGTTTAATCATACTTGCCATTTCTGTGCCAACATAAAATAATTGTTAATTTATGATTTATAATGCAAAGTAATTTAGTGTAAGTAAAAGTTTTATTAACACTCAAAGTGAATCTCATGCATAATGGCTTTATAGGCGCACTCATCTCGCTTAAAAGCAAAACCTAATTCATTACAACAACATTACAATGATATATTATTTGTCATAATAAAATGACAAAACATCTATGAGAGTGTTATTAATACATGACAAAAAAAGAAGTAATTCTCTTTTTTTTAATAATAAAAAAAATCTCACTCTCTCTATTCAATCGCCTTTGAGAGTGAGAACTTGAGTAAAATCTTTATCTATTAAGAGAAATTACTTCCTATATTTATCAGGTTCGATAAAATATTTCTTAAATTTCTCATAGAGATTTTGTCGTGCTATGCCAGATTTACTTGAAGCTTGCGTGACATCGCCATTAGTGCTATCGAGCAAGTTAGTGAGATATATTTTATCAAACTCATCTTTAGCATCAGCATAGGCGAGATTAAAGAAATCAGAGAGTATGGGCTCTGTTTCATCTTTATTCAAATAGCTAACCAGATAAGCGGGCAAGTCTTCGGCAGCAATGATATTCTGATTTGTCATGATCACAGAGTGTTCAATCGCATTTTTTAGTTCACGCACATTACCATTCCACTTATGACTAATCAAGATTGCAGAAGCAGAGGGCGAGAGCTTTTCTACAGCTTTGTGGTATTGATCGGCAAATAGTTTGATAAAGTGATGGGCGAGCGTCTCGATATCTTCTGGTCTTTCATTTAATGGTGGAATATGGACTTGTACAACATTAAGGCGATAGTATAAGTCTTCTCTAAATTTATCTTCTTGTACAAGTTGATAAATATCTTGATTGGTAGCAGCGATAATTCTCACGTCTATGGGTATATCTCTGGTGTCGCCAATACGTCTAATCACCCTCTTTTCTAAGACACGCAAGAGCTTAGTTTGAAAAGCGGGGCTTGTCTCAGATATTTCATCTAAAAAGAGCGTGCCACCATCAGCCTCTTCAAAATAGCCTATCTGATCTCTAATTGCTGAGGTGAAGGAACCTTTTTTATGCCCAAATAACATACTCTCTAAAAGAGTCTCGGGTATAGACGAGCAGTTAACAGTTACAAACTTCTTGTCTTTTCTGGTACTATTGCGATAGATCAGTTCGGCAAATACCTCTTTGCCCACGCCTGTTTCGCCAGTAATGAGCACAGTGCTGTCAACTTGGGCGATGCGCTTGACTTTATCTAAAAGTTTTTGAATAAGATAACTATTTCCTATGAGTATGGAGCGATCGAAGTCCTCATTGAGCCTTAGTTTTAGGCGTTTTAGCTCGTCGAGATTCCATTGATTCGTCAAAACTCTATTGACGATAACTGAGAGTAAATTCAAATCTTCTACGGGCTTTTCTATGAAGTCTGAAGCGCCCATTTGCATAGCCTGAACGACCATTGAGAGCGAGGCATTACCCGAAATCACGATCACAGGAATTTGTGGGTACTTTTCTTTTACTTGGTTTAGCAGGTCAATTCCACTCTTTTCAGGCATCACGAGATCAGTTAAAACCAAATGATATATATCTTTTTCCAAAGCAGCCATTGCCTTATCAACCGACGAGGCAGTCTCGATTTTATACTCTTTTATTAATTTTCTGGAAAATATCTCCCTTGTCTCATCTTCATCATCGACTATAAGTAATCTAATTTCATTTTTATCGATCATTTTAGCCTCCCTTATTCTTATTAACAAATCGACGCATTGTTGTCAATCTTTTTTTTGTAGAGTTTTTCAAATATACCACAAAATTCTTGAATGTATTCTTCATAATCTGCATAAAAAAAATGATATTTTGTTAAACAAATATTTGGCAAAAACAGCAAATCTGTTTATATTATCTTATAAGCTAAGAATGAGTTTTATTACTCAAGCTAAATATTTAGAATAAAGTCTATTACATTCCCTTTTGATGCCCTTTAGATTACCTTTAATTCTCCAAGATAGCAAAGGGAATGTCAAGGAAATGAAAGAGGAAAAAGAAGGAGATTTTGATGAAAAATTTGGATCGAAGAGCGAGTTTTCAATTTGTATTATTTATAGATTATTTATCAGACAAGGGTAATAGATTGTGTATTAGGATTTTTAATCAGGCAAGAGATAGTGGGGGTTTGTTTTGAGAGTATTTTTACAGGGAGATCATAAGTTCCCTAAGAGGATAGATGACAATATTTTAGCATATTATGCGAATAATAGTATTGTGATCATGCGTAAACCAGTGAAGCGGGCAATATTGCCACAGAATATTAATATAAAGAATAATCAGCCCTATCTATGTGCATTATGGAGTGAGATGAGTCTTGGAATTAAGGCAGTATTTACCGACTATGCAAAGGCTTACAAGATTGATACCAGGCAAAAAAGAACGCAAGGTGTCTCTTCATTTAGTATGTTTATTTATTTCTTATATAGACTGCAGGGGCGTTATCAAGTTAAGATAAAGGATATGACGGTAAGCTTTGTGATGGATATTTTTAGTCAGTTTAATACAATAAAAAAGTTGATGAAGAACTCTCTCTTATACTCTTTAAACAGAAGGTTTTATCTACAAAATAGCAAGTTAATTGATAGAGTAAAAGCACCTAAATTAGTCCAACAGGCTGGGATAGAAAAATTTGGAGAAGAATTTTATGGGGAGAATAGCGAAGAGGGTTTTGTTCAGGTTTTGCTACGTGCGAGAGACTTTGCTTTGCGCAGGGTAGGCATTATTACTTCTTTTAAATATCCCAATTCAACTTTTTATACATAGGCAGATCAGATTTTTACTTCAAAAACAGCGCCACCTTGTTCATGATTATAGGCAGTTATTTGTCCTTTGAAATTATCAACAAATTGCTTTACAATGGCTAAACCGAGCCCCATACCTTCTCCAGGCTGTTTTGTAGAGTAGAATGGGTCAAAGATCTTTTCTCCTATTCCTTCTGGCAAGCCAGGTCCATTGTCTTGAATTTTAAAGAGTGCTTTGTCTTCACTTTTTTCAATAGAGACGACGATCTTTTTATGTTGCTGCTTACTCTTATCGAGTGCGTGCATTGCATTGAGGCAAAGATTAATGATGATTTGCTCCAAGTGAATTATATCGCCATGTAGGGTAATGGCGGCATTATCTCTAATGACTTCCAAAACAATACCATGTGAGCTCAGTTGCGAATTGATCATATCCAAAGCATTGTCTAAAGCATTATATGCAGAAAACTCGGTAATTGAGCGTTGTGCACGCGGCATCCAAAAAGAGCGCATATGCTTTATAATAGAGTCGATTCTATTTACAGCTTGAGTGATCTTGGTAATTTTATCTAAAAATGTTTCAGGCAGTAGATTGGGGTTTCTTTTATTCCAAAAGAGAATGCCGTCAGCCATTATTTTTATTGCATTTAAGGGCTGATTAATTTCATGAGTAATACCACCCGCCATGACGCCAATAGAGGCAAGCTTTGAAGAAGATTCGAGCAGCTTCACCGTTTCCACGCTGTTCTTTTCTGCTTCTATCCTCAATTCTAAGAGCATATAGCGTTCCCAAGCATTGGCAAACATATTAGTAATAGTATTAAAGAGTCCATAATACTTCGATGTTTTAGGGTCGATAATGTCAGATTCAAAGAGCAAGACACCGCAGATATTACCAGATATTTTGATGGGTATAAGTGCCATCAGGCTTGTATTTCTACTCTTTAAAAAGTCCTTTGTCATTTCAGTTAGATCGTTTTCAACAGAATAGTAGATCGCCTGATTGTTTTGCAGCGTCATCTGCATAGAGGCAAAAATCTTTGCATAGGGGCTATTTGCTTGATTGGCAAAAAAGTCAATATTGTACTCTATCTCTTTTGTATACTCAGCTTGAAATGAGTGAAATCCTGCATTTGTCAGATGCATTGTATCCATAATGATCTTAAAGAGATTGTCTAAAACGTCAAAAAACTTATCAGTAGAGTTTAAAATTGTGGCAATAGTTGACAAGAGCATTTCGTGTTTCAATGCAGTTTTCACTTTATTATGTTCTTGCAGTAGTAGTTTTTCCACAGCTTTCTTTTCGCTGATATCCCTGATATTAGTGAGAATAAGTTCTTTTTCTCCAATATCAATCTTTTGCAGGAATACTTCAGTTTGGATAGCATTTTGAGTTTTGGGAGATAGGATAGTCCATTCAAAAAAGTGATTTCCTCCTGATAGAGCTTTATTCCATGCGGCTTGTAAGTCTTCTTCATTATTAATAGGCGAGGAGATTTCTTTGATACTTTTGATATTTCTGAGCTCGTGAATCTCCATTTCAACCATTTCCAGTATCTTTGCATTGGCATTAATAATCTTGCCATTAAGCTCCTGCAAAATAATACCATCATAAGTTGAATTGAAAATAGTTTTGAATAATTCTTCAGACTCTCTCAGTGCGTCTTCTGAGTGCCTGCGCAATTCTATTTCATTCTTCAGTTGCTTATTGACTTTGGAGAGGTTTGCGGTGCGTTCGATCACCATATCTTCCAGTTTATTTTTATAATCCCAATTTGCCTTTTCCATTATCTTTCTTTTGGAAATATCTATTATCACGCCTACGATGGCAGAGGGATTGCCTTCTTCGTCCAGTAAAAGCGTTTTTCTAAAGATAACTTCTTTGTTTTCGCCATTCGAACGTGTCACTTGCCCTTCATAAACTTGAATATGTGGGCGCTGTAACAGCTCATTATCGCGTTGTTCATATTCTTTGGCTTGGTTAAAAGGAACCACTTCATATACAGTTTTTCCGATCAAATCACGCTCTTCAATCCCCATAAAATCAGTAAAGTCGGGGTTGCAGCCGATAAAATGCCCATGTGTATCTCGCAAAAACACAGGAATAGGAATGCCATTTACCAGCTGCCTAAGGGTCACACAACCGCACAAGCTGATATTAACATCATCAGCATTAATGGTCTTTAATTCCCAGTTTGCAGGCAGATCATCATCAATTTTGGTATTAGTGATAGCTAAGATTTTTTAGTGTCAGTATTATCAAAGGCGGATATATTGGCTTCTGGTGCGTCAATTTGGTTTAAGAAATCGGGTATAAGCTTTTTTATAATCTCAGGTGAACATAATATATAGTCAAATTTATTCATCTTTGGCTCCTTTGATAAAAACATAGTATAAATATGCTTTTTCGTCAATGAATATTTATTAAAAAGTAGTAATTAGATGGCTAACAGTTGTACGATCTTTTCACCATAAGCGATTTTTTTATCTTTGTCAAAGTTTGCATTACTAATATCAATAATGAGTTTAAGAGCCTCTGTATTTGTCGTATCGAATTTGAAAGGATACTCAATTTTTGGGACAATCTTCATCAGTTTAGCTCTATCTGGCAAATTCTTTTTGTCATATTCACAAACTATAGAGTTTGCTTTTATTTGAAATGAGCTTAAGCCTATTTGGATAGAGTACATACGCAGGCGGTAATATTCTAATGTGCGTAAAGCAAGCGGGGGAATATTGCCAAAGCGATCCTTTAATTCAGCTTTTAGTTGGTCAAAATCTTTCGTATTTTTGAATGCTATCATACGTTTATAAATACTGATTTTTTCTTTTCATTGCTAATATAATCAAAAGGAAAATAGAAGTCGGACTCAATCTCAATTCTACGGATATCATTTCTCTCTTCTTCATCCCAAATGCCATTGGGGTTCTTCTCTTGGATATTCTTAATTGCCTGCTCCAAGAGTCTATTATAAAAATTAAAACCGATAGTATTAATTGCGCCGCTTTGTTTTGTGCCTAAAAGCGAACCTGCACCGCGAATCTCCAAATCGCGCATCGCAATTTGATAGCCTGAGCCCAAAGACTCATATTCAGTGAGTGTTTCGAGCCTCTTTCTTGCTTCGGGGGTGACGTGATTTGGTATGACGAGATAAGCGTAAGCACGACGATTACTGCGCCCCACACGCCCACGTATTTGATAAAGTTGAGCCATACCAAACATATCAGCCTGATTGATAATGATCGTATTTGCATTGGGAATATCAATGCCAGACTCGATGATTGTGGTAGCGACCAGTACATCAAACTTATGGTCCGAAAAATCGGCTAAAATGCTCTCTAATTCTTTCTCTGGAAGCTGCCCATGCCCTATTCTAAAACGAATATTGGGCAAAAGCTCTTGTAAGTCAGCAGCTATGCTATTAATCGATTCAACACGATTATGCAAAAAATATACTTGTCCGCCACGATCAACCTCTCTGAGTATAGCCTCTTTGATCACGTCTTTATCATATTTCACGATGACAGTTCTGATAGGCAGCCTGGCTTTGGGCGATGTTTGAATGACAGAGATGCTTTTGAGATTGCAAAGAACCATGTTTAGGGTACGCGGTATTGGAGTTGCAGACATATAAAGAGTATCGACATTGGTCTTTATCTGTCTAATTTTATCTTTATGCTTCACACCAAAACGATGCTCTTCATCGATAATTAATAGTCCCAGACTGCGAAAGCGTACATCTGTGGATAGAAGACGATGCGTACCAATAATGATATCCATTTTACCTTGCGCCAAAGCGACCAGATCACTCTCTTTTTGTGCATTAGTGCGAAAACGGCTGAGTAGGGCTACTTTTACAGGAAATTGTGCAAGTCGCTCTTTAAAAACAGTGAAATGCTGTTCAGCTAAGAGGGTTGTTGGCACGAGCACAGCCACTTGATAGCCGCTCATAACTGCTTTAAAAGCAGCTCTAATGGCAATTTCTGTTTTACCAAAGCCAACATCACCACAGAGTAGTCTCTCCATGGGCTTATTACTTTCCATGTCTCGTTTTATTTCTTCAGTGACTTTTCTTTGATCGGGAGTTTCTTCAAAGATAAATGATTCTTCCATATCAGTTTGCCAGTCATTATCAGTGGAAAAATGAATACCTGAGCGGACATTGCGTTCAGCGTAGAGATCGACAATCTCATCGACGACCATTTCAATCTGCTTTTTAGCACGTGCTTTAGCCTGTTCCCATTGCTTGGTACCAAGCTTATTGATAGTAGGTGCAACTCCCTCTTCAGAGACGTATTTTGCAATGATATCCATCTGCCAAGCAGGCACGTAAATGCGAGAACCTTCTGCATATTGAATAGATAGACACTCTATCTTGCGTCCATCGATATTAAGGACTTTTAAGCCCTCATATATACCTATACCATAGTCAATATGAACAATATAATCTCCAGGCTTGATTGAGTCATAATCGACTAAAGCCTCGCCTTGAGCGAAGTTTTGATCTACCTTTTTTCTCTTCAGTCTTTGGAAGATTTCATGGTCAGTCAAAATAGCGATCTTTGCATCTTTGAGTACAAAACCCTTATGCAAAACGCCAATAGTGAAGTATATTTTATCTTTTAAATCAGGTAAAAGCTCTTGCATTCTCTGCATCTGAGCGACATTTTCACTTTGAATATAGATGATATAGCCCATATCCAAATATTTGTCTAAGAAACTCTCTAATAGTACGAGATTTGCTTCTATAACAGGGGCGGGCTCGGAAGGAAAGTCTATCTCCTCTATTTGTTTTGGAGTAAAGAGATTATATTTCACGTCATAATATGCACTGGTAAGAATGTGATTTGAAAAGAGAGAGGTGAGTTTATTAATCTCAGAAACTGGTAAGAACATATCCTCAGGTCTTGCTATTAGGCGTTTTTTATCTTCTTTTTTTGCTTTCTCCCAAAGATCCACACAGTCAAGAATGATATCTTCAGCATACTGTGAAAGAGAGTGAATATTGTCCCAAAAGATGATGGACTTTTTTGGGTTAAAATAGTTTAAAAGTGTAGATTTCTCTTTAAACAGAAGCGGGATATCTTGTTCAATACCATCATAATAACCTTTTAACTCGATCTTTTCACGTAGCGGTGAGTCTTTGTCTATCGAAGTGATAATCACTTCTCGTGCAGGAATTATGGTCGCTTTTTTGAGCTCTTTGCCTTCAGAACGATGAGTTTCTATGTTAAAATGCCTGATGGAATATATTTCATCGCCAAAATACTCTATACGTATAGGGAGAGGATAATTGGGGCTAAAAACGTCAATAATGCCGCCACGCTTAGAAAATTGGCCAGGCTTGATTACATTAAAGTCATACTCATAACCGCTATTTGTGATCATGTCTATGAGCGTGCTCATCTCAAATTCCATACCCTGTTTAATTTCAAAAATAGCGTCTTTCAGGGTTTCAAAAGTACTAATAGACTGGATCAAGCTTCTGAGAGAGAGGCTATATATTTTTGGTTTTTGACTAATGATATCAGATAGTACTTTTATTCTTTCAGCACGAATCACATAGTGTGGCGAACGCTCTTCATAAGGCAGTATTTCGTAATCAGGTAAAAACCGCACCATTTCGTCGTTCAAGATCAGACGCAGATCATCGTAGTATTCTTCAGCTTGGCGATCGTCAAGGCTCACTAAGATAATATTCTTTTTACTAATATTGAAGGCTTGGGCAAGCAAAAGGCTTTTCAAAGAGAAGTTCAGTTGAGTAAAGATACCTGTTTTTTCAGAGTTTTTTACAATATCAGAAAACTCTCTTATGCTTTTCGAGTCATTTAGCTGCTTTGATAAAAGTTTAATAATCAATTAATATAATCTCTTTTATGTTTAGATCTTATGTACAGGCAAATAAATGGAGAATTGAGTTTATTTGGTAAATGGCTTGAGAATAATGTCAATAAAGCTATCCCATGAATAATTATCAATAGCATATTGGATAAATTGCACCATGCTTTCTCGGTCATACTTTTCAAAGAAATCAATAATCGCATTGCTCAGCGCAGTTTCATCTTCAGGTGGTACGAGTATGCCGTTTTTATTTGGTATAATGATCTCATCAAGTGCGCCAGTTTTGGTGGAGATGACGGGTTTGCCATAAGATAAAGCTAATAAAGAGACGCCGCTTTGAGTGGCAGAGCGATAAGGTTGCACAACGACATCAGCGATAGCGAAATACTTTGGTATATCTTCATTTTTAATAAAGCAATTATGAAAGATGATAAAATCTTCGAGATTACTTTCTTTGATCAGATTGTAATATGGCTGTTCATTTCCATAAACCTCTCCAGCAATTACCAGTTGAACATCTTTATTGTGCTTATTGACTTCTTTAAACGCCTTTATCAGTACATCTAGTCCTTTATAGGGCTTTATATAGCCAAAAAACAGAATAGTCTTTTTGGGGCTTATCTTCAAATCAAAATAGGCATCATGTTTTTCTTTTTCATTTAGCGCTGTAACTTCATAATTAGGGTGAAAAGCTTTTATTACGTTTTGCTTTGGGTATTCAGGCATAATTTCAAAGATAGAATTATATACATTTTCAGAGAGCGAGACTAAATAATCACTTCTTTTTAGTGCCATTTGAGAGAAGAACCTACCAAAGGGCCATCTTTCATGAAAGTGAATATTATGAATAATATACATCACCTTTGCTTTAGATTTTGCATGTATTTCATTGATAATTTTGGCATACATTGGTGCAAAAAAAGGCACCCAGTATTTGATAATGACAAGATCTGGATGATAGTCAAGTATCTCGTTAATGCCCTTTTTCCATGTTAAAAAATTATAGGGGACCAAAGTTCGGACAGTATCATATGTATTATCATCTTCTGTGGGGTTTAGTTGACCTTTACCAGGGAAGAAAAGCTTTGGATATTGTTTTAAAAAAGAGAACACTCTCAGTTCGTGATCTTTTTCAGATACCTTTTTGACGGTATTCATCAAAAACTCAGCGATTCCTCCACGAAACGGGAATGCTGGTCCTATAAACGCTATTTTCATTTTAACCTCACCTTTGTATTTGACAAACAATATTCATATAAAAGTCTTGAAGATACTGCTTGTCAGGTTAAAAACACCGTATATATTGTATCGTATCTATAAAAATAGGATATTTCACGATACTTTTACTAATACCATTCAACAGAATTATTTATTCTTGTCAACTTAAAAACCAAGAAAATGAAAAATATAAATGGTCTTTGTTTATGCAGACTCACTCAAATCAGCTATAATAGAGTATTTAGAAGATTTTCTTGCATATATAAAAGAAAAGTATTGACTAAATATATTATTTCTTTTTATTTACATATAAAGGATGATATGAGGTGAAGTTTATTATGATAACTGTTTTTGATAATATTTTGCTATGGCATGGTGATAAAGAAAATGACTACCTGTCTATTTTGGACAAGAAGGTTAGCCTAACCGTGTCAAATGAAGCTATACCAAGCGAACGAATGGTTAGTATGGAGCAAATAGCACAAGATATTATCACAATCGTCACTGAAACTGATGCAGGGGCGGGCTTTATCAATAATAAAGAGAAAATAGCACGTGCAGATGCGATTATTACAAATGCAAAAAACGTGTTTTTATGTGTTCGTACTGCAGACTGCTTTCCCATTTTAATCTTTGACCATGTACAAAAAGTAATTGCTGCTGTGCACTCAGGGCGTGAAAGTACTAAAAGAAATATTGTCGGTAAAACAATACAGAAGATGCAAGAGGCATTTCAATGTAGTGCTGATCACTTACATGTATCTATCGGAGCTGGTATCAGTAAAGAATACTATGCTGTTGATAAAGATTGTTATTTTGACTATTATCATGCGCAAAGCTCTCTATATGACAGCGCTTTATTAGCCGAAAAGCTCAACTCAAAAACATTTAACATTGATCTATGCGAAACAATTTTATTGCAACTTTATGCACAGCAAATCAACAAAGAGCATATTAATATCGTAGATGAATGCACTTATCAGAATAATAATTATTTTTCATATCGTCGTAATAAAACAAAAAACAGACAACTATCAACTATAGGGATAAAACTATGACTCAAACATATTATAATGAAGAGAAGACCATTCTTTTAGAAATATCAGATGATGGCTATAATGCATTTCTTACAATTGAAGAATTTGATGACTTTATCGATGAAACTGATATTGTAAAACTAATAGAAGAATCTGGAGTAAAATATGGCATTGAAGAAGCACGTGAGTTTATCAAAGCCAATAATTTAAACAAAGAATTCAGTGTACCGTTTCCAATTGCTATCGGCTCGAGAGCAAAAGAACCAGAAGTGGAGTTTTCCCTGCTTTTTGACTCAAATAACAGCTATAACTCTACAATAGGCAATCAATTCTTCTTACTGGAAAGCATTAATAAAATACAAAAAGGTGAACCTTTGGCGCATTTGTTTATCACCAAACAGGCAAAACCTGGCATTAATGTATTTGGAGAAGAAGTCACAACAAACAACTCTGAGAGGCTTTTAATTGACCAATATTTGGGGGATAATGTTGAATACGATCATGACCGCGGGCAAATCATTGCAAGCCAATCAGGCTATCCTTGGGTTGATGATCTCAATAGGATCAATGTTAAAAGCGATTTTTCTATCGATCATGACCTTGTTGACAATGAAAAACTTGTGCTCTTTGGCAATCTCACAATTAAAGGTAATGTCTCGAGTAATTCTAATCTACAGATCGACGGTGACTTGTTTATCGAAAATGATATAGAAGACTCAACTATATACTGCACAGGCAACTTGGTAGTCTTGGGTAATATCCTCAATTGCAAACTTGAGGGCATTATAACTGAAAAAGATGTTGTCTTTAATAATGCAGAAAACTCACGTATAGCCTGTGGCGGCAAGATTAGCTTTGAAAAGAATGCTCATTTCTGCAAATTAATGGCAGAAAAAGGTGTTTTTGGTAGCGAAGAAAACAGCTCTATTGTCGGAGGTATAATACAGAGTGGCGAGCACATTGAAGCTGCTATAATCGGCAATGTGAGCAATATGGCAACAGAAATTGAAATATCTATTTCCCCCTTTACAAAAGAAAAGATGCTCCTCTTAACAAAACAAATAATGAAAATGAGAGAGTATGAACAAACAGATACCTCAGACTTTCTTGATAAGTCAGAGAAATTGCAAATCCTTGAAGATAAACTTGAAAGCGAGATAAACAGGGCACTCAAAAATGACGATATGGTGCCAAAACATATCTTAGCTTTTAAAAAGGTGTTTCCTGGCGTTTATCTGAGAATCCTCAAAAAGTCGATGAATATTGTCGAAATGGCAGAGAGGACTTCATATTCAATAGTAAATAATGAGCTCATCGCCGAAGAATATTAGTAAGTATAAAAAATGAACCAAAGCCGCAACTCTTTTATAATGATTGTTACAATCTTACTTGTAGCATTCTTTTATCATTTTTTTCATGATAAATATGATCGCGAGAACCTAATGGTGGCAGAAATTGATGGGCAAAAGCTATATTATTCAGATTTGGAGACTTTTGCCAAAAAACAGGATATAGAGCTCAATGAAAAGACACGAAAATATATGCTTGATGATATGCTTGCTCAAAAAATAATCTTAGCATATGCTCGAAAATCAGGTATTTTACACCGTGAATTACAAAAAGATATAGATAATCACAAAAAAGTAGCCGAGATAAACCTCATTGCAGAGCGTTTTTTTGATTTACAGACCCTTGAATATGTCAAAGTAACACCAAAAGAGACGAAAAGGTATTACAAGTCCCATATTTTCTACACTATTCGGGCAATGAACTTTGAAAAGAATGCTAATATGTCACTACAACGTGCCCAAACAGCCTTATCACGTCTAAAAGAGGGTGAGCTTTTTATCGATATCTATCAAGATACATTTCCCGAAGATGATAGCCAAAAGCCTGGGCTTGTCGGTGTTACAGATCTTGAAGAAGCAACAGATGATTTGAAAAGAGAAATTAGGAAGCTAAAAAAGAAGGGTGATTTTTCTGAAATAGTTGAAAGTAAAACACATTACTCTATCTATTATCGCGATGCAAACCCCTCTTACTCTGAGACTAGGCATTATATTTATAAAAAGCTATACTATCAGCAAAAAGAAAAAACTAAATATGAATTATTAGACAAATTGACAAATAGCATCACTATGAATTACTATGAAATTAATAAGATGATGTCGGATACGACTGACACATACGCATTTTATTATAATAATGATCTGGCAATTTCGAGTCTGTATAAACAAAAGCTCACAGTGAAAGACTTTTTAAAAAGAGCAAAAGAAGATTATAAAATTGAGAATATCTATACATACAGTGAAAAAGAGGTTCAGCAGCTTGCCCATAGCTTACTCTTGCAAGATGTGATACTTGAATATGCAAAAGACCTTAAGTTTCAAAACAATCCTATCTTTAAAAAAGAATTAAGTAAAAAAATGGCAGAGCTTGATGAACAAATAGCACTAAATACAATTGCCTATGTACTTGAAAATTATATAAAAATCGAAGAGCCAAGCATTGCTGATATGCAAAAAGAGTACTTTGACAACCAAGAATATTACAGAAAACCATCTCTTTTTAAAATACAAGAAATCTATGTCAAAAAGAAAAGTACCGCCGATGAGGTCCTAGCCTTAGCAAGAGATAACTACAACTTTAATCAGTTGGTGCAAAAATACTCGGAAGATGATGGTAAAAATTATGATAATGGGCGTACAGCATATCTCGATGCAAATGACCTTGGCAGAGAATACAAACTCTTTGAGAAACATAAAAAGAATGATATTCTGGACTTACGTGAAGATTTGCATGGGAATTATATTATTACAAAAATAATTGATGTGCAAGCAGGCGCCTTATTGGGGTTTAATGATTCAAAAATGGACGTATTTAAACGACTTTATTCTAATAGATTAAATGAAAAGCTTGACGATATTTGCAATGAATACAGCATTCATGTACGTAAATATTATGAAAATCTAAAACCACCACAAAAGCAGCGTGTAAGAAAGTTAACTGGGTTTAAATAAGATTATATTTTTAATTAATCTTGATCATCGATATAGCAAGTATTTCACTTTGCATACTCAATTTCGCATTCATAGTAAATATTGCTTGACATAAACTTAGAGCTTTAACTCTTTGATTATTATAAATACTAAATCAAAATAGAGGTAGAAATGAACTTATCACAAAGAGCATTAGAAATTCAGGCTTCTCCTATTCGAAAGCTTATGCCTTATGCAAACAATGCAAAGAAAAATGGCATTCATGTGTATCAATTAAATATCGGACAACCTGATATCGAAACACCACAAGAGATGATTGATATGTATCATAACTTTGAAGAAAAAGTTTTGGCATATGGTCCATCGCAAGGGCTTGACGTTTATCGTAAAGCTTTGGTAAAATATTACAAAAAACATCATATCAGCCTTGAAGAAGACGAAATAATCGTCACAACCGCAGGTTCAGAGGCTATTATCTTTGCTATGATGGTGACCTGTAATGTCGATGATGAAATAATCGTTCCAGAGCCTTTTTACACCAACTACAATGGTTTTGCAACTATGGCAGGCGTAAAGCTTGTTCCTCTTACTACATATGCAGAGACAGGCTTTGCATTACCAGAAAGAGAAAGTATTGAAGCAGTCATTACCGACAGAACCAGAGCAATAATGATCTGCAATCCTGGCAATCCAACGGGTACAGTATATTCATACAAACAGATGGAAATGCTTGCTGAGCTTGTTAAAAAACATAATATTTATTTGATTACAGATGAAGTATATAGAGAGTTTGTTTATGAAGGCGAGCCTGCAGTTAGCGCTCTAAGCCTTAAAGGTATAGAAGACCACGTGATTATGTGTGATAGTATCTCAAAGAGATATTCTGCATGTGGTGCACGTATAGGCTGTATCGTCAGCAGAAATAAGCAGATTATGAGCTCTCTATTAAAGTTTGCACAAGCACGCCTTTGCCCTCCAACAATCGACCAGCTTGCTGCTGCAGCATGTGTGGATTTACCAGGAGAATATACAGCAAATATCTTGGCTGAATATGATAAGAGAAGAAATATCGTCTATGAAGAACTACAAAAGATCGATGATATCGTGTGTGTAAAACCAGGTGGCGCTTTTTATATCATTGCTAAACTCCCAATTGAAAATGCAGAAGACTTTATCATCTGGATGCTGGAAAACTTTAATATTGATAATGAAACAGTTATGGCAGCGCCTGCTGAAGGATTTTATGCAACTCCAGGATTAGGTCGTAATGAATTGAGACTTGCTTATGTACTAAATGAAAATGATTTAAGAAAAGCAATGAATATCTTCAGAAAAGGTTTGATTGAATATAAAAAATCACATTAATCTATGACAATATTATAAAGACAGTGTCAGTTTTATATGACATTTTTTAAGGGCGAAGCTTAAACAGTTCCGCCCTTTTTTCATGTAAATTGTGACTACATTGAGACCTTTGATTTAGAAATTTACAAAAAAGTGAGAATATAATGCCCTAATTTAAGCTAAATCTATACCTTTTTGTCAGAAATCTATGTATTTTGGAGCTT
>Ga0116183_1003465_pt1 | contig 16043 bp, 15 predicted proteins | sample AD_UKC078_MetaG_FD_89753 | JGI IMG/M metagenome (GOLD analysis project Ga0116183, IMG submission 89753) | Active sludge microbial communities of municipal wastewater-treating anaerobic digesters from USA - AD_UKC078_MetaG | ecosystem: Engineered > Bioreactor > Anaerobic > Digestate | place: USA... | reverse complement strand
TAACGCACACCTGGAACAAACCCCAGTGGGATAGGCTTCCAAGGATGACGGGTAAAGGCACATATCCCTGGGCATATGAGAAGCTCACACGGGGCGAGATAATGGTTTTCTCAAGCACGGATGAACTTCCCCCGGAAGCATCCATTGACAAGGAATCTCATAAGATATTTGGTGCGAAGTCGAGTCTTGGTTTTGGGCTGTGGGCAGGAGGCAGGTTTTTTGGTGCATTGACGTTCACCACGTTGAGCAAGGGGCGTAAATGGCCCCTCCACCTCATAAATCGTCTCAAGATGGTTTCCGAGATATTTGCCAATGCTTTGGCACGGAAGAATGCAGAGGAGCAGCTCTATGATCAATTGAAAGAAATCCAGGAACTGAAAGAGCAGCTCGAAAAAGACAATGTATATTTGCGCTCTGAAATCAAGCTCCTCCATGAGCACGGGGAAATCATCGGTGAGAGCGAGGTGATGAGGCAAGTCCTCGTGAGGGCTGAGCAGGTTGCTCCGACTGAAACCACTGTTCTCATTCTCGGCGAGACCGGAACGGGCAAAGAGCTGCTTGCCCGGGAGATCCATGCCATGAGTAAGAGGAAGGAACGTCCACTGGTGACTGTAAATTGTGCATCCCTCCCGCCAACACTGATAGAGAGTGAGCTCTTCGGCAGAGAGAAAGGTGCCTACACAGGGGCTCTCTCCAGAATGGTCGGTAGGTTCGAGACAGCAGAGGGTGCTACACTGTTTCTGGATGAGATAGGCGAATTGCCCCATGAGGTCCAGGGCAAGCTCCTTCGTTTCCTTGAAAATGGAACTTTTGAACGGCTGGGTTCGGCGAAGACAATCCGGCTGAATGTCAGGGTTATAGCTGTAACTAACCGTGATCTTATTTCTGAAGTAAAAGTGGGGAGATTCAGAAAGGATCTCTTTTACAGATTGAACATCTTTCCTATAACCATACCGCCATTACGTGAGCGCCCGGAAGATATTCCCTTGTTGGTCTGGGCCTTTGTCCAGCAGTTCGAGAAAAAGATGGGCAAGCACATTGATAACATCCCTCAGACGGGCATGGAGGTTCTGAGCCGTCATTCTTGGCCTGGAAACGTCCGTGAACTCAAAAATGTAATAGAGCGTGCAATGATCATCAGCGGAGGGTCTCTTGAAATATTCCCCCCGACCATCTCAGCTCATGAAGAACCCCAGTCGCAATTACTTGAAGATATCAAACGCGGGCACATCTTGAGGGTGCTGGAGAAAACCAGGTGGCGTATCGCAGGGAAAAACGGAGCTGCAGAAATCCTCGGCGTCAAGCGCTCCACCTTGTATAACATGATGAAGCATCTTGGGATACAACGGGATGATGTGAGATGATCCCTGGTGTCCGAATATGGGCATAATGACCAAATACGGACATTTAATGTTGTAGATATTCATCCTCAATTTATCAATAAACCATATAACTATCAGTAATATCATAAGAAATTACCTCGCCTGTCCCTGATCCAACACTGGCATATCTTTCGCTATGGATAAAAACCAAGGGAGATTCCAATGATAAAAGCTGTGGTGAAACTTTCTATGACTCCAGAAAAACTGAAGGAGGCGTTGAAGATCCTGAGGACCATCACCATGCGGTCAAGGGCAGAAACGGGATGTCTGGGTTGTGCAGTCTGTACCAGGATATAGAGGATAGCCAGACGATCGTCTACGAAGAGAATTGGAAGGATGAAGCTGCACTATACCGTCATCTGGGCCAGAGATGAATATCATATGGCCCTGCTCGTCATGGAGATGGCTTCAAGCCCTCCACAGATATTTTTTTTACACCATCGATGGAACTGCAGGCCTTGAGGTAATCGAGAAGGCGCGATCCGCCAGCATGAATGCTAACAAATCGACTTCATAAAGGAAAGGGGGACATATGGCTGAATACGTATCGGGATTGTTCATAGATGAAATCATGATGAAGTATGAGAAAACTCCTGATTTCCCTATCATCACTATTGAGAATGGTGAGGGATATGGGGATGAAGTGGTCACCTATGCCGACATATTCCTGAATGGGTGCAAGGTGTCACGTGCGCTGAAAAAGGCTGGTATCGGCCGGGGCGATCGTTTCGGCCTCGTCATGAGAAACCATCCGGAGTTCATCTATACTCTGGCAGCGGCTTCTCAGATAGGCGCGGTCGTGGTTCCCATCGACCCGAGGTCGAAGGGGAGCAAGTTGACCTATCAGATCAAGGATTCCAACTCTAAGGGTATCATCTTCACGAACGAATTCACCCCGGAAGTCAAGGAATCCCTGGCAGAGCTGCCCGGCGTCAAAGTGATAGGTGTCTCTTATAAGGAAGGGTTCGAGACTCCCCGCCTGGATGAGTACCCGTCTTTGAACGAGATTCTTTCCGGTCCCGAGGCGGGGCCTCCCGATGACCTGAACAAGGATCTGAAATCCCCCTTTGAGATCATCTATACCTCAGGGACCACGGGTGATCCCAAGGGAGTGATCATAAAAGCCAACCGCATGCCCATGTTCAAGATGCTCGGAGAGCATATATGGCAATACACAGCACAAGACAAGCTCTACACAGGGCTCTCCCTCACCCACGGCAATGCCCAGTCGGTCACGCTCATGCCCTCCATCATGCTCGGGATCCCTGCAGTGATCAGCAGGAAATTCACTAAGAGCAGGCTCTGGGATGTCTGCCGGAAATATGGGTGCACAACGTTCTCCCTTCTGGGCGGCATGATGATGGGTATCTACAGCGAACCCCGGAAACCTAACGATGGAGACAACCCGGTACACAAGGTGCTCAGCGCCGGGACACCGAGGAGCATCTGGGAAGATTTTGAAAGCAGGTTCAATGTAAAGATCCACGAATGGTACGCAGCCGTTGAAGGCGGTTTCGCGCACAATCCTCCGGGGCTGGGGCCTGTCGGATCATTCGGAAAACCTATCGAAGGAGTCATGGATATCAAGATTGTCCGGGAGGATGACACCGAGTGTGAGGCCGACGAGATCGGCGAACTCATCGTGGTTCCGAAGCAGGGCAAGGCGGAGGTGGAATATCTCGGCAAGAAGCAGGCCTCGGAGGAGAAAACCAGGGGTGGCGTTCTGCGGTCCGGCGACATGTGCCACAAAGACAAGGATGGATGGCTGTACTTTGATTTCAGGAAAGGTGGAGGGCTCAGACGGCAAGGTGATTTCATTATGCCCGAATATGTGGAAAAGGCCCTTGCGGATCTCCAGGAGATAACAGATGTGTGCGTCTATGGAATACCTGCCGAGTCCGGAGCGCCCGGCGAGAGCGATATCGTTGCCGCGGTCGTGCCCGCATCAGGGGCGAGGCTTGATCCGAAGAAGATAAAGAAGGATCTGTCCGCAGTACTCGAGAAGGCCTTTATCCCGCAGTTCCTGCAGGTGGTGTCTGAGATACCCAAGACCTCATCGGAGAAGAATCTCGACCGCATCCTCCGGGACAACTTCAGGAAAGACGCTCAGAACGTCACAAAACTTTAGGGTTAGGGAATGAATCGGACATTAAGAGGATGCTGGAGAAGGATCAGCACACAAAAGGAGCAAATATATGAATGATATCTACGTTATTGGTGTCGGCATGATCCGGTTCGGAAAATACCTGGACGGATCTGTCAGGGAAATGGCCAAAGAGGCTTTCGATCTAGTTCTGAAGGATGCCGGTTTGACCAAGGAGGCGATCGAGGCTGCCTACATATCGAATACGTTCTGGGGCATGTTCTCCAACCAGCATTCCATCAAGGGAGAAGTCATGCTGTGGGATATGGATATGAATGGCATCCCCATGGTGAACTGCGAGAATGCGTGCGCAGGAGCCTCGACTGCCATGCATCTTGCCTATACCGCCATCAAAGCAGGCATGTATGATTGTGTACTGGCCCTCGGTTCCGAGAAAATCACCCATCCCAACAAGGCCCTTTCCTTGAGCTCGTATGCCGCCTGCATGGATGTGGAGAATTTTGAAAGTCACTTAAAGATGCTCCAGGGGATAACGGAAAAGATTGATTTCAAGCTCCCCGATGGTGAGACCCCTCCCGGTGAGGGGCGGAGCGTATTCATGGACGCCTATGCCACCATGGCCCGCTGGCACATGAAGGCCTTCGGGACGACCAAGAAGCAGCTTGCTACGATCTGCTCCAAGAATCATCTGCATGGGTCACTGAACCCCAAATCGCAGTTTCAGGAAACCATGTCAGTGGAAGAAGTCATGAACGCAAGACCGGTTACGTATCCTCTCACCGTTCCCATGTGCGCGCCAGTAGGCGATGGTGCAGCAGCGGCTATCCTGTGCTCGGAGAAGTATCTGAAGAAGCTCAATAATGCAAGGCCGATAAGGGTCAGGGCCTCCATATTGGGGACCGGTACGCACAGGGCCATCGACGGCGTGGATATCGGTGAACGCCTCGTGAAGAAGGCATATGAGATCTCCGGGCTTGGTCCGAAAGATCTGGATCTTGCAGAACTTCATGATGCAACGGCGTACGGTGAGTTGCACCAGTACGAGGCGATGGGATTCTGCCCCGTCGGCGAGGGAGGAGTACTTGCGGAATCAGGTGCAACGACTCTTGGCGGCGATATCCCCGTAAACACGAGTGGCGGGCTAGAGTGCAGAGGACACCCGATCGGGGCCTCTGGACTTGCTCAGATCCATGAATTGGTGGAACAGCTCCGGGGTGAGGCAGGTAAGAGGCAGGTTGAGGGCGCCCGGATCGCGCTCGCTGAAAACGGTGGTGGGAATCTTGGCTTGGAAGAGGCCGCCATGTGCATTCACATACTCGAAAAGGTTTAGGGATCATGAGGTATCTCGGTTCCAAATCCGCTACAGGGCTGCCCCGGATGGTAGCCGGGGCAGCCGCCCTCCCACGAACCGAAGGAAATGAAAAATGAAAGGAGGCTATCATGTCAGGTGGTTTTAAGCCAAACAAGTTCAAGTATGTGAGCGATCCGCCGGTTGTCACAGCGCCCTTCGGTATCGAGGTGGACAAGGACAAGTGCATAGGCTGCAGCGTATGCATCAAGCAGTGCCCGGTACAGTGCATAGAAATGGTTCCGCGGAAAGAGCCTTCGGCGAAGCAGCAGGCGGCGTGCCAGTTCCACTGTCCGGCAGGGACGGACATCAGGGGGTACATGCAGCTCCTCTCCAAAGGCGGCTCGTATGAGGACGCGTGGAGGATCATCGTGGAGACGAACCCCATGCCGGCGGTGGTCGGAAGGGTCTGTCCGCATCCATGCGAGGATTCCTGCAACCGGTACGGTGTGGACACCCCGCTCAACATTCACGGCATGGAGCGCTTCATCGGGGATTACGCCAATCAGAAGGGGCTTCCCTTTCAGAAGCCTGCCAAGGTCATCAATGAGAAGGTTGCGGTGGTGGGTTCCGGGCCCTCGGGCTTGTCGTGCGCCTATCATCTTGCCAGGCTCGGATATCAGGTGACCGTGTTCGAATCCTCTTCGAAGCCGGGCGGCATGCTCACCTGGGCGATTCCGCGCTACCGCCTTCCTGAGAAGGTGGTTGAGAGCGAGATCAAGCGGATAATCGATCTGGGCATCACCCTGAAGCTCAATGTCCGGGTGGGCAAGGACATCACTCTCGACAATCTGAAGGAAGAGTACAAGGCGGTCTATGTGGCCCTCGGCGCTCAGAGCAGCACGGTGCTCGGCGTGAAGGGTGAAGATGGAGGCAACGTATATACCGGCCTGGACTACCTGAGGTCGATAAAGGAGAACAAGCCCCTCAAGCTCGGGAACAAGGTCGTTGTCATAGGAGGAGGGAACACGGCCATCGATGCGGCGCGTTGTGCCAGAAGGACGGGCTCAGAGGTCACCATCCTCTATAGAAGAACCATCGCCGAGATGCCTGCACACTCTTCAGAAGTTGAAACGGCCCGGCAGGAAGGCGTGAAGATCGAGTTCCTGTGTGCGCCTGTGGAGATAGCGAAAAACGGTAAGACATCGAAGGCTGTCTGCCAGAGGATGGAACTTGGGGAGCCCGACGAATCGGGAAGACTGAGGCCGGTTCCTGTCAAGGGGAGTAATTTTGATGTCGCCTTCGATACGCTCATTCCCGCCATTGGACAGGACCTTAAGGCCGAAGGGTTTGATGCGCTGCTCGGTCCGTCATGGATCACTGCCGGTGCAATGGGGAACACGAACGAGAAGGGCGTGTTCGCCGGTGGCGATGCAGTTCAGGGGCCGGGGCTTGTGTCGGAGGCCATCGGAGCCGGGAGGAAGGCCGCCCTCGCCATCGATGCTTTCATAAGAGGGAAGGATGCTGCGCTGCCGGAGGTGAAGGAGATCGACTACACGGGCGTTCCGTTCCCTGAGGTCAAGAAGGCTGACCGTAATGAGTCAGTTGACATTCCTGTAAAGCAAAGGCTCAGCCAGCCTGACATGGAGGTGTGCACCCCGTTGAGCAGCACCCAGGCGTCGGCCGAACCCGGGAGATGCATTGGCTGTGGTCTGAGCGAACCGAATTTCGCTGGTGTACAGTATTTCGGGAAGCTTTGCATCGCCTGCCACAACTGCCAGGCAGTCTGCCCGCAGGATGCGCTTCAGTTCCCGCACTTCTACAGGGTGAACGAAGGCAGGTTCGCCTATGACATGGACTACCCCGAGGCGGGCCTTGGATTCCCCAATCCGCTCCAGCTGGAAAAGCCGGTCCCCTTGAGTGAGATCGACAACAAGCTCACCGGCGTGGAAAAGGTCCTCTATAGAAGGCGTTCCGTGCGAGTCTACAAGGATCAGCCAGTTCCCAAGGAGCTCATAAACCGGGTCATCGAGGCGGGCAGGTTCGCTCCTTCGGCAGGCAACTGCCAGGGGTGGAAGTTCGTGGTGGTCACGGACAAGCAGTTCCTCAAGGACCTGTCGGATTTCTCCATGAAGTTCCTCAGCCTCTTCACCAAGCTCTACCAGGGCAAGGGGGCGGGCTTCACCATGTTGAAGAAGACACTGGCGTTCCTCAAGCCTAATGCCATCGACCAGAGGCCCATGGCCGCGATCCAGGGTACGTTGGCTCCCAAGTTCGGCGAGGGCATGGCGCACTGCCTGTTCAACGCGCCGGCAGTCATATTCCTGCTGAAGCACAGCATGCACATCTCCGAGCCCGAACTCGGCATGGGCATTCTGGGGCAGAACATGGTCCTGACTGCGCACTCGCTGGGGCTGGGGACCTGCTACGTGGGGTTCGTGGCCAATGCCTTGAATCTCGACCCCCTCACCAAGAAGAAATTCGGCAAGAGGCTGGGCCTCAAGTGGCCCTACAACTCGGTGTCCATAGTTATGACACTAGGCTACCCGGCAGTGCAGGTGGACAAACCCGTGGAACGGGAATTCCCCAGGATTGATTGGGTGGAGTAGAGCGTGGATGCAGGTGCATCTGTGAGGCTGGAGAGCATGGGGCTGTTCAAATTGTGCAGGAGAGAGATCATCGATGCCTGAAAAGACAAGGCGTGCATGGCTTGTCGAGAATCAAGTCCGAGTGCAGAAAGTTTGAGCGTTATTTAGAAGATGTGCCGGCTCATCAGCAAGCTGAGAAAAACGGCTGAGTGAAAAGCCGGTACGGAAGATAAGAGAGAAGCCAGAAACCCATAAAAGATAAAAAGGAGACGAACATGGATCAGCTGGAAAAAGAAAAATACTCGAAACTGTTTTTCATCGGAGCCCTCTGGAACATTTCCATAGGAGGGAGCGCACTGGTGTTACCCAAGCTCATCAACAAAATAGTCTTTGGGTTAAAGAGCACGATTACGTTCGGACCCGTTACTTTTGCCCTCAGGCTCGTGTGGGCCCTCGTTTTCGTCTATGGGATAGGGTACTACTTCGTCTCCAGAGATCCCGAGAAGAACCGGGGCATCGTGTGGATGGGCATCATCGGTAAGCTCGCGTTCTTCTTCACGGCATTGGCCTATTATCCGAAAAAAGTCATCACCCTTCTCGCAACGCTCCTGTGCTTCGGCGATTTCGTGTTCTCGATCCTGTTTTCGCTGTTTCTTATAAAGACCAAGGATAAAGACAAGGGCGTAATCGCGAAAGCGGCATAGGGCCTAATATGCTGTGGGCTAACCAGAAATCCTTGCGGGCGTGCGGGTCCACCGGACCCACAGGAGTGAAATAGGGGATGAACATGACCAACTACAAAGGAAAGAAAGTTCTCATAACCGGCTCTTCCAGGGGCATCGGCAAGGGTCTGTCCCTGTGCTTCGCCCGCGAGGGAGCGAATCTCGCACTGGCTGACCTGCCGGATGAAAAAGAGGTCTTGGAGGGGTGGGCCGAGGAATTGAGGAAGACCTATGGCATCACTGTTTGGACCTTCTATGGCAACCTCACCTCCCCGGACGGACCGGAAAAACTCCATGCAGAGGTCGCGGGATCTGTCGGGGAGATCCACACCTTGGTGAACAACGCGGGGATATGCTGGTGGGGTAGGACCGAGGAGATGCCCATGGACAGACTGGAGAGAATGATCCTGCTCAACGTTCTGTCCTACACAAAGATGAGCAGGCTTTTCCTTCCCCGGATGATCGAACGGAACGAAGGGGCTATCCTGAATGTCTCTTCCGCATCCTGTTTCCAGCCAGTGAAAAACATGTCGGTGTATGCGGCAACGAAGACATACACCCAGAGCTTTACGGAGGCCATGAGGATGGAGCTTCCCCGTGGCAGCAAGGTTGTCATTTCCGCCATCAATCCGCTCTTCACCAGAACGGCCCTTATGGAAGATGCCGGCGTTCCACTGGACCTGATCCCGGTTCTCACGAGCTTCCTGAGTGTGGATGAGATGCTCAAAGGTGCGTTCCCGGCCTTTCTGAAAGGCAAGCCCCGCTATGTGCCGGGCCTGCTGAACAAGATCACGCATCTCGGCATCGTCAGGTATCTGCCCCACGATCTATCGAACATGGTGGTCAAGTTCCTCTGCCACAGACTTTCGGACCTGGTTCCGGAGTCCATTGCAAAACCCATCGAGCGGCTGAGGACCGGCTAAACGGAAGGAAGGAATTTTATGTGCGAACATGTCGTTGAAAAGAAGAACGTATTCATAACGGGCGTGTCGGGCTACATCGGGCAGAGGATCGTGGAGCGATTCAGCAATAGGGATGACGTAGGGGAGATCATCGGCATCGATATCTTCGATCCTCCCTGCTATCGGGACAAGATGACCTTTATAAAGCACGATGTGCGTGACGACATGACCCAAGTGATGTCCCGCTATCACATTGACTGGGCCATCCACGCGGCCTACGTCATATCCGTTATCCAGGATACCGGTCTCATGGATGATATCGATCTGAAAGGGACCATCAATTTTCACAATGCATGTGATCATCTTGGGGTCAGGAACGTGTTGCAGATGTCTTCCACCACGGCATACGGCGGGCATAAAGACAATCCTGCCTGGCTGACGGAAGACATGCCCCTGAGGGGAAATGAAGATTTCGAGTATGGAAAGAACAAGGCAGTCCTCGAGAACACTGTTGTGAAGGAGTTCAGGGAGAAGCATCCGGAGACCTGCTACACGGTGGTAAGGCCCTGCTTCGTCTGCGGACCTCATTTCTACAAGAACCCTCTGGGCAGGCACCTCATGAAGAAGATCACCATGCTCCCCATGGATGTTCAGCCTTTCCAGTTCGTCCATGAGGACGATGTGGCCGACAGCATCCATTTCCTTTTAAGCAACAATCTGGGCGGAGCATACAACCTCGCAGGTGACGGGACCATGACCTTCAAGGAGATGGCCGCCATGACCCGGGCGATTTTCCTGCCCCTTCCGGTGTCTCTCCTGGGACCCTCCTGTGATCTGGCCTGGAAGATGAACCTGTCCTTCCTCACCGAGTTTCCCAGCGGCCCCATGGCCATCTTGAGATATCCGTGGCTGGCGAGCAACAAGAAGATAAAAGATGCGGGATACACGTTCAGATACAACACGAAAGAAACCTATGAGACCTTTGCCGAACAAGTAAGGAACTTTTACAGCAGGGGAAGGAACAGGGCGATATAAGGGGGATCCGTGTACAGAGAAGGCCAGGAAGGAGAGTGAACGCCATGTCGATAAAGATCATAGCCGTATGCGGTAAAGGGGGCGTGGGCAAGACATCGATCTCAGCCCTCATCATCAGGCAGCTCCTCGAAGAGGAAAACGCCAGGATTCTTGCCATTGATGCCGACCCCGCCATTGGCTTCTCCGCCGCCCTAGGCGTTGATGTGGGGAAGACTGTGGACGACATCAGAAACGAGCTCATCGAGGCGGCCAGGATCGGCCTCAAGGAGGACAGGCACTCGCTCCTGTCCCGGCTTGACTACAAGGTGTTCGAGGCCATGGAAGAAAGGGACGGCTTCGCATTTCTGGCAATAGGCAGACCCGAAACCGACGGGTGCTACTGCAAGGTGAACAACTACCTCAAGGAGATCATCGGAAGCCTGGCCGCACAGTTCGATTACGTGGTCATCGACGGGGAAGCAGGCATCGAGCAGGTCAACCGCAGGGTCATGGAAAGGGTTACGCACCTCCTGCTGGTCTCGGATACGAGCCTCAAGGGCTTGAACGTCATAAAGACTATCCATAAGGTTGCCCACAAGTCGGTGCAGTATGACAGGGCGGGTGTGATCCTGAACAGGCTCAAAAATGAAGACGAGCTGAACAGGGTGGACCTGGACGGGCTTACGCTCCTCGGTTTTCTGGGGGAGGACGACACGATCAGGGACTTCGACATCGAAGGCAAGCCGCTCCTGAAACTGCTGGAAGGCCGAACAGTGGGGACTATCAGAAAGATGTTGGAGGAGTTCGGGGTATGCCCGGTGAAGGGCGAACAAAAGGGATAAGGTGGAGATGATGAAGAAGCTGAAGGAAATGGAATTTTTCGAGGGGTTGCTGGATAACCCGAAAAACGAACTGGTCGAGAAGGCTCTCCAGGAAGGAAGGATCGCCATCGGGTACAACTGCTATATGGTACCCGAGCCCCTGCTCTCCATGGGCAATGCCTTTCCCGTACGGTTGAGAGCGCCGGGCGTGGGCGGCACTGAGGTTGCAAACCACTACCTGTCGAAGTTCATCTGTTCCTATGCACGAAGCATCCTCGAGAGCGCACTCGACGGGACCTATGATTTTCTTGGAGGATTGGTATATGCGGCAAGCTGTTCCCATGTCACCAGGTGCTTCCAGCACTTCGACCTCTTGAACATCAATTCAGATAAAGAGGGATTTTTCACTCAATCCCTCGACACGCCACGGAAGGTTGCCGAACCGGGGATCGAACTGATGAAAAGCTTCCTGCGCAAGGCTGCCGACAAGATGTCGCAGCACTATGGGATCGACACGAGCGATGAGTCCTTGCGCAAGGCGATATCGGAATACAACGTCTTCAACAGGCTCATGCGGGAGATATCGGATCTCCGGAAAGAAGGAAACCCCAGGATCACGGGAACCGAGTTCCACACGCTGGTCGTCGCCTCGAAGATAGCCCCCAGGGACATGCTCATGGAACCCCTGAAGAAGCTCAAGGCGGCGCTGGAGAAGCGGGAGCCGGTCAAGGGTTACCGTGCTCGGGTCATGGTGGTGGGATCCATCTTCGACAACCCCGGCTTCATGGAGCTCATCGAGGAACAGGGCGGGCTCGTGGTGGCTGACCGGTATTGCTTCGGGTCCCTTCCCGGGCTTGAGGAGATCAGAGAAGACGGCGACCCCTACGAGCAGCTTACGCGCCATTATCTGAACACCTGCGAATGCCCGAGGATGATGGAGGAGACGAAGAGTAGACTCAAATCCGTCCGGGAATGGATGCAAGAGTACAAGGCTGACGGCGTCATATTCGAGACCATGAAGTTCTGTGACCTCTGGGGGTATGAGGTGCTCTCCGTGGTGAACAGGCTCCGGGACGAGGGCTCGCCGATCGTCAGGATAGAGCGTGAGTATGCATTGACTGGAGAAGGCCAGCTGAGAACCAGGGTGCAGGCATTCATCGAGCTCATAGAAAGCAAACGGCTCTCAAAGGTTCTGGCCGGATAGGGGGAGGAAGACATGTTGAAATACAAAGGCAATATTAAAGATCAGTGGATCGATTTCAAATACTGGGCCATTTCCTGGGGTGATATTCTTAAACTGGTGGCATCCAATCCTTATAAAGTGGTCATCGCCCTGTTCAAGTATCCCTGGATATATGATCTTCTAAAAGCCCCCCACCTAGCCAAGCTCTACAACGAGGGTCGCAACGGCACGGCGCTGCTGCTGTCACAAATGACCGTCAACGCAGTGATCAAGAGCGTCATCAGGCTGCTGAAAAAGTTCGTGTATGACACCAAGGATGTCATCTTTGCCCAGATCATGATTCCGCCACAGATCTATCAGGCTATGGGATTGAGATGGTTCCTTCCCGAGACGCCATCTACCATATTGCCCATGGTCGATCAGCATTCAGCTGAGAGATATATGGATCTGATCGAGAGCGAGGGTCTTCCGGGTGACACCTGCAGCTATCCCAGAATCACTGCGGGCGTTTATGCAGCAGGCGAAATGCCCAAGAACCTCAAGGCCATGGTAGCCTGTAACCTACCCTGTGAGGGCGGCTTCTCCTCATATGCCGGAATCGAAGACGGAGAGAACATCCCGACTTACCGGTTGGACGTCCCCAATGACTTCAAGAGCAAAGAAGGAATGAAGGCCTTTGTCGAAGACCTCAAGGGCATGATCGCCTTTCTTGAAGACAAGACCGGGCACCGCATGGACTGGGACAAGCTAGCAGAGATCTGCGGCAGGTTCAACGAGCTCATGGAGATCGAGCTGGAACGGTGGGAATTTGCACGCGCTGATGTGCCGGTAATTGCGGGCGAGAATATCTGGCTGCCTCACTTCATGTATTTCAATGTAGAAGCCGGGACAGAGGAAAGTGTCGCGATCTTCAAGGAGCTGCACAAGCACATCAAGGCTGCATATGAAAAGAAAGAGCCCGCGGTGAAGAATATGAAGTTCAGGGCTGTGCTCTGGAACCCACCCACTTTTGCCTATGCACACTTCTGGAACTGGCTGGAGCGGTGCTGGGGGATCGCCTGTTTGAACGACATGGAAACCTTCGGCAACTTCAACGAGTTCCTCATCGACACCAGCTCGCATGATTCCATGTTGGAAGGCCTGGCCAGAAGCTGGAGCAATATGACCATGGTCAGGCACACCAGGGGAGCGGTTGAAAATTATCTGCCTCAGCTTTGGCAGATGACCGAGATGTTCAAAGCAAACATGATCATTGTTGCCAACCATATAGGGTGCAGAAGCAGCATGTCCTTGAGCGGTGTCATGATCGAAGAAGCCAGGAAGAGGAACATCCCGATGTGCACCTTCGACTATGAGCTCATGGATTCGCGGGTATGCTCGCGTCAGGGGATCAGAGACCAGATCAGCTCCTTCATGAGGAGCGTCATGAAGGCGGAGCCGCTCGATGAGAGCCTGCTCGTGATCGATGATGAGGCGGACTGGTGATGAGCAGTGACAAGGAGGGAAATATGAAAGGGGAATATATATGCGGCTGTGACGTGGGATCGACCTATGGCAAGGCGGCCATCATGGATATGGATGGCGCTGTCCTCGGCACCTCGATCGTGAGGAGCAAGCTCGACCCGGAGAAGACCTCCATACTGTCCGTCGAAGAGGCGATCAGAAACTGTGATGCCCGGCACGGCATCAGAGGCCTCGACGATTTCGTCTACCTCATCGGGACCGGCTACGGACGCAACCGGGTGCCCTTTGCGGACGAGAACATCTCGGAGATCACCTGCCACGCCATGGGGGTTCACATCACTGATCCCCGGGTGAGGACCATAGTGGACATCGGCGGTCAGGACATGAAGGGTATCAGCATCGACGTGGACGGGTCGGTGAGGCACTTCGCCATGAACGACAAGTGCGCCGCGGGCACGGGACGTTTCTTCGAGAGCATGATCCGGGCCTTCGAGGTTGACTTCGAGGAGTTTTCGAACATGTCGCTCAGGGCGAAGCAGATCGTCCGCATCACCTCGCAGTGCAGTGTGTTCGCTGAGTCCGAGGTGGTGAGCCTGGTTGCGCAGAAGAAGGACCCTGCAGACATAGCGGCGGGCATCCAGGCAGCAGTGGCGAAGCGGTGCTTTACCATGCTCAAGAGTGCGGGAGTCGAACGAGAGGTCACCATGACCGGAGGGTGCGCCAAAAACCTGGGGCTGAAGAAGGCTCTGGAGAAGGTACTCCGGTTCGACATCGTGCAGCTCGCCACGGACCCGCAGCTCATGGGCTCCATAGGGGCTGCAGAGTTCGCGCGCAGGAAGGTGCTGGCCAAGAGGTCGGTGGCATAAGCTGAAGAGTTCCCGCTGGGAATGGAAGGGGGAAATTATGGAAATGATAGGATATCTGATCAAGAGAATGACACTCGTCTCGATGGCGTCTGTTCTTCTTATCTTTTCAATTTACTGGTTCGAGCTGGACGACAAGCTTCTGAGGGAGCTTGAGCCTACCTTCAGAAAGCTGGCGGACTGGATCAAGAAGCTGTAGCACATCCGGGATGAAGATATTCGACTCTTATATCTCTGATCTGAGGCATCTCCTCACAACTGACGAACTCAGGCCTTCATCGATGAGCTATTCGTTCGATAAGGGACTGTCCTGGCCGAGGGGCCGGCCTGGTAGTATAGTGCTGAGCGCTGATACAGCTTTTGAGCTGGGTCACCCTCAGACAGAATCCATGGCCTTTCTGATATGGACAGATTCTCTGGACAGGATCAAAGACGGGGTGACGACTGTCGTGGGCCCTGAGCTGGACATGCTTGCGGCTGGCAAGGCCCCGCTGGGAAAAATCACGCTGCTCGGTGTGCACGATTTTACAGAAGAGAATGCATATGAACGGTTCCTGGAGATGGACCTGATCCGTACCAGGCTTTCACTGGAGGGATACATGCTCAGGGCAGTCCCCCAGCAGAACAGAGAGTGGAGCCGGATAAGCAGGGAAGCCCTGAACAAAGGGTTTTCGCTCAAAATACTGGGCAACGAGCTTGTCCGAGAATACCGGAAGCTTCCCTACGTGGATGCTGTTGAGGTGATATTCACAACCTCCTCCGCGCAGGATATCCGGAGATTCAGGCCCATTGGTGAAAAGGTGTCTCAGATAACCGCGGCAATGAACAGGATCTTCGATGATCTTGAATTCGACTGCGCATCATGTTATTTTTCAGACGTATGCAACGAGGTCGAGGGGATGAGGGCAATGCATAAACGAGCACGTGAGAAAAGATGAGGCACCGTTCATAGACCCTGCTATTCGTTTTCGAGGCAGGTAGTATAAGGGGGATTCTGAAATGGGCAACTATGAAGAGGAGTCCATATTCAGTCTGATCATGCGCTTCATACGCCTGGTCAGGAAGTTTCTGAAGCAGGAAAAGGCATACGTGAAAGAAGCTGGCAACGGCGTACTGAAGGCCGGGCTACCGGTGCTTGCGCTCGGAGCTGCATGCATTGTGCTTGTAGCACTGTCGGGGATGCTTGGGCTGGTGACCATTGTGCTGCTGCTGAATACCTGGTTTCAGCCATGGGTCTCTGCACTCATCGTTACCGTCTTTCTCATGTTTGCAGGTATGCTTCTTGGTGCTACTGCACTTCTTCTGGCCAAGAAAAAAGCCAAGGATGCGAGGGAACATCTGCGTTGCCTTAAGGAGGACATGCAATGGCTGAAAAGAAGCTGAAGCGTGATATCGATATGACAGTCCAAGAGCTCCAGGAAGTCAGGGACGCCCTGCTTCAAAAACTTTTTCCTGCATATACCCTGAGTTCCCGGAAGCTTGTAACGATGAAGCGGGTATAAGTCTTTAATAAGAAAAAAGATAGGTACGATTTTCCTTGCATTGAGCATCGTTATAATGTATGCGTTGTAACGAGGAGAGGGGGAATCGTATATGGCTGCTATCGTATACCAGATCAATAAAAAAACCGGGGTTATCTACGTGTATGAGTCGATCTCTTATTGGGACAAGGACAAGAAGCAGTCCCGGGCAAAGCGCAAGTGCATCGGCCG
>Ga0116183_1003463_pt1 | contig 16049 bp, 17 predicted proteins | sample AD_UKC078_MetaG_FD_89753 | JGI IMG/M metagenome (GOLD analysis project Ga0116183, IMG submission 89753) | Active sludge microbial communities of municipal wastewater-treating anaerobic digesters from USA - AD_UKC078_MetaG | ecosystem: Engineered > Bioreactor > Anaerobic > Digestate | place: USA... | reverse complement strand
CGAAGTCCCCTTCACCAGCGACGAAATGATATCGGGAAGCCAGGCCACACACAGCGCCAGGCCTGCTATCAGCAAAAAGGCTTTCATCCCCTTTGTAATGTTGTAGGTATAAGTTTCGCCTTCCTGCACGGCGATTGAATGGAGTTTCGCCAGCAGCAAACCCGCGCCAAAGAAACAGGCACCAAACAACGCGATGTACACCAAGTGCAAAACGTTATATGTGACGCCAAAACTTATGCTCGCGGAGTAATAAAGCAGCAGACTGACGACACCGAAACTGCGGACAAGATTTTCAAAACTGTCTTCTTGAATGGTTTTCCAAAAGGCGAAAATGGCGAATGGAATAACAAAGACCAACACGGTTAGGTCAGAACCTACAAATATCGGCACCTTAAAGTAGGTATCGTGGCGGTAGACGCCCGCCCCCCAAATCTGAACCTGCTCGCCATATTGATTGGTGACATAGTAGGACCGTGTCATGTCGAACGAACACACCCCACAAATCGTGACGACCAGGGACAGGGCGATTATCAAAGCGCTCAAAACGATGAACAGGCGTTTTTCTTTAATCATTGTTTTCGTTCTCCATTCGATAAGTTTCAAAGGCGTTTAGCAGTTTTTCCAGGGCAGTGGTAAGATGGTCAATTTCATCCATAGAAAAAGCGGAAAACAGCTTGTTTATCTCGTTGGTTGCCAGGGCGTCATGATCAGAAAAATACTGCCAGGTTTTTGGTGTCAGCTTTACATTCAAAGCTCTTTTATCGCTGCTTGATTTTTCAATAAGCACATAGCCCTTGCCCGCCAGCAGGTTCAACATCTTTTTCACATTCTGCCTGCTTGACCCCACAAATTCTGCGATGCTGTTAATCGTTTTTTCCTGCTGCTCCATTTTGGAAATCATCATCAGCAAAAACCACTGGGGAAAAGTGATATCCGTCAACATCAAATTGCCAAACTGCACAATCTTGTTTGAAATCAAGGAAATAAAGCCAATGATATATTCTTCTTTTTCTGTTCTGTTCATCTCAGCATCTCCATAATACGCAACCTGTTGCCTTTATTATATGCAACCAGTTGCGTATTGTCAAGACACACTGGCGCGATTATTACAGTGCGGTACTTTAATTAAGATAAGGCACATACAACAAAAAACGCGAGAAAGCCATCCAAAAAGCGATCAACTCGCGTCGCATCAGCCCAGCCTCCAAAGCAGAATTGCGGGCTTTGAGGCGAAAGCAATAAAAAATGCGATAAAATAGAGTTATGGATTATTTGTATAGCAATCGCCGGGATTATTTTAATCGGGATAAGAGTTTGCCTAACTGCGCTTTTTGTGACGCTTTGGCGATGCCGGATGATTTTAACAATTTGGTCATTCACCGTGGGGAAGAGAATTTTGTTATTCTCAACAAGTACCCCTACACCAGCGGGCATATGATGGTGGTGCCGATAATGCATACCTGCCACATGGAAGATCTGAGCACCGACGCCCTAACCGAGATGATGTTGCTCGCGCGCCGGGCAATGGCAACTTTGGAACGTGTTTATCAAGCCCAGGGTTTCAACGTCGGGCTGAACATCGGCGCGGCGGGTGGCGCGGGTATCGCCGAACACCTGCATTTGCACGTTGTGCCCCGCTGGCAACGCGATACCAACTTCATCACTGTGTTGGGTCAAGCGCGAGTCTTACCTGAAAGTCTTGAAGACAGCTACAATCAAATTAAAAAAGCCTGGAAATAAGCCCTGATTTTTCATGTCCATGGTCAGGAGACCACGGACGAACGGGGGGGGTACGGACGAACAGGGCGAACGGGGAATATTAAGAACGAACGTAGAATTAAGAAAGAACAGGTGGATCCAAAACAAAAAAGGTCTGGCAAGCCACTAAAATTGCCAGACCTTTACGCTCTTAATTAAAGCCGGGTTTACTTTTCGCCGTGGGCTTTTATTGAGCCGACACCAGTAACTTTTTGCGTTATCTGTGGGTCGCCCCAGTAATCAACCGAGTAAGCGCCCTCTAATTCCAAGTTGAGTGTGTTTTTTGCCCAAACCTCAGCATTACCGGCGCCTTCAATTTTGATGCTCACATCCTGCGATTCAACTTCAGCCATTTGATAAGTTCCCGCGCCGGCAATTCTGACGATTTGCGTATTCACCTTGCCATCCGCGCTAAACATACCGCCACCCTCAATATTCACATCCAGGGTGTTTATATCCAGCGAAGCTAAATCCACGCTAAAACCACCGTCAAAATCAAGCTCAAGGCTGTCCGCGGAAAGGGCATCGGCCTGAATACTCGCTCCACCTGCCAAATCAAATTCCGACAAGTTTTCAAAAGTAAAGGTAAAAACAAGCTCATCGGTCGCTGACATTTGCCATACGTTTCCAGTAAAGCCAACATGCAGTGTTTCACCATCTTGCTTGACGACTATTTTTCTCAACACCGCCTGGCTGGCTTCAATTTTCAAACTATGGCTATTACCCTGAACCAAGACAATCTTCCCGCCACCTTCAAAGTCAATTTTGCTATATCGGTCAAGCGTTTTGGTATCACTGAACAAGGTGCCTTGCTCACCGTCTCTGATTCTACGACTGGGGAACACATAACAAGCACCAAGCACCACGAGCGCCAGTATTAACACAACAATCAATCGTAATGTTTTATCCATATAATCCTCCGAAACGATATGTTTCATTATTAATGATAGAGCTTTTGTGTTAGCAGTCACTTAAGGTTTTGAAAAGGATATTTAACAAAACCTTAGAAAAAACCGACTCACAGGGAGTCGGCTGAGTACGCATTTGATGCGCTTCACTTTATTTAACCATAACAGGCCTAAACTTATAGCCGTAGGCAATGATGCCACGGTCGTTGCCAACATTGCGGATTTTGCGGGTGACCATCTCCACCGGCATGCCGATATGCACAGGTTCGTCGCCTAAATCCGTCAGTTGCGCGCTCACCATGGGGCCTTCTTTGAGTTGCACCAGCGCCACCGTGTAAGGGGCTTGTTCTTCAAAACCAGCAGGCGCGTTTTTAATATCGGTAAAAGAATAGACTTCGCCCAAACCGCTGAAAGTGAAGGGGGTCTTTGCTTCACCACCGCAAGCCGGACAGACGTCACGGGGTGGGAATATTTTAACATCGCAATGCGGGCAGACTTCGCCCTGCAAAGCGTAACGTTGTTTTTTCAATCGCCAAAAGCGTGGAACTTCCATAAAATCTCCTTTGCAATAGCTGCAATGGTCTTAGTTTATAGCAAGAAAACTATCAAGAACTATCAGATTTGGTATTTTTGAGGCAATTCCGGGTGTTTTGGGGTCAAAACCGCCTGTTTTTAAAAATGTTTGGCGAGATACCAGTTTGAGGTAAGAAGCGAAACTTAAAATTCCATCACACCCAGCGCGTAGCCCAGGGCATCCATATGACACAGTGCCAAACGCTGCAAACTGCTTTCCTGCGGGTAATCGGCCTTGCGACGGCGCCGGCCACCGAATATCCGTTCCAGTGCCTGAGTCTTGTCATCCACAGCGGAGACCACGTCCCACATCCCGGCAAACTGTAATATCCTGCTTTCGGCCGGCAAAACTTTATCTAGACCCGGATACAAAAGCCAGGTGTAGCTAATGAAGGCTTTAAAATCCTGCGATGGGAAATAACGCCTGAAGAAATCCCTTGCCTGCGCGAACGTTGCCCGCAAAGCCTCTGGCCACAAATCCGCGCCGTGCTGAATATGCGTGTTCAAAACAGGCGTTCCGGGTGGCAGGCGCAACTTTTGCGTCTCAGTGAAGCGCATAAAATCCTTGCCGATGCCTTCTTTATCCAGATAAAGCATTTCAAAGGGCTGAAACTGTAAAGAACCTATCTTAAAAAGCTTGAAGCCCATCAAATGACGCAACCACCGCGCGTCATTTTTTGACAGGCCTGCTTTTCCAGTTTTCTCGAAATAAAGTCGCACGCGCAAGCGGATGTCGTCGATGCTGTCCAGCCAGACTTGCCTGGGTATGCCAGCATCCACAAAGCGTTGGCGCAGACCAGGTAATAGCGCGCAAATTATTGCCAGGCGGGTGAAAGGCTTGCGCCTTAGGATGTCAAATTCGCCATCCTCCGCGGCATAAGCCTTTGAAGCCATGCCGAAAAAGTTCGGTCGAGTCCACACATAAGTCAGTATCTGACGGGTCACCTCTTCAGATAACACCAGATCTGCCAGCGCGGATTCAAAGGCTTCAAAGGCTGCCGTAAAAGTCATACTTAATCCTGTTCCTTGCGAATTCTAAACAAGCCAATGCCAAAGAAGAGCAACGCCCACAGGAAAATAATACCCGCGCTCATCCAGGGGCCTATCGCTTTGCCAAACATCTCCATATCCACGGCAAAGAAAACCCTGAATTCCGCCATATCGAGCTGGGGCGGAAGATTCATGCTCTTAATAGCGTCTGCCAGGTAAAACTTGCGCGCGAGGCTTGCCATATGGCTGAAAGGCAGCAAGGACATAAAAGTCTGCACAGATTTGCCCAGAGCGCCAAAGGGAATGTAAGCACCAGCGAAAAAGCCGATTAAGGTCAACATCACACTGCTCACCGAACCATAACTGCGCACCGAATTACGTCCACTGGCGAACAAAAAGGCCAGACCACTAGAAACAAAAGTTGTCAGCAAGAGTGAAGCGACAATCAGCAGGGTGTTTTGCACACTGGGCAAAGGGGTATTGCGGATCAGTAGAAAGATATAAGTAAAAGCAATTGTTGCCAAAGACATGACAAAAGCGGTAAGCGTGCCGCCCAGAATATAGCCTGCCACAATCTGACTGCGGCGAACCGGCGCGACCTGAAAGTCATCAAATGCCTTGGTCTTGCGGTCAACTGGCATTTGCCCAAGCCCGGTAAAGCTTGCCGAGAAGGCGGTTATCACTGCCAACCCAGCCATCAGCCAGGCATTTTGAAAATGAGCAAGATCAGGTACCATTTCCAATTGCTGCTCCGAGAAAAATGAGCGATTGAGGAAGAGTAAGTAAATCGTCAACAAAATAATAGAAGCCAGGAGCGTGAAGAATATGGCTGATTTATCCCTAAAGAAGAGCCTAAAAACTCTCTTTGCAATCCGTGTTATTGTTTTCATTCTCGTAATTCCTTTCCGGTGATGGCGATAAAAACGTCATCCATTCGCCCATTGACCAGTTCAAAGTTGTCAATATTGTCGCGCAAAGCTTCAATCAACGGCAGCGCGTCAAAGGCGTTGGGTATGATTGTGCGCACAGTTGTGTCAGTCAGTGTCGGTTCGTAACCCTTTTCTGTCAGAAAATGGACAACCGATTCTGGCGTTTTGCTGTAAATATTCAAAAGGTTTGGAGCGTGTTCTTTCTTCAGCGAAGCAGGTGAACCGCAAGCCACAATTTTGCCATGGTCAATGATGTACACACTGCTGGCATCATCGGTTTCTTCCATATAGTGCGTGGTCAAAAAGAGGGTTGTGCCCAGGTCACGCTGAATACTGTTGATAATTTCCCATACCACGCGACGGGTTTGGGGATCAAGTCCGGTTGTGGGTTCGTCTAAAAAGAGAAACTCCGGACTTTGCATCAGCGCTCGTCCGATGTCCGCACGACGCCGTTGTCCACCGCTCAACTTGCCATAGCGCTGGTTGGCAAAATTGCCCATATCCAGCACCTGGATAACTTCATCCGCGCGTCGTCTGAGTTCTTTGTCACTCAGATCATAAAATCCACCGCGGCAGATTAAATTTTCACGCACAGTAAAGTCGTCGTCCAAAACATGGTGTTGAAACACCACGCCAATCTTTTTTCGGATAGCGGAATCATCACGCCCAACAAGTAAATCGCCATAGGCAATTTCGCCGGCATCTTTTTCGAGCAGGGTGGTAATCATTTTGATGGTTGTTGTTTTGCCCGCGCCATTTGGCCCGACAAAAACAAATTTTTCGCCAGCATGAACATCAAACGAAATATCGTCCACGGCTGGTTTGCCATTATAGCTTTTTGATAAATTGCGCACGCTTAAAGCAATTGTCATACTATACTCCTTTATGATTTTCTTTCTTGATAGTTGCTTTCATTGTGTTTAAACTCTGACTGTGACCAGAAATCTTGCGCGGGATTTCATATCCAAAATGAAGTTCATCTCTACGTAAAAAAAGATTAATTCTGTAAGTGTTTCCTTTTATATCATCATTACTTATCATGTTTTCTTTCCTTCAAAAGTATTACGTCTGACGTTGTAACTACTTTATCACACGTAGTACGTCATGTCAAGTACTTTTTATGGGAATTTTGAGTGTTTTTAAATAGATTCGTGAATGTTTGATGAAAAAAAGCATATTCTTTCCTGAATGATTCTAAAATGGGAACGATTACGTTAATAGCATTTTTTTCAGCAACTTGCCATCTGAAATGGGAAATGGGATTCTGCCATACAGACTTTACACCAAAATGATGGTCTTGGTCCGACCATATTTTCTTCTCCGCTTCGTAACAAAGCGGTAGCAGTTGGAAAATAAAACCGAGTATCACCATCTTAGCGGAAATATACCATAAGCTTTTGACCTGCTTCCAACTGTTTAAAAGCTTTATCATGATTTTTGCGGGATATTAAGACAGAGTTAATAAATTATGAAAGCTAACCCAAAAAGCAATGTCCAGCGCTCTACGTCTTGGATTCTTTTATCAGTATGCTTTACGTCAGCACTCTCACGTGACGTTTTACGCGATCAAACCCTTGCCAAGTTGAAAACAATGGCTTACATCAAAGCTGTCCTCAGACCTTTGGCTGGCAAGCAGAATATTATCCACGCGCATGCGCCACAGGAACGGTTCTGGGGCCAAAAATTGTTTTATCTCGCGCATTGTGGCTTCTGTTAATCCCTGACTCGCCAAAGTGATATGCGGTATCCAGGTTTTTGGGCTGTAAAGAATACTCACCGTTTGGCTGTGGGCTAACAACAACTCCCATAGTTTTTTGTGCATTTCTACAACTTGTTTTTCAGGCACAATTTTGATAAACAGGACCGTTTCTTCGCCATCGAAACGCGCCAGGCCCTGTGTTTCTATATAGAATGGCTTGTGTTCTTTGCTGAAAGAGTCTAAAAGGGGAACAATCGCGTTATTATCATGGTTTTCGGCAATTTGCCAGCTGAAATGGGGAATAGGATTATGCCACACGAACTTTATGCCGAATCTGCAGTCCAGGTCCGACCATATCTTCTTTACCGCTTCGTAATAGGGCGGCGGCAGTTGGGAGATTAAACCGTGTATCGCCATCTTAACGAAAATATACCATAGGGCTTGAGCATTATGCCAACAATATAAAATGTTTTTACAGGGTTTTTTCAAGACATTAAGATATACTTTATAAATTATGGAAGCCGAATCAAAGACCAAATCGCAGCGCTTTAAACTGTGGACTCTTTTCATTAATATGCTCTATATCAGCACCTTCACCTTCGGTGGGGGCTTTGTTATTGTTAACTTTATGCGCAAGGCTTTTGTTGAAAGACTGGGCTGGATAGACGAAGACGAAATGCTGGATCTCATCGCCCTGGCGCAAAGTTCGCCGGGTGCCATCGCGGTCAATGCGTCTATTCTCGTGGGTCGGCGTGTGGCGGGTTTTGCGGGTATGGCGGTTTCGGTTTTGGGCACCATCCTGCCCCCGATGATTATCCTGACCATCATTTCGTTTTTCTATGAGGCCTTTGCCACAAACAAGTACGTCAACTTGATGTTAAAGGGCATGCAGGCGGGTGTAGCCGCCTTGATATTGGACGTGGTCTTTGACCTGACGATCAATCTCTCCAAACGTCAGCGCCCGGTGCACGTCTTCATGCTGGCAGCTGCTTTCGTCGCCACTTTTCTCTTCAATGTCAACGTCGTTTTTATCATCCTGACCGCGGCACTGCTAGGCGTGTTTCTCAACTTATGGGACAGAAAGCGGGTCTTGCTCATATGATTTACCTTCAGCTCTTTTTAAGCTTTTTAATCGTTGGTCTTTTTAGCATCGGTGGCGGTTATGCCGCCATGCCCATCATTCAAAGCGAGATCGTGGCAAAACATGGCTGGCTGACCGTGGAAGAGTTTAGCCATTTGGTGACCATCGCCGAGATGACCCCTGGCCCCATCGTTGTGAACGGTGCCACATTCGTAGGCAACCGCATCGCCGGAATCCCTGGCGCGATAATTGCCACCCTTGGCAGTATCTTCCCTGCGCTGATTATCGTTTCGCTGCTGGCATATCTCTATTATCGCTACAAAACCCTGGACACGATGAACAGTATTCTGGGTAGCCTGCGACCGGTGGTGATCGCGCTCATCGCCTCCGCTGGATTAGGCATTCTATTAAATCTTCTTTTCGGGCAGAAAGCGCAAACAGTTGAGAATCTCAATTGGATTGGCTTGGTGCTATTCGGAGCTGCTTTTTTCGCCATGCGCAAGTTGAAATGGAATCCTGTCCTGGTCATGTTCCTGTGTGGTGGGCTCTATTTGGGCATCCATCTTCTGCTGGGAAGTGTGTAGTACACCTTATACACGAAAGTTTTAAACAAGAACCCCGCTGGCTTATGCTTTTAAGCCCACAGATGTGTTAAAATTCCCTTATGACCTGGAAGATTTTTGGCCACGACGGCGCGGTGAATTATCTCAAACGACAATGCGAACCTGGCAATATGCGCCATGCCTATCTCATCACGGGGCCCGAAGGCATCGGGCGATTGACGCTCGCCAAAGCCTTTGTAAAAGCGCTTAACTGCCAAAACCCGCCTGCCAAACACGACTTTTGCAACACATGCCAGGCCTGCCGGCAAATTGAGGCGGAAGTCTGGCCTGATTTGACCATCTTGCGCCCCACCGAAAACGCGCGGGATATCAAAATTGACCAGGTGCGCCAGATGCAACAAAGCCTGGCGCTGGCACCCTATCAGAGCCAATGGCGCGTGGTGATTATCCCCGATTTTCAAAACGCGACCGTTGCGGCATCGAACGCCTTGCTCAAATCGCTCGAAGAACCTCCCGCCCGGGCGATTATCATCCTGACCGCCGACGCGCGCGAAAACCTGCTGGAAACCATCGCTTCACGCTGTGGCATTTTACGCCTGCGTCCGATGAGCGTGGGCGCTGTTGCCAGGGTCTTACAAAGCGAACTGAATTTGGATGAAGATGATGCAAAAATGATTGCCCATCTCGCCGGCGGACGCGTGGGAACAGCCATACATTTCGCGCAAAATCCGGACTTGCTCGAACAATACCACGACACGCTCGTCCAGCTGCACGAAGTCTTGCCGGAAACAAAACGCGCGCGCCTGCAATACGCTGAAGGCGTTTCAAAGCGCAAGGGCAGTCAGCGCGAAAATATCTCCACCCTGCTTTCGGTTTGGCTTACCTTTTGGCGCGATGTGATGATTGCCCACAGCGGAGCAGATTTACCCATCGTGAATCTCGCGCAGCGTGATGTGGTCAAAACAGTTGCCAGCCAGCTTAGCCTGCCCCAAATTGAATCGATACTCAAGGCTCATGAAAAGGGGCTGGAACAAATCGACGCGAACGTCAATTCGCGGCTTGTGCTTGAAAATATCCTGCTCAATATCCCCAGATTGAAAGTTTAAAATCCATGACTGAAAAAGAACTTACGCCCGAATCTGTCACCACGCCTGGTGACCAAACCCCCGATGAAAACGCGCCGGAAAAAGCCAGCGAAATTCCATTGCGGAAACGCTTGCTGGATTTGATGCTGGTCAATCTCAAAATCGGCTCTACCAGTTTTGGCGCGCCCACCGCGCATGTGGCGATGATGGAACGCGAATACGTGCACAAACACAAATGGGTTACCCCGCAGCACTTTTTGGATCTGCTCAGCGCGGCAAACATCATCCCTGGCCCCAACGCCAGCGAGACCTGCTACCATGTTGGTTATGTGCACGCGGGCTATCCGGGCTTGCTGGTCGCGGGCATCAGTTTCATCTTGCCAGCGATTATCTCGGCGTTGATTTTGGCCTGGGTTTACATGCGCTATGGCGCGTTGCCCGAGATGGTGGGGCTGTTTTACTTCCTCAACCCACTGGTTTTAGCCATCGTGCTTGATTCAACTTTCCGTCTTGCCAAAAGCAGTTACACCAACTGGAAGCAAATACCGCTGTTTATCGCGATAATCGTCGCGAAGATACTGGGTGTAGATGAAGTCATCATCTTACTTGGCGCGGGCTTGGTGATGATAGTGGTTCACTTTATCCAAAATGGTTTCCCAAAGAATAAAAAAGCACCTCCATCAATGATGCTCTTCGTTTTGCCTGTTGTGGAGCTCATCGAAAAATACCTGCCCACTGTCAAAAACATCTTCCTTTATTTTTTGCGCACAGGCACGGTTTTGTTTGGCTCGTCGATGGTGCTGTTTGGTTTGATACAAGACGATATCGTCAATCGCTTTGGCTGGCTGAGCATGCAACAACTCACCGATGCCATCGCCATCGGGCAAATCACACCTGGACCGGTTTTGGCATCAAGCACCTATGTTGGTTTTTTGGCCTCGGGTCTGAATGGCACCTTTCTTGATGGATTAAAAGGTGGGCTTGCCGCCACGGCGGGAGTCTTTTTGCCTTCGTTCGTGATTGTCGCGGTCACCGCGCCTATCGTCAAAAAAATGCGTGAGAGCGAACTTGCCAGCGCGTTTCTTTCCGGCGTGAATGTCGCAACCGTCGCGCTCATCCTGATGGTCAGCGTCACCCTGGCACAAAACGGCGTGGTGGATATTTGGACCGCGCTACTCGCTTTAGGTGGTTTGGCAGCTTTGATATTCCTGAAAGTCCCGCCCTGGGTGCTGGTGCTTTCTGGTTTGGCAATGGGCGCGTTAAGAATATTTGTCTTCTAAGATGGTATGATAAAGTCTTAGGGCAAAACCATGGACAATTTACTGAAAATTCTCAACGAACAACAACAAAAAGCCGTTGCCGCGCCAGCTGGTCCGACCATCGTGTTGGCGGGGCCGGGTTCAGGCAAAACCCGTGTGTTAACCTACCGCATCGCCTATTTAATCGGCGCGATGAACGTGCCCGCTTGGCACATTTTGGCGGTCACGTTTACCAACAAAGCCGCGCGCGAGATGGGCGACCGCGTGAACAAAATTCTGGGGAGTAACGCTGAAGGCATTTGGCTGGGTACCTTCCACTCGGTCTGTGGCAAAATCCTGCGTCGCGAAGCGGATCTTTTGCCCGTCACCCGCGATTTTGTCATCTTTGACCAGGACGACCAAACCACACTTCTCAAAGAAATTATCAAGGAAAACAACCTTGACGAAAAGATGTATCGGCCCGCATCCTATCTTAACGAAATTTCGCGCGCCAAAAACGACCTGATTACCCCCGAAAACTACCCCATTAAAGACTTTCGCGACGAACAAACCCAACGGCTTTACCGCATCTACCAGGAACGGCTCATCAAAAACAACGCCATGGATTTTGACGATATGCTCGTTTACACCACGCAACTGCTCGACGAGTATCCCATCGTGCGCGAAACTTACTCGCACAAGTTTGAGCATATTCTGGTGGACGAGTTCCAGGACACCAACATGGCGCAGTACATGATTATCAAAAACCTTGCCAGTCTGCACCAAAATCTTTACCTTGTCGGTGACGAAGACCAAAGCATCTATCGCTGGCGCGGGGCGGACTATCGCAACATTGAACGCTTCAAAAGAGATTTCGAGAACGCCAAAGTCTATCTGCTTGAACAAAACTACCGCTCCACGCAAACCATTTTGGACAGCGCCATGGCGGTTATTGAACCCAACAAAAACCGCACCCACAAACAACTTGAAACCGTGCGCTCCAAAGGCGAGAAAATCACCATGATTGTGGCTGAAGACGACCGCGATGAAGCCGATTCAGTCGTTCGGGCGATTCGCGATGGCATCATTACCAAACGCCAAAATCCAAGTGATTTTGCTATCATGTATCGCACCAACGCCCAGTCGCGTCTCTTTGAAGAAGCCTTTCGGCGCGAAGGCATCAACTACCGCCTGGTCGGCGCGCAACGCTTTTATGGGCGGCGCGAAATCAAGGATATGCTCGCTTTTATGCGCCTGGTACATAACCCGCTGGATGAAATCTCTCTGCGTCGCTGCATCAACCTGCCCCCACGTGGGATAGGCGCGAAAACGCAGGAAAGCCTGCAAGCCCAGGCAACAGCCAGTGGCTTGAGCATGGGCGAAGTGCTGCTTGATTTGGCACAGGGGCGCGCGGATTTGCTGGCAGCGATGGGTCGCGAAGGCGCCAAGCTGGCAGTTTTTGGCAAGATGCTGCTTAACTGGCGCGAGACCGCTCAGCATAACAGCCTGATTTTGCTTTTTGACCGCATTGTGGTGGACACCGGCTACGAAGCCTACATCCGCGATAAAAGCGAAGAAGGCCAAGACCGCTGGGAAAACCTGCTGGAGTTGCGCTCGGTCGTGTTGGAATACGAAGACCAAAGCCTGGCTGAATTTTTGGAAGCGATGGCGCTGGTATCCGATGCCGACACCTTGCCCGAGACGGTCGACGCGCCAACTATGCTCACCCTGCACGCTGCCAAAGGGCTGGAATTTGAGAACGTCTTTATTGTTGGGCTGGATGAGAACATTTTGCCTCACCGTCGCGCGACGGATGACGAAGAAGAACTCGCTGAAGAGCGCCGTTTGCTTTACGTGGGCATCACCCGCGCTAAATCCAAACTTACCTTAAGTCGCGCGCGGCGACGTCGCAGTCCTTATGGCTCTTATGAAGACACCCTGGCATCGCGCTTCTTGGACGATATCCCCGAAGCCTATCTGAGTGGCAGTCCACGTGGTTTGCCCAGTCGCTTCAACTATGACACAGGTGTCGGCTATGGACGCGGTTCGGGCTATGGCTCGGCTTATGGGTCTGGATATGGGAGCGGTTATGAGTCCGGTTATGGGTCGGGCACTTCGCGTGGGCGTTCAGGCGTTTCAAGATGGGAAAATCCCGCCTGGATGCAAAGCAGGAACATCCCCAAAGAGCCACCCAAAACGCGCTATAAAGCTGGCCAACAGGTACGCCACGCCACTTACGGACGGGGGGTGGTGAAGAGTAGCAAAGTCGAATTTGGCGATGAAACTGTGGAAGTCTGCTTTGAGGGTCACGGACTCAAAGTGCTCGTCGCGTCCATGGCGAATTTGGAAGTGTTGAGCTAAACGCGCTTCCTTTTTTCTACATACAACTTGACTCCATCTTATCCTAAATTATAATTAACCCCAGGTTTATTAGATTATTACGATATGTTAATATAAATTTACATAACAAGGACGAAAAGGATAAAAATGAGAGCTCTTGAAATAAAAAATTTACAAAAAAGTTACGGGAAAAGTCCTGTCATAAAGGGATTGAATTTAGTTGTGGAAGAAGGCGAAGTTTTTGGTCTCATAGGACCAAATGGCGCGGGAAAGAGCACCCTGGTCAAATTAATCCTAAATTTAATAAAAAAGGATTCTGGAGAAATCATCCTTTTTGAAAATGGTTTAAAAAACTTCGCTACTGAAGTAGGCGCGACCATTGAAGAACCTTCTTTCTACAATTACATGACTGGAAAAGAGAACTTAGATATTTACAAAACATTATTAAAGTTAAGCGATGATGATGTTTTTTCAGCGATGGAAATGACTGGCATCAGATATGCGAGTGACAAAAAACTTTCAGCGTACTCTATGGGCATGAAACAACGCCTGGCTATCTCAAGAGCCATAATCTCAAAACCTAAATTCCTGATATTAGACGAGCCAACAAACGGTCTTGACCCAAAAGCCATATTAGAGTTAAGGGATATCGTCCATAAACTGAATGATATGGGTACCACAATCATTTTTTGCTCACATAACCTTTCAGAAGTTAAAAATATCTGTAGCACTTATGGTTTCTTGAATGATGGTGTGATTGAATTCAAAAGGGAAATGAGTGATTCTGACAGACAGGTAGATGAAATGGAGAGCCTGTTTTTATCATGATAGAACTTAAAAAACTGATTAAATCCAGAACCGTCTTATACCTGGCCATCATCATGGTGATTATTTCTTTATCCTTTTCTTTGTTTTTCTTGAACAGGATAAAGGGTGAATTCAGCTTAGATGACAAGCAAATGATTGCTTCTGAATTTAATTTTGAACTTATTTATTATTGCATGCCTATATTCGTTTTGTTCCTGGCAGATTTTATTTTCAACAAAGACATGACTATGGGAACCATGAAGCATTTAATTATCAGGTCAGACCGAAGAATAATATATGCTTATAAAATGCTTGCTCTTTTTGTGGCAGCTATTGTTTTAAACATGCTTTTCAATTTAACGAATTCATTGTTCATCAAAATTTTCCTGGATTACGAAGCAGCTGGCAAATTTTTCAAGGCAGCCTTGTATGAGAATATTCCCATTATTGAGATGGCATTGTTATTTGCTTTAGTGTCCATCTTAAGCAAAAAGAATAATATCGTTTACCTCATTTCCCTGCATTTTGTTTGCCTGATTTTAACGGAATCCTCATTATTGCTTGGAAAGTATATATACGCTTATGACTTTAAATTAGCTGTTTCGGATGGTAAGCTGAGTGTTCTCAGCCTAATAAGAAGCTTGGTTTTGATACTTGCAAGCTACCTGATATTTAAGAACAAGGAGTTAACAGAATGAGTAACTTAATAAAAAATGAACTAAGCAAACTCAGCAAAAAGAAGGTGCTGTTATTTATCCTTATCGTCTATCTGGTCATTTCTGTTATTGGCGTTATTATGTACAACAAAATCGTTGGCGTGGGAAAAATTTCATATATGGGTTCCAACGAATTTGTGAAATTATTTTCAACAGACTTTCTCAATAAACCTTACTTACCCATCGGCTCTATCATTATCGGGTTTGGCTTGCTTGACATTTTTATAAGTGATTATTCAAGTGGGAATATGAAATTCCAGATAATGAAGGTCGATGACAGGAAAAAGTTTATACTATCGAAGTTATTTACCCAGCTGATAACGTATTTTGTTTTAGCCTGGATTATGTATATAATCTCGCAAGTTATCGGACTGATATGTTTTGATGTAAACCTAACCCTAAGTAATTTCTTTTCAAGCTTTCTAATCTACAACCTAAACATCCTGCCCTCGCTTGCGGTCATTAATATTGCTACTTTAATATTTGCTTTAAGCGATAAAGACATTTTTGCAAGGATTTCATTAATAGTCCTGTTTATTGTTTTAGGGATAATTGCCAGATCCACCGGTATCGGTAATTATTTACCTGTATTAAATTACACTTATCTTGAAAGATTTTTCGCGGGGGAATTTGAGCCAAAATTCCTTCTTAATCAATTAATTCCACTCATTTATTTGGTGGTTTTGATCTTCATTAACAGTGAAGTTTGGTCAAAGAAAGAATATTTCTAAGAACAAGTAAAGCACATCTTATTATCTCAAAATGCTTTATGCATTTATGATGTTATCTTCTTTTCGCCAGGCCTTGCGCAATTATTCCCGCGCCTGGCGCGCCAGGTAAATCGCGATTGAGCCAGCAACGGCGGCGTTGAGCGAGTCAATCTTGCCATATTGCGGGATGCGCATAATCTCATCGCATTTTTTGCGCACCAAACTGCGCAGGCCAGTCCCTTCGTTGCCCACCACAATCGCGATGCCGCCTTTCAGGTTCAGCTGAGCGGGTGTGCGGGAACGCTCATCTTCATCGAGCCCATACACCCAGATATCCAGCTCCTTTAGGCGGTCAATCGCCTGGGCTAAATTAAACTGAGAAACAAGCAGATGTTCCGACGCGCCGGAAGAAGACGCTACCACACTGGGTGTAATCAGCGCGGATTTTGCGCTGGGGATAATCAAGCCATGCACGCCCATAATCTCGGCAGTGCGCAAAAGCGTGCCTAAGTTTTGTGGGTCTTGAATAGTGTCGAGCAACAGGAAAAATGGTGCCTCACCCGTGGACTGGCTGTGCTTAATCAAATCATCCAAAGGCCGGTAAGGATATTCGCTGACTTCAATGGCAATGCCCTGGTTATTGCGTTCGATT